>Ga0302179_10001743_pt1 | contig 12941 bp, 12 predicted proteins | sample I_Palsa_E3_1_FD_198788 | JGI IMG/M metagenome (GOLD analysis project Ga0302179, IMG submission 198788) | Peat permafrost microbial communities from Stordalen Mire near Abisko, Sweden - I_Palsa_E3_1 | ecosystem: Environmental > Terrestrial > Soil > Palsa > Peat permafrost | place: Sweden...
CGCCAGTGCCTCCGATACGGCTGAATCCTGACCTGCCGATGGAATTGGAAAGGATTATCAACAAGGCGGTCGAGAAGGATCGCGACTTGCGATACCAGCACGCTGCAGATATGCGCGCCGACCTGAAGCGCCTCAAGCGGGAGACGGAGTCAAACCGATCGGGAGTTCCATCACCTGTTGACGACGCAGTTCAACCATCCGCCAAAACGATAGCCCTACGATCGAGTGCATCGAGTAGGAAGCACACGGCGGCGGACTCTCTAGGACTGGAATCGGCAACCGTGTCGGCGACAAGATCGTCATTGGGTGTGCGCTGGAAGGTTGTGGTTCTGGGCGTCGTACTGTTGGCCGCGCTCGTCGCTGGTGGCTTCTATTTGCGCTTGAGGACCGCAACGCCCGTGACGAAAACTGCACCGCTCGCCGAGAAAGACCCGATCGTCCTCGCCGATTTCATCAACTCAACAGGCGAACCGGTCTTCGATGGTACTCTCAAGCAGGCCCTTGCCGTCGATCTCGAACAGTCTCCCTTCCTCAACATTCTTTCCGACCGAAAAGTTGGCGAAACCTTGAAGCTGATGGGTCGCCCGCCTACGGAACGGGTCACCGCTGAAGTGGCGAAGGAGCTCTGTCTCCGCACCGGAAGCAAAGCGGTGCTGAGCGGATCGATCTCCAACCTTGGCACCCAATACATCGTTGGCCTCGATGCTGTCGCCTGCAATACCGGGGACAATCTGGCCAAAGAACAGGCCGAAGCCCCCGACAAAGAAGGTGTGCTCAAAGCGCTCGGCACCGCGGCCACGGCCATTCGTAGCCGTCTGGGGGAATCGCTCGCTACGGTCCAGAAGTTCGACGTGCCGGTAGAAGCCACAACGCCCTCCCTTGAAGCCTTGAAGGCATACAGCATGGGCATTACAACTGGCCTTGGTGACGCCGAGGCCATTCCGTTTCTGAAGCGGGCCATCGAACTAGACCCCAATTTCGCCATGGCCTATGTCGGTTTGGCCGTGGAGTACTCGAATCTTGGACGGGCAAGTCTGGCCGCGGACAATGCCAAGAAGGCCTACGAATTGCGGGACCGCGTGAGCGACCGGGAGAAGTACCGCATCTCCGCCTTCTACTTTCAATACGTCACCGGGGAAGTGGAAAAGGCCACGGAAGCCTACGAACTCTGGGCGAAGAGCTACCCGCGCGACATGGTGCCTCACACGAATCTTGGGGTTCTCTACGCTGCGCTGGGTCAATATGACAAAGGGATCGCAGAGACTGAGGCGGCGCTGCAGCTGGAACCTACGATCATCGGTTATGGCAATCAGGCAGAAAATTACATTTACGTCAATCGGCTTAAGGATGCGCGGCAGACGCTCCAGGAAGCCAAGCAGAAGAATTTTGAAGGCATTACCATTCGGAGCGATCTCTACGGCCTGGCCTTCCTCTCCGGGGATACAGTCGAAATGGAGCGCCAGGTCGCGTGGGCGGCGGGGCGACCCGGCGAAGAAGATCAGATGCTCGACATCGACGCCGATACCCAGGCTTACTACGGCCGGCTGGACAAGGCGCGCGACCTGGCTCGGCGCGCCGCCGACTCGGCGGTGCGGGCGGACGCCAAAGAAACAGGGGCTCTGTGGCTCGCGTATCAGGCGCTCCGCGAAGTTGAGCTAGGCAATGTGGCTGCCGCTCCGCCAACGGTCGCTCGGGCGCTGGCGCTCGCTCCTGGGCGTGACGTCAAAGTGCTGGCCGCGTTAGTGCTTGCGCGTAGCGGTGAGACCCCCCAATCCAGAACTATCCTGGAGGCGCTCGAAAGGTCGGAGCCCACGAATACTTATCTTAAGGTGTACTGGTTTCCGGTGATCGAAGCATCGATTGATATGGCTCAACAAGCGCCAGACCGAGCGGTCGTCGCGCTCGAACCCGCTCTGCCCTACGAACTCGCGGGTGCTCCACCAAATCCCCCCAACAGCTGCACAATGTATCCTGCGTATCTTCGTGGCGTCGCCTATCTCGCGCAAGGAAACGGTCGCGCTGCCGCCGCCGAGTTCCAGAAATTCCTCGACCATACTGGAATCGTGCAGAATTTCCTGCTCGGATCCCTCGCCCACCTGCAACTTGCCCGCGCCTACGCTCTCTCCGGAGACACCGCCAAAGCGAAAGCCGGTTACCAGGATTTTCTCACCCTCTGGAAAGACGCCGATCCCGACATCCCCATTCTGAAGGAAGCGAAGGCAGAGTACGCGAAGCTGCAGTAGCCCGACAAACTGCTGCCTTGTCTTTGGAGTTCAACGAGAGTTGCGAAGCCAGGCGTGGTTGTTGAAAAAGGAACGAAAGCCGCAATTTCGGTTGATTTCAGCTTCGACCGCGGACGAACATTCGCGGACTCTTGACTGATGGTTATCGAGACATTTCCCACGTAAGTTTGAGGTATGCTGCCCGGCGAATCCCAATGAGAGATTCAGTGGGATCGCCCGTACCCCACTCATAGTGATAAGGCTGAAATAGATTCTGTCCGACTACAGAGAAACTTAGCTCTTTGTGAATGTTCCACTGAAAGCGGCCGTCCATGGTCTGGTAAGCGCGAACATTCTGAGCCGGGAGAGCACTCACGTAGTAGTAGCTCTGATCGAATTCGAATCGCTTTGCGATATTGAAATTGGACTGAATCTTCACCTGGTGAGCAGGACTGGAGCCTCCATAGGTTGGCACTGATCCGGTTGAACTGATATTTGAACCGGGCGCATTGGCATGGAAATCGATTCCGACATAGGAGTACGAACCAGATAACTTCCACCACGGTTTAACGGTCCAGCTTGGAGCGATCTCAACGCCATTGGTAGCCCCTGCGATGGCATTCTCGTAGAAAATCGTCAGCGTGTTACCGATTAAAGTAGGGACGCCAAAGCTTTGCAAACGGTCGTAGTTGCTGTGGAACACGTCCAAATCGATGTAGAGCCTTGGAGTGAGCAATTGGCGATAGCCCCCTTCGTAGCCGAGAACAGTTTCCGATTTGAAATTAGGATTGCCCGAGACCAACAAATACGTCGGCGGGTTCGCGGAGATTTCTCCCCCAGAGAGTTGGAAGCCTTCTTCTATTCGTGATGGCGTGGTCACCGCGCGCGTCACCGCCGCCCAGAAACTCTGGTGAGGATTGGGATTCCATAGCCCGCGCAAGGTGGGCTGAATGTCAAAACCAGTGAAATTGTTGTCTTCTAGCTTTGCTCCGGCAATGACGGACAGCTTGTCGTTCAGAAGATGAATTTCATCTTGAACGAATCCCGTGTGGATGTAGTCAGTTTCGACCTGTGGTACGACGTTGACAATGGGTGATTTCTGAATGAATCGGTTCGGACTCCAATGCAGTCCGAACCCATAACTGATCTCGTGCCGTCCTGCGATTTTGAAACGATGTAGAAAGTCAATATCAATCGTATTCCTAGTCTCACCGTACAGGAGACCGCTGCGAATCGTGCGATCGAAATAGGCTTCCAGATAAATGTCCGAGCCGTTCTCGAACGTGTGCCGCCACCTGCCAACGATATCTCCACCCGAAACAACATTGACAAAGCTTGAAGGGCCAGTCTCCGCTGGCGACGTGCCTCCGTAGGCATCGCCCTCCAGCATATAGTCGGTACGAGTATTTGGGTTCCAGTCGAGGCGAAATCCTCCCCGTTCCTGGTGCCATCCGTCGAAATCATTGCCAGTGGGATGATATTCTGGTTCTCGGATGAATCCTTTCCCGTACACGCGATAGCTAAGTCCGTCACCCGCGCTACCTCCATACCGGGCTTCTGCTATCTCACGGTCTACATTTCCCCCAAGAGCGGAGGCGATAACCCCCTGAGTTTCCGAGGCTTTTTTTGTGATGATATTGATGACTCCATCTGCCGAGTTTGGTCCCCAAATCGTTGCTCCCGGCCCACGTATGACTTCGATCCGGTCGATGTCCTCCAGGACGACATCTTGAACGTCCCAATAAACGCCGGCGAAGAGTGGAGTGTAGACACTACGCCCATCGATCAGGACCAGAACGCCTTTTGAAAAGTTGGTTTCGGTGCCCCGGATGCCGACTGCCCACTGATCGGAGTCGATCCTCGCGACATCGACTCCCGGCACAAGCCGCAATACTTCGGGGATGCTGGTGGCGCCTGAGCGACGAATATCCTCGCTTGTCAGAACAAAAACAGCTGCTGAGGCTTTCCACACTTGCTCCGGCTCCTTAGACACTGTTGTAATTTCCACATTGCCTAGTTGCTCCAGTGTTAGCTCTTTTAAGGGATTGCTGGATTCTTGACCAGCATCAGAACTCTCGGCTGGGTATGAGGCAAGTACGGGAGAAAACGTCAAAGCAATGAAAACAATGTGCCCAACTATTGACCTGAGTTTTGTGCATGGCATCTTCATTAGGTACTAGCGTTCTGCTGCGTGTCGCTGGAATGATCGAGTAAGCGTCTGAATTCACAAAAAAGTTCGTCGGGTTGCATCCCCCTCTTCTGAAACCATGCATTCACCAATGGCGCCTCAACCGGCAACAAGCCAACGGTCAAAACGATGATCGGAACTTCAGGGCGATGTCGCTTCATTCCGCCGCGATTTTCTTGCCCTTCACGCCGTAGTCAGGAGCTATCGCGTCTACATCTCCAGCGCAAGATTATTCCAAAGCTTCCTTACCCGAATGAACACCGGCTTCTTCAAAAAGCAACTTGCGCAGCGTTAGGTGCGAGTCTTCGTCGTCTACGCGAGCACTATAGGCCGAGCTTGCGAGTTCATCGCTTCCCCAGGTTGCTCAAAGTACTAAGAAGAAGACGAGACGCCAATCCGCGCGGCAACACCAGCCAAGCATTCTAGGCTCGAAGCCAAACTTCCCTCCATACAGGGTTCGCTGTACGCGCTTTCTCGGAAGCGGATTGCCGGCGGCTGGCAACGTGAAACAAGCGTGGTTTTGCGATGCTTGAACACCATTGCTCCTCTATCAGTACGTGTGTGCCAACAACGGGCGTTACCAAAGGCTGCCCGGCGATCAATTGTGAACATTGTCGACTTGGGTTGACGCCTCATCCTTTTCGTAGTGGAGGGTGGGTTTGGCAGGAGCGACTTCACGAGATCATCAAAGATGCCGCGTGCACCGGCGACTCTTCGGAATGATCTTTGCCTGTTTCTGCATAGGCCAGGTCGCACTGCATGCGCAAGAGTTCAAAGTCTTTGACCGCGACGTGCAAATCCACGGATTCGCATCGCAGGGTTTTATTTACACAAACGACAACAATTGGCTGACCATGAACACCAGTCAAGGCAGTGGAGCTTTCACCGACTTTGGGGTCAATGTGTCCACCAACGTCACCGATAGGCTTAGGGTCGGGGCCCAGTTGTATGACCGTAACCTCGGCCAGCTCGGGCGGTACCGTCCCTCTCTGGACTGGGCTATCGTCGACTATCGCTTCAAGAGTTGGTTTGGTGTTCGCGGCGGCAAAGTCAAAACCACGCTGGGCCTGTATACCGATTCGCAAGACTTGGATTTTCTTTACACCTTTGCGCTGCTTCCGCAAAGCATTTATCCGACAGACCTTCGCGATGCCACCATTGCTCACGTGGGCGGTGATATCTATGGCGACGTTACCCTGGAGCACAAACTTGGCGATCTATCCTACACGGGCTATGTGGGGCATCGCAGTGACGGCGAATATGGCGGCTATCGCTATTACTTAGACAGTTTCGGGGCCCAGATTAAGAGCTATGGCGGGCTGCAATACGGGGCGGATCTTCGCTGGAGAACTCCGCTAATGGGTCTTCTGATGGGGGTATCGCGCTTGAATGAGGACATCACCGGCAAAGGCTTAGCGATAAATCCTTTTAATCCCGGGGCAGGGTTGGTGCCATACTCCGAGTTCTCGAAAGCCGACTGGACCAACCAGTTCTATGGCGAGTACACCAAGGGCAGATTGCGGATCGACTCGGAGTATCGCCGATACTGGCGCGACCAGATCTTGAATGGCACTTCCGAAAGCTTCGCTGACGTGCGCGGTTGGTACGTCTCCGGAGCTTACCGGATCTGCAAACGGGTTCAAATCGGCTCCTACTACTCCCGCTACACGATCGCGAATGTCGTAACCGGCGCCCTCTCCGTGTTTTATCCTTCGGCAACCGACACCAATCTACCCACCGGCCACGAATACGACAAAGTCATCACGGGAAGGGTTGACCTGAACAGGTTCTGGTACGTGAAAGTCGAAGGGCACTTCATGAATGGCTATGGCAGCGGCCCGTACCCGACCGGATTCTACTCGCAAGTAAATCCCCAAGGGTTCAAGCCGAATACCAATGCTTTGGTTGTTAAGACCGGCATCAATTTCTAGCGGCGAGCAGGGAGGCGAGGCGAGCGTATGAAATGTCCGAAATTACTCCTCATTGCCGCCGGGTTGGCGATCTTTGCAACGGTAGATTCGCTTGCGGACGACGTCAAGGTAATCGCCAATGCGAGTGTGAAAGCCGACACCATCTCCGAGGACGAACTGAAACTGGTCTTTTTGGGAGAAAGGATTTCGCTGACGGACGGAACGCACGTCGAACCGGTGCTCATGAAGGAGGGGCCGGTCGACCAAGCTTTTCTGCAAAAGTACCTCGGCGTGACCGAGGATGATCTCCAAATCTACTACCGCACGCTGTTGTTTACCGGCAGAGGCTCGATGCCCAAGGTTCTCGAATCCGACGCCGCGGTCGTGGCCTATGTCGCTCGGACGCGTGGCGCGATTGGGTATGTCAGCGCCGGCGCCAGCGCGGTAGGGGTAAAGACACTTGCCATCGGCGTTCCGGGTAGGAGGTTGCTTACGCGAGTCGAGCCCGATTATCCGGAGACGTTAAAGCAGCTGAACATTGGCGGAACTGTACGTTTGCGCATATCGATTTCTGCGAAGGGGAACGTGGAGAATGCCGTGTTGTTGGGAGGCAATCCGATTCTCGGAGAGTCGGCCACCATCGCGGTGAAGCAATGGACCTACGCTGCCAGTCGGTCACCGACGGTCGCCGAAATTAGCATCACATTTGGCGAGCACTGATAAGCCGCTCGAAAGGATCTTTCGGAAGGAACTCGGAAACGACATGATCGACCGTGCTCAATTCGTCACCCATCACGGTAAGCAGATTCTTTTAATAGACCTGTCAAACTGTTCGTCGGATAATGTGGGTAAGATTTTCCGAACAATTCCCGACCTTGTGACCACTCATCCACTCGGTTCGGTTTTGATACTTTCCGATTTCACGGGAGCGTCTTTTGACGAGGACTCCATTCGGGTCATGCAACAGACCGCCGTCTTTGACAAGCCATACATCAAGAAATCCGCATTCGTCGGAACGGAGAACTTTCCTCCGGCGTTCTCCGAGAACTTGAGTCGTTTCTCCCGCCGCGAATTTCCCGTTTTTAAGACCCGCGATGAGGCTCTGGCGTGGCTGGCGAAGGACTGAATCGGCGCTTTCGTCCAGGTCGTCATGACCTGGACGATTGGCTTCAAGCCGAGGGCGATAAAGCGGCAGCGGCATAGCTTCCGGTGAGCGGCGGATGTGGCATTGATTACCCGTGGCATCCTTTCGAGATGGAGGAGTCCCTCTTTTTATATCCGTGCCATTGAACGTAATGGCGATCCGGACGGTGCGCGGGTCGGCGCCGGCTTCGAGCAAATGAGTGGCAAAGTAGTGTCGGACGGTATGAATTGCAACGCCCGGACGACACCGTAAGTGATTGGTAGTCACCTGGGGCAAAGAGTTTTGTGGGCTTTAATTGTGGGTTGTTGCCTGACGGGAACCTGGAATACCCGGCCGCGGAGCTCGGCAAACACGGAGCCAGCTAAGCAGGGACAAAGTACGAGATTGCGGCGGTCGAGGAACGAGACAAATTCTGAAACACTGCCGTGACTGGGCAAAGAGAGTACTACAACGGGATGGACGGCCCCCTTATTCTTTGTCGAGGTATTCGCCAGGAACATCGTCCTCCGGCACCTCGTGAGTGCGGACTTCCTGCTCGTCAGCGTCGTCAGCCCTCTCGACACCAGCAACGACATCGGCTTCAAATGCATTCCCTTCCTCGACCAACTCGTCGACACTCTCCGAATCCGCAGCCTCGCGGCGGGACAATCCCTGTAAATCTCCGGATTGTTCCGAACGCGATCCCGGACCGGCGACTGGGAACGATGCGCCACCCGGACGCTCACTCTGCTTCCTAGTCCGTTTTTTAGTCGGGGCCTTCTTTTTCCCCGCCCTCTTCGCGACAGGTTTCTTTTTCGCCAGCTTCTTCGGACGTTTCACCGCCTTGAACGGTGTCGGCTTCTTTCGGGCAGTTTTCTTCGACTTGGTCGAACTCTTCCTAGCTTTCTTTTTTGGGGCCATTCGCGCAGTCTAGCATCGACGTGAGCGTGTGGCAAAGCCGAACGAGGCACCGTTCTTCATACTTTGCACTGCCTGCCATTCCGCGCCCTTTTTATTTTGTCCTTCGGCACGCTAGCGTCGAATCCATTCGCGCACATAATGCGGGCAACGAACCAGCCTAATCCCCGCTCGCTGCACGTCGTCCATGGTGGTCCACAATGCGATTACTTGGACCCACGCGGAGGAAGTCAATGGCGAACAGTTGAGCTTCCTTGGCCAATCTGCAAGCAAAGCCAATCGGAAAGGAGTTTAAGGGACGAAAATGCGTGATGCCGTCGCATTCGTAAACGTGCGCGAACCGGGAACTCGCATACGGGTTCATTGGCGAGTGGCGACGGCGAGACTGATCCGTCGGACTGTGCGAGAAAAAATCCAACGGTTGGCAGAAATGGTGGGTTCTTTGTATTCCGTCGTCTGGTTAAAAACGATCAGGCATGCCACCAAAGCAGTTCAGAACGATAAAGACAGTGGCATTTTTCGGTCCAGTATTCGGACCCACCAAGGTGTTAGCCTTATGGATCGATGGACCACCATACCGTCGCAGCCGTCAGCATTACGGGTACATGCCTCGATGTGTTAGGCAGCCTCTACCTCGCCTACGATTTGTTGGGGGGACAGCACGGTCCGTTGAGACTGCTTACCCGTGCAGTCACGTACTCTATTGTTTTTGGAATCGGCTACGGCCTCGGCCTTGGTTTCTTCTTTGGTCTGGCCGCCGGAATTGCGACTGGTATCACGTTGTCGGTCGAGTTCAATCGGGCAGCTCGTGGGCTCGATCATTATTCGTTGCCCTGGGAAGGAGTGTTTTCCGCGATCCGAGGATTTGGCTTCGGAGCGGGACTATATAGGATTCTAGGCTTGCGATTCGCAATCGCATTTGCCACTCTCATCACAGTCGGCCAAATCTTCGCTTACCGTGGCGGGATGCGTCCGGCGTTGGATTATATAGCGGCTCGCCGTCCTCGCCTCACACGTCGTCAGTTCTGGGGAACGGTGGTCCGCAGCTTTGGCTACATCGCCAGTGCCCTTATCTGCAGCGCCTTCATCCATCATGTGGATCACGCCTGGTCGTTTGCGATTCGGGTGGGCTTGGTGACAGGCATCGTGACGGGTATTGGTGTGACGGTTAATCCTTACATCGAATACTATGCTGACAATCTTCCCGAGCGACGCCTCGGCGCGTTCGGCATCGGGCTCATCTTCTGCGGTTTCGCATTGCAGTCCCTTCAGTATTGGCTGGCGCTATTTGATGTACACCTGACCTGAGCAGCCGATGAACGTATGAACGATCGAGGATTTCCAAGGCACTTTGACGGACGGCGTTTCTACAACCCAGGTGCGCCTCAAGCCCGCGGGTTTCTTGATGCGATTCGTTGGAAGTTGGGTAGTCGTCCTGAGCCATCGCCAGCCTTCATCTCAGACGTTCAGCAGTCGACTCCGCCAGGGTGCACGGAGGGTGGCGAACTACGGGTCACACTGGTGAACCACTCGACCGTCCTCATTCAGCAGCGCAAATTTAACATTTTGACGGACCCGATTTGGTCGGAACGAGCCACGCCCGTGTCCTGGTTGGGTCCGAGGCGCCGCCGAGAGCCTGGGGTAAGGATGGATGATTTGCCCAACATCGACGTCGTGCTTATCAGCCACAATCATTATGACCACTTCGATTTACCGACTTTGCGTCAGCTTGCTGGCCGTGGGCGTTCCACGTTCATCGTTGCTGCGGGCGACGCTCGCCTACTTCGCTCGGAACGTATAGAACCCGTTTACGAACTGGATTGGGGAGAATCACTGAGCCTTTCGGGTTTCAACGTCCACTGCGTCCCGGCTCTGCACTTCTCAGCTCGTGGGATCTTGGACCGCAACAAGACCCTTTGGTGCGGTTACGCAATCGAATTCCCGGATCGACTCGTGTATTTCGCGGGCGACACTGCTTTCGGGAGTCATTTTGCGCAGATTCGGGAAAAATTCGGATCGCCACAGCTCGCATTATTACCCATTGGAGCATATGAACCACGCTGGTTTATGTCGTCCGTGCATATGAATCCCGAGGAAGCGGTTCGAGCTCACGAAATTCTCGGGGCCAAGACCAGCATCGCGATCCACCACGGAACCTTCCAGCTCGCAGATGACGCGATCGATACTCCGCAGAAACAGCTTATGGCTTGTCGGCGAGACGATTCGTTCCTGATTCTCAAGAACGGTCAATTTGCCGAAATTCCCATGCTGAATCTTTAAGCTGCCTGCAGCCTGCGGGTTTGGGTCGCAGGTAAGAAATCGAGGGCGCAATGTCGGCTAAGGCGGGTCAGAGTGGGTATCGCGTTCCGACTGCTCAGCGCCCTCGTCAGTTCCTGGCTACGAGACCAGGCGATTTCAGCTCTTGCACCACGACGGGTCGCGGCTGTCGGCGGCGAAGATCGACTGATTCCCCGGAAGAGAGACGATCAAACCTGCAGTCGTGGCACGAGATGATCTCCGCAACCGCCAGTGCGTTCTTCGTCAGTCATTCCGAAGGGTCTTTTTGACGCGTGGCCTTTACCCCTGACAGAATCCCAATGCCTGCGAGTACCACCGCGCCGACGACAATCCAGTGCGTGGGCATGTGCATGAGGTGCGCACCATAAATCAGCCCACCGATCAAAATCGCAAATCCGACCGCGTAAATTCCAAACGACATGACATCTCCTTAATCGAGTCAACCGTGGAGCGCAGTTTGTCCCGACGGCCCGAGTTACCCGCTTGGCCCTAGAACGGCCCATAAACTCAACCGCGTTCCATCACTACGCTCCCCCATATTCCGCAGATGTTGGTGCGTGTTCGCTTGTCTTCGGAGTTCACTTCTCCTTTCAGCGAGACCACGCCGCTCTTCACCGCGAGTGACTTCGCCAGAGGTTCGGCGTCCGACCTGGCATTCGTGCTGGCAATTTGTCCGCCGACGGTTACGATGCCCTTGTCACGATCCCCGCTTACGGAAACATCTTTGCAACTCGCTTGGTCGAGCCACCGGCAAGTACTATCGGAAACATCAGGCGGCTTGACCGTCGCAGTTGAGCGTCCGGCCAGAATTCCGCCAGCGAGCAGTACGAGTAATGGTCGGCTTAATGATTTTCCTTTGATCGGATCTAGAGTGAATCCGGAAAAGTGAGCAATTTGAATCCGTGGAACAACCTCTAGATTCGCCCAGTCGCTGCCTACGGGTCTGTGCAGAATAGCTCATGCTTGTAGAGAGTGCCTACACTCTAAGGAAACGCTGATGTCGTTCTCTGCCGTCCTGGCGCGCTTCCCTGCTCAAGGCCGTTGCAATCGTCTGCAAAACGATCAATTCTGACCAGTTTTCGTAAGGCTGGAGTCGGATACTGGTGGTTCTGAATTCAGAGGAAGCCTTCGTAAATACATCTGGTAGGGAGGATTCGATGAATCTAAAAAGGAAGTCTTGAAAAAAAAGTCCAAGGCATCGTCCCGCCGGATCAAGATTGGCACGCTGTTCGCCCTGGTTGTGATCGGCGGTGCCACTGTCTTGCTGCTAAGCCGCTGGCCGTTCACGCGTGACATCGTCGTCAAGGCGCTGCAGGAAAAGTTCTCCAGCACGGTCGAAATGACTGCGTTTCACGGGACATATTTCCCGCCTGGGTGCGTTGCCGAAGGAGTGACTTTCCGCCGCAACAGCGATCGAGACGACCCGCCGATCGCCACCATCCAAAAGCTCACAATCCAGGGTGCTTACTGGGAGTTTTTTAGGACTCCTAAACGTGTTCGACTTGTCAGAATCGAAGGTTTGCGCATGTTTGTGTCATCCGGCAGTGAGCGCATCGGGAACGCCGCACTACCCGGGAGCCAGGCGCAGTCCGGATTGATTATCGACCGGATCATCGCGGACGGCGCCGTCGTGGAGTTTGCTTCCAGCCAATCCCGAACGGAACCGCTCAAGTTCGAAATTCACAAATTGACGCTGAACTCGGTAGCCGATGACCGATCCATGTCGTTCCGCGCCGCGCTGTCGAATGCGAAGCCTCCAGGAGAAATTCGCGTGGACGGGCAATTCGGCCCCCTACAACCGCACGACGTGGGTCAAACTCGTTTCTCCGGCTCCTACGACTTTCAACGCGCGGACCTGGGTGGATTTTCAGGCATTGGAGGAACGCTGGCCTCCAACGGCAAATTCAATGGCGTGCTCGAACACATCGATATCGTAGGCAGTACCGACACACCTGATTTCCAGGTAAAACAGAGCCATCATGCCGTACACCTAAGAACGAAATTCCAGGGGAGTGTCAATGGAATGGATGGAGACGTCTACCTGCAGTCGGTGCACGCGCAACTAGAGCAGACCTCGGTCGTGTCGCACATCGAAGTGGCAAAGAAGGCGGACTCGGAAGGCAGGACCCTTTCGCTGGGGGCGACGGAGTTGCAGGGCCGGATACAGGACTGGTTACGCCTCCTCTCGAAGGCGGATCCTCCCGCTTTTAACGGGGAAATGAACTTCAGAGTGCAAGTCCTGGTTCCCCCCGGGAAGCGAAGCTTCATTGAAAGGGTGAACC
>Ga0302179_10001747_pt1 | contig 12930 bp, 10 predicted proteins | sample I_Palsa_E3_1_FD_198788 | JGI IMG/M metagenome (GOLD analysis project Ga0302179, IMG submission 198788) | Peat permafrost microbial communities from Stordalen Mire near Abisko, Sweden - I_Palsa_E3_1 | ecosystem: Environmental > Terrestrial > Soil > Palsa > Peat permafrost | place: Sweden...
GGTTTAGGTGTCGGAGTCGGAGTCGGTTTCGGCGTCGGAGTCGCAGTTGGCGTCGGAGTCGCAGTTGGAGTCGGAGTCGCGGTCGGAGTCGGAGTCGGAGTCGCGGTTGGAGTCGGAGTCGCAGTTGGAGTCGGAGTCGCGGTCGGAGTCGGAGTCGCGGTCGCGGTTGGAGTCGGAGTCGGAGTCGCGGTTGGAGTCGGAGTCGGCTTTGGCGTCGGGGTCGGAGTACACGATGGTGTCGGACTGGGCGATGGTGTTGGACTCGGAGATGGCGTAGGAGTCGGCTCCCAAGCGTAAGAATTAACTACAAGGAGGATTGCTAACGCCGCTGCAAAGAACGATTTTCTGTCTCTCATAGTAGTCCTGTTTGATCGATGCGAACTAACATCAATCTGTCGGCGGTCGACTCAAAACCATCCATTGTCGGTCGAGTTAGAAGCAGCCGTTCCTACCGTTTAAACTAGTTGGAGAAGTTTTGACAAGGAGTGATTTAATATTCTTCGGATGATCCATTTACAATGAATCACTCCACGCCTCTCCGATTGCCAGCGCGGGCATCGCGCAGCCTGGAGATGATTTTCATTTCTATAATTATCGATATTATTTATGATAACTTATTGTTTTAATCAGTGTCCAAATGGTAAGAATTTTTTTTGTTATATTTGTTTTATTAGAGGTTAATTGTTTTGAATATTATTGTCATTTTAGTTAGTTTTCTTTTCCCCGAGAGCCGCCACTCGGAACCTTCGGAAAATCCCTCCTTGCTTGTCTGAGGATCCCGTCCGTTGCCCGTGATCGAGCATTGCATCCGGAGGAAATGTTGTGTAGGCAATGATTTCCCATGCAGATTCTGAGCGATCTAAGAGATCTGACTCCAAATCAGCGCAACGCTGTCCTGGCGTGCTTCCTCGGATGGACTCTCGATGCGTTCGATTTCTTTATCATCGTCTTTGTCTTGAAGGACATCGCGAAGGAATTCAAAACGAATATTCCATCGGTTACCGCCACACTTTTCCTTACTTTGGCGATGCGGCCTCTCGGCGCATTTCTCTTCGGAATTGTCGCGGACAGATTCGGTCGCCGGCCGACGTTAATGATCGATATACTTTTCTACTCGGTCGTCGAGTTACTGTCCGGGTTTGCACCGTCGTTGACCGCTCTCGTGATCCTTCGCGGTCTGTATGGAATAGCGATGGGCGGCGAATGGGGCGTCGGGGCGTCGCTGACAATGGAAACAATCCCGGCGAAAACCCGCGGGATTGTTTCCGGATTGCTCCAGGCCGGGTATCCGAGCGGTTATTTATTAGCGGCGGTCCTGTATGGCACGTCTTACCATTTTCTTGGTTGGCGTGGAATGTTCATGGTGGGCGCGGTGCCTGCGTTCCTTGTGCTCTTCATTCGCAGAAACGTCGAAGAATCTCCTGTCTGGCAACAGCGCAGAGGTCAACCAACCCAAACTGGAACGGGAATGGGAGCGACCATCAAAGAAAGGTGGAAGCTCTTTCTTTATGTCATCGTCCTGATGACCGCCTTCAACTCCTTCAGCCACGGAACGCAGGATATCTATCCGACTTTTCTTGAGGTGCAGCAGAAGTATCCTCCTCCGATCGTGAGCACGATCGCTGTGATCTACAACTTGGGCGCGATTCTTGGTGGTCTCGTCTTTGGCGCCTTTTCCGAACACATCGGGCGCCGCCGGGCAATCGTGACTGCGGCGCTTCTCACGCTTCCGGTCATCCCGCTCTGGGCCTTTTCCAATAATGTCGTCCTGCTTTCCATCGGCGCCTTTTTGATCCAGTTTTTTGTCCAGGGAGCGTGGGGAGTGATTCCAGTTCATCTGAACGAGCTGTCACCCGATTCGGTTCGAGGAACGTTTCCTGGGTTTACCTATCAATTAGGTAATTTTTTTGCCTCAAAGAATGGAACGATCCAGACGACGCTGGCTGTTTCCTTCGGTAACAATTATGGTATGGCGCTTGCCCTCACTGCGGCCATCGTGGCGATCGCCGTAGCGCTCGTGACAACCCTCGGTCCGGAGGCGCGGGCCGTACAATTCGGCAAACAATTACCAAATCAAATCCCCCCAAATGAATAAGGCTCGGATCATCCTCGACTCTGACTTTACAATTTCTGAACTCGATCGTCGTCTGTTCGGCTCGTTTGTTGAACATTTGGGCCGCTGCGTCTATACCGGCATTTTCGAACCGGGTCATCCGACAGCGGACGAGAGCGGTTTCCGCCGAGACGTCCTTGAACTGACGCGGGAACTGGGCACGACGATCATCCGTTATCCCGGCGGCAATTTTCTTTCCGGATACAACTGGGAAGATGGCGTCGGCCCGATTGATAAGCGTCCTGTTCGGCTCGACCTTGCATGGTTAAGCACCGAAACGAACAGGTTCGGAACAAACGAGTTTATCCAATGGTGTCGAGCCGCAGGGACAGAGCCGATGCTAGGGGTAAATCTCGGGACCAGAGGGCCCGACGAAGCGAGACAGTTCGTCGAATACTGCAACCATAAGGGTGGAACGTATTTCAGCGACTGGCGGTCCGCTCACGGCTACCCGGAACCACATGCTGTTAAATTCTGGTGCGTCGGCAACGAGATGGATGGGCCATGGCAAATCTGTCAAAAAACCGCCACTGAATACGGGCGCGCCGCCAAGGAAGCGGCCAAGGTGATGAAATGGGTCGATCCCTCAATTCAACTTGCCGCATGCGGCTCCTCTCATCGGGCCATGCCCACCTTTGGCGCCTGGGAATACGAGGTGTTAGAGCATACTTTTGAAGAGGCTGATTTTCTCTCGCTCCACATGTATTACCAGAACCCGTATAACGATGTCGGCGAATTCCTCGCCAATATCGAAATCATGGATCGCTTTATCAAGGAGGCGGTTGCTGTCTGTGACGCTGTCGCAGCAAAGCGGCGATCTCCGAAGCGAATGATGCTCTCGTTCGATGAGTGGAATGTCTGGTACAAGGCGCGGACAGAGGAGGACCACGGTAAACCCGGATGGCCTGTTGCCCCACGGCTCATCGAAGAAATCTATGATTTGCAGGATGCGCTGATGGTCGGAGGCGCTCTGATTATACTGCTAAATAACTCGAACCGGGTCAAAGCCGCGTGTCTCGCCCAGCTGGTCAACGTGATTGGCGCAATATTCACGGAGCCAGGGGGACCGGCATGGCGACAAACGATCTTTCACCCGTTTAAATTGGCCGCTCAACACGCGCACGGGAAAGTCCTCCAGACGAAGATTGAGTCCGCCCAGTGCGAAACAAAAACGGCCGGGACAATCGATCGGGTCATCGCGTCCGCGGTGCATGATGCGAACCGACAGAAAGTCGTTCTTTTCGTCTTGAATCGCGACGCTGCCGATTCGCTGGATCTTTCGATTGATTTGCGGGCCTTTCCTCCGATTACCGCGTGTGAAGCGATCGAAATCGCCGGTCCAGATCTTCTCGCGACAAACACTTCGCAACGGCCTGACGCGGTGGGGCCAAGCGGGCACGAGGAGTTTTCGGTCAAACCGGACCGCCTCACGGCCACGCTGCGTCCCCTCTCATGGAATCTGCTTTCGCTCTCGTATTAGTCAGCGAAATTTTGCGGGCTAGAGCACCTTCAACCCGGCGGACCGGGTGTTTTTCACTCGTGCATCGTCGCACAATTCGACCGCGGGGTGAAATGCCTTGATAGGTCACCCCATTTTTTCTATCCTCAAACGAATGCTTCCCCCAATGATAAGACCCGTTCACTGACGCCCTTCAAAAATTGCGGATAGTTGGAGAGCGGCAAAAAATACGGACACCCGGATGAACTCTTCGGAGTTGGTCTGAAGCCGCAGTGCTCTTTACCTTATTGCTTTTCCGATGACCAACGCCCAGATCACCGTCGATGCGGATTTTTCGGTTTCGCAAATCGACCGACGTCTCTTTGGATCGTTTGTTGAGCACTTGGGGCGATGCGTTTACACCGGCATTTTTGAACCGGGCCACCCAACGGCGGACGGCCGCGGATTTCGCCGTGACGTACTCGAGTTAGTGCGAGAACTGGGGCCGACGATTATTCGCTACCCCGGAGGCAATTTCATGTCGGGCTATAACTGGGAAGACGGAGTAGGCCCGGTCGCAGAACGACCGAAACGCCTTGATCTCGCGTGGTTCAGCACTGAGACCAATGCGTTTGGAACAAACGAATTTATCGATTGGTGCAAGCTGGCTCAAACGGAGCCGATGCTAGGGGTAAACCTTGGAACCCGCGGCCCGGATGAGGCACGTGAGTACCTCGAGTACTGCAACCATTCTGAAGGCACGCATTTGAGCGAGCTTCGAGTCGCCCACGGTTACAAGCAACCGCACGCCGTAAAGTTTTGGTGCCTTGGGAATGAAATGGATGGACCGTGGCAGATCTGTCACAAAACTGCGAACGAATATGGCCGTCTCGCGCAAGAGGCCGCGAAAGTAATGAAGTGGGCAGATCCTGCAATTCAGGTTTCGGCCTGCGGATCGGCAGGTCGCCACATGCCGACGTTTGGCGCATGGGAATATGAAGTCCTGGAGCACACCTTTGACGCGACGGATTTCGTTTCGATGCATATGTATTACGAGAATCCGCACAATGACGTGCAGGAGTTTTTGGCAAACATCGAGCTGATGGACCGCTTTACCAAGGAGGCTGTTGCCGTCTGCGATGCGGTCTCGGCGAAGCGAAGATCAGCGAAGCGGATCATGCTCTCTTTCGATGAATGGAATGTCTGGTACAAAGCGCGTTCCGACCAGGATCTGGCGAAGCCAGGTTGGCCGATTGCTCCGCGATTGCTAGAAGAGGTTTACGATCTGCAAGATGCTCTGATGGTTGGGGGCGCGCTTATAACGCTTCTGAACAACTCGGATCGGGTCAAAGTGGGCTGCCTTGCCCAGTTGGTCAATGTCATTGGACCTATTTTTACGGAACCGGGCGGAGCGGCTTGGCGGCAGACGATCTTTCATCCCTTCAAGCTCGTCACGCAGCATGCCCATGGCAGAGTCCTTCAGGCAAAGGTCCAATCGACACATTACGAAACAAAAACGGCAGGACCCATTGATCATATTGTGGCCTCGGCAGTTCATGACCCGCTTCAGCGCAAAGTCGTCTTCTTCGTGCTAAATCGCCAGACCTCCGGCGTAGCGGAGGTTTCGATCGATTTGCGAGCTTTCCCGCCAATAAAGGATTGCAATGCCCTTGAGATTTCTGGTCCTGACTTGTTCGCGACGAATACGGCGCAGACGCCTGACGCAGTCCAACCGAGCCCGCACACAGAATACTCCGTTAAGCCGGACAAAATTATCGTCAGATTGCGTCCGCTTTCGTGGAATGTATTGTCACTTTCTTATTAGATAACACCCGCATCGGACTTTCTTCCGGACAGAATTGAATCCCCTCATATGAAAATAGCTACCTATTCTCTTGCAGTGTTGTGCCTTTCTACCATCGCGCATGCCGCGCCAACCGAACTTGTCGATTGGGACTTTCTCAGCGGCGGTGACGGAGTGCGGATGACACAGATTGTGGATGAATATAACAAGAGTCAAAACGAGATCCACGTCACCAAATCCACCCTTACGTGGGGCGAGCCATTCTATACCAAGGTTCATACCGCAGTGGTCTCTGGCCAGACGCCTGACGTGATGACCTACCATCTCTCGCATTTTGCTGCTGGGATCGCCTCCAAGGATTTAAGACCCATTACGACAGAGGAACTCGCACAAGCCGGCCTCAAGGCGTCGGACTTCCAGCAGTCGATCGTGGATAGGTCCCTGCAGCTGAGCAAGGAGTATGGACAAATAGACCAACTGTTTGGCGTCCCGCTCGATATCCACACCTTGGTTTTGTATTACAATAAGACGGCGCTGCAGAAAGCCGGGTTGCTCGATTCGGATGGCAAACCGACAGGGCTCGACAATGTCGAATCTTTCACAAAGATGCTGGCTGCGGCCAAAGCGAAAACGAAATTGCTCCCTATTGCATGGTCAACCAACTCCGCGGATCCCGCATCCTGCTGGCGTCTCTGGTACACCTTGTTTGTACAGCAGAATGGCGCGTTTGTGAAAGCCGGTCAGTTAACCTTCGATGATGTGGGGCATCAAGGAAGCAAAGCACTGCAGGTGATATCGGACTGGGCCAAGGATGGATTTGTGCCCAAGAACACCACTTACCCTTCTATGGTGGCGCTGTTCACCGCAGGTCGCTCTCTGTTCATGATCAACGGAAACTGGGAAGTTCCAACCCTTGTCGATATGCAAAAACAAGGCAAGCTTCCCTTTGAGTACGGCATCGCACCGTTTCCCAAACTATTCGATAATCAAGACACCTGGGCCGATTCCCACCAGTTCGCGATCCCGAACAACAGCAAGACACCAGCGTCTCCGGAAAAGGTCGCCGCCGCCTTGAAATTTGTCGCCTACGTCGTAAAGCAACTGACTTGGGCGGGCGGAGGTCACATTCCCGCCTACCTCCCTGTTCAGGAGAGTGATGCCTATAAGCAGATGTCGCCGAATAACCAGTATAGCGCTGGTGCGGCGAAAGATGTCACCTTCGAACCCACTCTGCCAATATTCGGCGTGGGCAGCCCGAGTTTCACGGCGATCAGCAATTTCCTCGTCCCGGTCATAAACGGGCAATTGCCTGTGGATAAAGGACTCGCGCAATTCACCGGTGAACTTGAAAAGTTTGCGAAGGAGCAGCACTAGGGCGCCCGAAGCAAAGTCGTTTACCGACTATGACGAAAACTCAGCCAAATACCCGGCCAACGCCGCGACGAAACCGTTGGCCAGTCGGTTGGGTTTTGGTCTCTCCGTTTCTTTTGTTTTACGGGTTATTTTTAATTTATCCAGCCATCCAGGTCGTCTACTTGAGTTTAACTAACTCGGATATTGCAGGCCAAGGAGCCTTTGTCGGATTTCAAAATTATGTCGAGCTGGTTCGTGACCAGGATTTTTGGGATTCAGTGGGACATACAATTTATTTCGTTGCCCTGACGGTGGTGCCAAATACAGGGATGGGGTTTCTCCTTGCCCTTCTGGTTGTTCGTTTGAAACGACTACGCCTACCTATTCTATCGGCATTTTTTCTGCCATTCGTCCTCCCAGTGAGCGTAGTGACGACTGCTGCACTTTGGATTCTAGATACAAATTTCGGAATATTTAATTACCTTTTTGGTACTTCGGTCTCCTGGTTTCAGGATCCGATTTGGGCCATGCCAGCAGTGGGTGCGGTCACAGTCTGGTGGACCGTCGGGTTTAACATGCTCCTCTTCATCGCAGGCCTGCAAAATATTTCAGCCGACATCTATGAGGCCGCCTCGCTCGATGGAGCGAATGCCTTCCACCAGTTCATCAGTATCACTTGTCCGCTCATTTGGCCTGTGACAAGCTTGGTGTTGATCCTTCAGCTCATCGCCCAGTTCAAGATTTTCGACCAAGTCTATCTTTTGACGCAGGGAGGACCCTACAATTCCACGATGGTCGTTCTGCTCTACATGTATCGCGAGGCATTTCAGCAGAATCGCGGCGGCTATGCTTCAGCGGTCGCCGTCGTGTTCGTAGTAATCATGTTAGTGATATCGGCAATACAATTCAGATTGCTTCAGGGAAGAGGTTCAAAATGAAAGAGGAGCGTCTTCCGGTCTTGCGCTGGGTTTGCACGGGACTAACTGTCGTTGTGGCTATCGTCTGGCTCTCGCCACTCTACTGGATTGCCGCCACCGCGTTGAAAAGTGAAACGGACACGATCGCAATGCCTCCTACTTTCGTGCCGTTTCCACTGGATTTTGGGGCTTTCATTTTCGTCATTCAAAACAGCCCGATTTTCCGGTGGTATCTGAATACCGTCCTGGTTTCTGTGTTAGTGACATTCTTTTCCATTCTGTGTGCCCTGATGTGCGCCTTCGCCCTCTCCCTTCTCGAGTTTAAAGGCAAGCGACTGGTTTACTGGGCGCTTCTGGTAGGATTTATGCTCCCATTTAGCGCGATGGCGATTCCGCTGTTTATGCTGATGAACAAACTGCATTTCGTAAACTCCTATGCGGGAATCATTCTGCCCCAGATCGCAACGCCGCTCTCTGTGATCGTTTTCAAGCAGTTTTTTGACCAAGTCCCCATTGATTTCCGCAATGCCGCGGTAATGGACGGGGCGGGCGATTTCAGAATTCTCTTTAACATCTACATCCCATTGAACTGGAGCATTATCTGGGCGATGGCGATCGTTACTTTCATCGGTGCATGGAATAACTTTTTCTGGCCGTTTATCGTCACCGACTCGACTCCGATGCTCACGATCCCGGTCGGGATGACGCAAGTCCAATCTGCCTATGGCGTCGCCTTTGCAAAAACGTCAGCAATCGCCGTGATGGCCTCGATCCCAACAGCGGTCGCCTATCTCATCTTCCAAAAACGAGTGACGCAGGGCGTCATGGCGGCGGCTGGATTAAAGTAGGTAGCTTGCATCGCTGGCAAATCTTTAGAGATTTGCCAGCGATGCAAGCTGTGGCAGCAGAATTCTCCGGCTAGGCCGGAAAATTCCGCTGCTGCCTTCCAGAGAGAAGAGCTTGAACAGTTTGTTTCGATTTACCTATTTTCATAGAAACTCATTATATGGGATGAAGGATGTTAATCACCGCAGTTCGCTGCAGGGAACTCAGGGCATGACGAACTCCGAACGGTCTCCAAAATCGCTTGGGAAAACGATGAAGCGCGAATCGACCCGCTCTGCCAGCGTCGTCGACCGGCTCGTTTCCGCCCTCGGACGCGACATCGCCGGCGGCGTCTGGAAACCGGATCAAACCTTGCCGACCGAGCCGGAAATCGCGCATCGGTTCGGCGCCGGCCGGAACGCGGTTCGCGAGGCGGTCAAGATCCTTGCTGCCAAGGGTTTTGTGCGAACCGAACGAAGGGCCGGCACCATTGTCCGCCCGGAATTCTGCTGGAACCTCTTCGACCCCGAAGTGTTGAGTTGGATGTTATCGGCATTGGCGAACAGAGACAATATGCTGGACGAGTTGTCCGAACTGCGCTCGATCATCGAACCGACGGTCGCAGCGCTGGCCGCAACGCACGCCTCAGCGATGGAAACGCTGCGCATCTGCGAAGCGTACGATCAAATGGAGAAGCTCTTCGACGAGATGCAAAGGGGAATCGACGCACTCATCACATTCCACGAACTGCTATTCGAAGCCACACACAACCGACTGCTCGTCGCTCTAGTCCCGGGGTTTTCACTTTTGTTGCGGACGAATTTCGAGATCTCAGTACGCGCCGGTAAACAGGTGAGCTGGAACCTGAAAGAACATAGGCAGATCGCTGAAGCAGTCTCCCGTCGAAATCCGGAAGCGGCCCGACGAGCGACACGGAAGCTTCTAGCAAAGAATGCCGGCGAGCTTTCAGAGATGATCAAAAGAGAACGGCGTACGCGCAAGTGAGAGGGTCGAAGTGAGGAAATAAACCACAGATTGCACAGATTACACAGATTCAGACTGGAGGGAGGGCAGATAGGAACGGCGGTATGTTGAGGAACGTTTGGGGCGTTATATGCCTGAATGCCAACCGCCTCCCTTTCAAATCTGTGTCATCTGTGAAATCTGTGGTTAAAAAAGTCCGATAGCCTAGTTCAGCTCAATGAGAATCTCTTGGAACCTCCGCTCCGCTTTTGCCGACCAGAAAGTCGAAATCCACACCCTGATCTGCCTGCAGGACGTGATCGAAAAACAATCTGCACCATCCGCGGGGAGGCGCTTCCGGCGGGATCCATTCGGCTTTGCGCCGCGCAAGTTCTTCGTCGGACACTTCCAAATGGAGTTTCCGCTCCGGAACATTGAGTTCGATCATATCTCCCGTCCTGACCAGGGCCAGCGGCCCGCCCGCGGCCGCTTCCGGAGCAACATGGAGCACGACTGTCCCAAAGGCGGTACCGCTCATTCGACCGTCCGAGACGCGTACCATGTCGGTGATACCTTTGCGCAATAGTTTGGGTGGTAACGGCATGTTACCGACTTCTGCAAATCCCGGGTAACCTTTCGGTCCCGCTCCTTTCAGCACCATCACGCAAGTTTCGTCGATCTCGAGATTCTCGTCATCGATGGTTTCGTGCAACTGTTCGATATTCTCAAAAACGACTGCGCGTCCCCGGTGTGTCAGCAATTCGGGGGTCGCTGCCGACGGTTTGATCACGGCGCCTTGCGGGGCAAGGTTTCCACGCAATACCGCGATCCCGGAAAGCGGCTTGAACGGCTTAGCAAACGAAAAAATCACCTGACGGTTATAACACTCCGCGTCCCGCACGTTTTCCCAGATCGTTTTTCCGTTCACTGTGAGGGCATCCTTGTAGAGAGCCCCGGCTTCGCCAAGTTCACGCAATACAGCAGGCAAACCGCCGGCGTAGTAAAAATCCTCCATCAAGAACTCTCCGGATGGCTGCAGATTCAACAAACAGGGCAAATCCGCACCTAGCTCCATATCATCCAGTTTCAGATCGACTCCAACGCGACCGGCCAGAGCGATCAGGTGGACGATTGCGTTCGTGGATCCTCCGATTGCGGCGTTGGCGCGGATGGCATTTTCGAACGCATCCCGTGTGAGGATCTTGTCCATGGTCAGATCCTCGAAGACCATCTCAACGATTCGTCGCCCTGCCATATGCGCCAATACCTGGCGGCGCGCATCGACGGCCGGAATTGCGGCATTGTGAGGGAGTCCCATGCCAAGAGCTTCGACCATGGAGGCCATGGTGGAAGCGGTTCCCATCGTCATGCAATGTCCTCGCGATCGATTCATACAGGACTCCGCCTCGAGGAAATCTTTCATTTCCATCTTCCCGGCGCGGACGGCATCGGACATCTGCCAAACGCCGGTGCCCGAACCGATTCTCTGGCCTTTAAAGCAACCGTTCAGCATCGGGCCGCCGGAAACGACCAGAGTCGGTAAGTTGCAACTGGCGGCGCCCATCATCAACGAAGGCGTCGTTTTGTCGCAGCCGCACAGGAGGACAACCCCGTCGATCGGGTTGCCGCGAATCGACTCCTCCACATCCATGGAGGCAAGGTTGCGGAACAACATCGCGGTTGGGCGAAGATTGGTTTCCCCCAACGACATGACCGGAAATTCAACCGGAAAGCCGCCTTTTTCGTAGACACCCTTTTTCACATACTCGGCGAGTTCTCGAAAATGCGCGTTGCAAGGTGTCAGCTCGGACCAGGTGTTACAAATCCCGATCACCGGACGCCCGTCCAACAAATGATTGGGGAGACCTTGGTTCTTCATCCATGCGCGATGAATGAAGGTGTTCCGATCCATTGTTCCGAACCAAGCGTGGCTTCTAAAAAGGGGCGGTGTTTTCTTATCCATGGGGATGGGGATGGCGTTGTTCCCTCCTAATCGTACTCGTCCTCCTCGGGGTTCAAGAAGAAAAGCAGGGACGCTTCCCCTACCCAAGCCCGGGCCAAAAGACAAAGCGGGGATGCTTCGCGGACTGAAAATTCACGTATCGACGCCAAACGCTTCTGTCGCTATGAGTTGATAAAAATCCTCGTAATCGGTTCCGGAAAGCTCGTATCCAAGGTCTTGGTCTGCAAACCAGACCTCACGGGAACAAGCCCCTCCTTCGACAACGAACCCGTAAAAGTTGCTCTTTCCGTCATCGACCACGGGGACCCATTTGACCTTTTCAAAGGGATCCTCGCCCTTCCAAAGCGAAAAATCGCTATCCGGATCCGGCGAAAGCACCGTAATCGTACCGATATCGCCCGCCCCGAACCGCTTCAGGAAACTTCGATATTCTTCCGGCAAAGTGAAGTCGGCCTTCTGCTCGAGTTTGGTTAGTTTATCCTCTTTCAGCGGCTTATCTCGAATGAAGAACTCCGATTCCAGCTGCTCAGGATCTTCTTCACGAATCTCCTGAATCAAATCGTCAAATTCGTCCTGAGTCATACAGAGTAGTTGTTTTCCGAATCGGACACTGCCCTTAGTTCAGAATCGCGCAAGTCGAGTTTTGCCATTTTGTTTTGTCGCGGTTCACGTTCGCCCTCCATGTTCGGAAGGCGAAATCGCATTCCCCACGCGAGACGGCAAGTGGAATCGAAGATCGTCCCGTGAACAAGGCAGTTTCCATTTTCCTAAATTTGTTTCAGTGTGTCTAAAATCGAGTGAAGCTGGGACATATGACGCGCGAAGAAATCACTTCAGCTATTCGGGCGGCCAAGGCTGCAAAAAAACTCACTTGGCGGCAAATCGCAAAGGAAGTTGGAAAATCACCGGTCTGGACCACCTCCGTCTGTCTTGGGCAAAACAGTATGTCATCCGAACAAGCAGACAAACTCGTCTCGTTCCTCGGGTTGCCGCCAGCGGCTTCGGCCATCCTTCAGGAATTCCCAACCAAAGGGAATGCGCCGGACATTCCGAAAGATCCATTGCTTTACCGTTTCCACGAGATCAACCTGGTCTACGGCCACACGATCAAGGAATTGATCCACGAACAGTTCGGGGACGGTATCATGAGCGCCATCGATTTTACGCTGGATATCGAAAAAGTGGATGACCCGAATGGCAAGCGGGTCAAAGTCACGATGTGCGGTAAGTTTCTTCCGTACAAAGCGTGGTAAATGAGGGAGACGGGAGTATTGGAGTATTGGAGCTAGGAATTCAGGAGAGCGCGGAAGCAAAAAGCTCGCCCTTGTCTCTCGATAAAAACAGCCACCGAGGTTGGTCGAAACACCATCGCCGACACGCCAATCCGTTCCCCTGCCACTCCATCACTCCATCACTCCATCACTCCATCACTCCATCACTCCTTAAATGCGGGGGTTGCGCAGTAAGATCAAGAGCGTGCAGCAACTGGCGATCGTAATCGACCCCGGGATTCTCGGCTGTCAGAAGCTTATTCCCGTAGAAGATCGAGTTTGC
>Ga0302179_10001755_pt1 | contig 12866 bp, 10 predicted proteins | sample I_Palsa_E3_1_FD_198788 | JGI IMG/M metagenome (GOLD analysis project Ga0302179, IMG submission 198788) | Peat permafrost microbial communities from Stordalen Mire near Abisko, Sweden - I_Palsa_E3_1 | ecosystem: Environmental > Terrestrial > Soil > Palsa > Peat permafrost | place: Sweden...
GGCTGTGACACTGCTTCGAGGAAGCTGAAGGCGCTGGATGCATGGAGTTCAACATAGCGCTCAGTCATACAGTGCAACCAGTGTCCATGGATTCCCGAAAGTGGTCAGAGACAAGTCGTGGACAAGGCAGCAGCAGAGGAGATCGCCCTCACTCTTTCCTTTATCCGCTTGTGCGACCAGATCCCATTGCTCGTTGCTCCACAGCGTCGGATTCCACCAGTCTCCACTTGCACGCCACGGGCCGTAGGCATGTTCTACTCTGTACCAAGTGCCGCGAAAACAAAATGTCTCAGGCTGTTTGTTGCGCAAGGTGACGGCAACATTTTCCGCCGGGCGAATGTGTCGTGTCGATGTTCTCTGTGTAGTTCCGCACGGTTGTTTTGAGATGAGTTGCGACTGTGATTTCGCCGAACGGGGTGGAGTTGAAGGTACAGTGAATGTTTCCAGGCAGAAGCTATCCTGGCGATGCGTGTCTTTGAGTTTTGCATGGCCGACATGATCTTCTCCCACGATGGCTCGAATGCGAGCCATCGTGACATCGAGACGCATCGCCTCCGGCAGTTGTGGAGAGAAGAGGCCAAGCTGCACTTTGCTGATCACGCCATGCTCAGCAGCAAGTGTGAGCGAGAGGATGGCGGCCTGCGGCGGATGCGCTTCGAGGTCGAGGTGAATCAGCTTGATCCAGAGTTGCTTAAAGTTTGTCGGCAATGCTGGCCTGACGGTGCGCTCATGCAGTGCTCCGCCTTCGAGAGACAGGGTGACGGCTACGGAGGCGAGTGCAAAGATGCGCGCGGCGGCGCGCAGGATCAGTTGATCGAGCATCATCCCAATAACGAAGAGCAGGGAATCGAGCAGCTCTACAGGTGTATCGAGTTCCATGCGCTCGATCAGGCTGAAGGCTGCTTCGAGTGGCCGGAAGAGATGCGGAAGTTCTCCGCGCGCCAGCTGGCGGAGACGTTTGCCTTCCTGCCCGATGCGTGCAATCAGAGCCTTTTCCGGCAGCTCAGCGAGCATGCCGAGTGTGTGGATCCCCCATGATGCAAATGTCTCGGCATGTGCTTCGGATAGATCCAGGACAGATAGCGGAAGCGGAGCTAATGCCGAGCTTTCTTCTCCGGATGGAGTGACGTTGACTTGATTGACTGAGGCAATCCCGCGCGCGATCGATATTGCGGCATGAAAGTTGCTGCTGATCGCGATCGATGCCTTGATGCCCAATGATTTGATCCGCTGGAGCAGCTTCTTTCCCAACGTATTTGGGGCACCGAGTAATGTCTCCGTTCCGGCAATATCGATCACGCAGAGAAAGGTGTTGGCTGTGCTCTGATCTTCTACCCGAGGGGAGAATGTTCCTGTGCATTCTAGCAATGCTTCTCTTGCGGTTTCTTCTTCGGCGATGGAACGAGGCAATACGGCGATTGCAGGAAATGTATCGAGCTCGACGCGGGTCATACCGCGCGTGATGCCGAGCGCGCGAGCCCTGGCGTTGAGAGAACACACCTGCTGCATTGGCGGGTCGCCTGCGAGAACTGCGCATGGCTTGCTTCGAAGTTCGGGGCGCATTCGCAAAAGGGCCTGCAAGGGGAATTCGGTTGCATAGAGGCAGGCGTATAGTTCGGATGCTTTGCTCATCGGCTTCCTGTCCATGCCGTTTTGCTATGCCAGCTTGTGCCATGCTCTCGTTGCGGCGGCTTGCGCAGGGGGATGACGTTACTTTCGCAAGGATTCGATTCAGGTTTGAAACGTTCTCGAGCGATTGCAACGCGATGCTCTATGCCAGTAAATATGGTTGCTTCCTGTTGTAGAGCGCGGCTGGATTGCAGACTCAGATGCAGGCCGACACTGCTCTTGGCGCAGGGGTGTTGCGTGAGAAGAAGAATGCTGGCCTGACTTCGCTCTGCGGCGGCGCGATAGCGAAACCACGTTGCCAACGGCACGCGCGAGGCATGCTCGGGAGGGATGCTGCCCATGTCCAGAACGATTGCGCTGAATCCGCCAGCCTGCAGCAGCAGGTCGGTGACGCGCAGCGCCTGATCGATGGAGGAATAGTGTTTCGATTTCGGATACGGCCAACGCTTGTCAGGAGGGTTCGACTTAAATTGGCTTGAAGATTCCGTACTGCTCTGCGGATGAACTGGCTCGAAGAGTTCTTTTTGTTGCGCTTCTCTCGGTTGCGGTTCCGCACATCGGGGTGCAGTCGCATCCGGGCGCAGAAAACCGCCGACTGCATCCGAGAGCCCCTTCACCTCGCCGCGTGGATGTGGACCACAGCCGCCGCCATGCAGGCCTTTGATCCCAGGCTTGGGAATCAGGTATTTATCGGGAAGCGCGAAACGATCTGCGGTGGATTGAGGGGTAGCCGTTGCTACTGGAACACCACACCGCACCCAGAGCAGGGAATTCAGATCTACGCCGATGGCTGCAGCCGACTCGGGATCGAGGGCATTGGAAACATCGATCCATGCGCACACTTTCGCTGCCTGCGTGATCTGTGCAAGGAAAGAAAGGGCCAGAGTCGTGCGGCCGGAACATTCTGGTCCAACGATCTCGGTGATCGCTCCTATGGGCAGGCCGCCCTCGAGCAATACGTCGATATTCTGGATCCCAGTCGGCGCGACAGGGCGGATGACCCGGGGCGCAGGGGTGAGCGCGGAGGGGATGCGGTGAGCGAGCGAAGCTTCGATCTGTGCGCGCAGGGTGGAGGCGGTGGTCATATCGACTTTCGCCTTATATTCGCCTTACGGGAGAACGCTGTCAACCGGGATTCCGGACAGCTCGCACTGAATTGGGTGCAGTTTTCCCGGTAAATAGAGACAGGGAAATCACTTAGGTAAATTTTTCAATATGGAATTGCGCACTTTGGAGTGTTCTGCACGGGGTAGCCGGAGAGAAAAATCTGCGTACGGCTACCTAAATACATCGAAAAACCGACGCTACTGAATACCGATTTCGGCCAGCAGCTTCGGATTGGGCTCATCGACTGCGATCAGGTTATGGCACGCGGCGCAGTCGTTGGTGATGCTCTTCTTGCCATCTTTCGTACTGTGATTTCCGTCGTGGCAGCGGAAGCATCCGCCGGTAAGGGCGACTGTGTGACCGATGTTGTTCGGATGCGTACCCCAGGTGACCTGCATGAACGGAAAGACATTGTTGCCATAGATAGTCGTAAGCGCTTTGGCCGCCTGGTCGATCTGCGCGCGCTGTCCGTTCCATACAGCCGGGTACTGCGAACGATAGAAGTCCTCGACGCCTGAGGTGATCCTGGTTGCGACATCTTCCTGAGAGCTGTAACTGGATTTAAGAAGCATGAGCCCCTGCTTGTGAATGAAGGGCAGGGACAGGCTCGGAGTGCCCATGGCCATATCTTTATTGAGAGCTTCCTCGGGAGTAGAAAACGAGTGAGCCGCGCGATTGTGGCAATCGATGCAGTCCATAAGATGCTTTTCGCCGGTTATCGATCCCTTGGCATCGGATGAGACAAACTCGGTAACCGAACCATCGCCATTCGTTTTGCTGACAGATGAAATCGTCTGGTGAGTAGAATCCGTTGCGATGTATTCGATGTGCGCCATGTGTGCGCCGTGGATGCCGCTCAGTTGATCGAACTGGTTGCGACCGCCCAGATGCAACAACACAAGTGTGTGCGTAATTGAGTTTTTCTCGTCATCGCCATACGAGGTCTTGACAATCAGCTTGTCGCCGATCAGTTGATTTGGATTATGACAGTTTATGCATGTTGCACTCGCAGGGGGAACTTTATCGCCAGCCATGATCGGTCGTGGATAGCGATGGAAGACAACCATCATCAATTGTTTTGACCCGTTCACCTTTGCATTGATATAGCCAGGCACACCTCGTGCGATATGGCACTCCGTGCAGGCTACTCCATAGTGCGAGGCTACATGGTAGGCGTTCCACTCCGGAGCCATAACATGGCAGGCCTGGCCGCAGAAGCTGACTGTATCCATATAGGCCACGCCGCGATAACTTGCCGTGCCAACGATGACGAAGTTGATGAAGGTTGCAACGATGACAAAGTCGATGCCATGGCGAAAGAAAGGATCGGCGAGGTCGATTTTTGGATAGACCTCAGGCAGGCGGTCGAGAGCCAGAAGTTCCCGATGCCGCAACCACATGCCCAATGGGATAAGAAGCAGGCCAAGTACGAACAGAGCAGGGAGGCACAGGTCGAAGATGATACCCAGGTAAGGGTTCGTGGAGCCGCCGTGGCCAAAGATGTCCACGATCCAGAAGCCGATCAGCGTAAGAGCGGAGGCGCTGGTGATCGCTCCGCCAATCAAGCTGATCGGGTTGTTCCCAAAAAACAGAAAGGGCCGGAGCCAGTTCTGTTCGAACCTGCTGAATCGATTCATGTGGCCCTTATCCCTGAACTACTTCTTCTGCAAGGTGTGGATGTAGGCGATGGTAGCTTTGATATCCGCGTCGGAAAGCTTGCCCTTGTAGGCCGGCATCTTGCCTTTGCCGTTGGTGGTTGCTGCAATGAGATCGGCATCGGACTTCTTGAGGATCTCGGGATCGGTAAAGGGGATGGCCTTCATGGATTTGCCTGCAGGTGTAGCGCCGAGGCCGTCTGCGCCGTGGCACATCTGGCATTTTGCTTTGTAGGTGTCGGCTCCGGGAGCTTGAGCGAATCCGGTAACGCTTGCCATGAGCAACGTGAGAGCAATGGCAGAGATGCGGGAGGTGCGATTCAACATGAGTGACTCTCCTTGGGTTTCAGGGCCGCGAGCCATGCCGGCCGAGTGGGAAATCTAGAACGAGTAGTTGACGGCGAGCGTATAGATGTTCCCGCGGAAGTTCCGCGGCGCTGTCGGTCCGACGGGCGAGCCTTCGCCGTAATCATGATAGTTGTAGTCCGCTTTCCAGGCCCAGTTCTTGGCGATATCGACGGCGAACCGGGCGTAGGGTGACTGATATACGGACTGAAGTGAGCCATTGACCTGCCGGATGTTGATCATATCGCTGTTTCCATTCACCGCGCTGACGCGATAGCCGCCGTTCAGATGAATGCGCTTCTCGGGCGTGAGCATGAATCCGAAGGAGCCAAACTGGGTAGGCGCGTTGTAGTAGCCGGTGCTGGCGTAGGGCGTTCCTGCGGCGACGCATACATCGGGCGCCGTGGTTGCCGTCGGAGGAGGAGGCGTCGAGGTATAGCACTCAATGGTGCTTGAGTAGACGCCGTCATATCCGTAGTTCATATCGATGGACCACTTTTCATTCGGAGAGATGGAACTGCCCAAGGAGTAGCTGCGATTGTGCTCCAAGTGGTTAACGGTCTGAACATTGTCGCTGGCTTCGCGAATGTTGACTGCTCCTGAGAATGTGAGCCAGGATTGCGGCTTATACGAGCTGCGCAACCGGTAATGCTCCATGTGGCGCGGGCTGATGCGGGTGAAGGCGTTATCGGCGTACATGGCGTCGACGTCGAAGTTGACGCGCCATTGCGGGGTTGGTCTGAAGGCCATGCCGGAGATGCCCCAGTTCTCGTGGATGGGGATGAAGTCGCCCCCAGCATCCGTGATGATGCGGCTGCGATAGCGATAGCCGATGGAGAAGCGCGCCAGCGAGGTGGCATCCCAGGCAACGATGAAGGTGTTGGTCTTGGTCTTCTGGTTAATGAACTGATAGTCCGGTGTAGTGGTAGTAACAGGATTCGATGGTGGCGCAAGCAGCGACGTTCCCGTGTAGTCGGTCTCGGTAAAACTGTTGGTTCCCGGCATGCGGAAATCCCAAAAGTCAAAGAGATTGGTCGCCGTGACGGTAGGCGTAATCTGCCACGCAAGGCTGAGATCACCATTCACGTTGACGCGCCTGGTGCTCGCCGATCCGGTGACCAGGGACTCACGGAAGCCTGTCCGGGATTCATAACCGTTGAACAGCTCATTGAAGTTATTCAGGTTGCTTGTTCCGCTGCTGTAGAGCAGGCGTCCGTTGAGGGAGAAGTGGGGAATGTCCGTGCTTTGGAAGCGCAGTTGCTCACTTGGGACAAGGGTGCGTGTGGGTGCGTAACGGTTGTACGAAAGAAATGCATTGCAGGTTGGGTTCACGGCTCCCGATGCGGTCAATGGCGCACCGCAGGGAGTTTTCCAAATGGATGAAATGTCAATGCCCAGACTGACAGGTGTACCGTTGGCGAGCTGATAATCCAAGCCGGCAAGTCCCCAGGTAGTGTCGCCTTTGTAGTTGCTGACGAACTGGTCGTAGCTGACCGTGGTGTGCTTGAAGAGCTTCCAGTCAAGGCCGCCAGTCCAGCTATCGGTTGCATTGCGCCAGTTTTGGGTGAGCAATGCCTCCGTGCCAACGTGTAGTGTGCTGTAGGAGGGCCCCTCGCTGATGTTGTGGTTATAGCCGAATCGCGCGCTGACAATGGAGAGCGGCGCCAGAGTAAGGTTGAGGTCGGTCATGCGGCGGACGGTGTTGAAGAGATGCGGTGAATCCAGCACTGGAATGAAGGGCGTGGATGCAGGTGGAATCAACGGATTGTCGAGAAGGTCATAGTCGAAATACTGACGATCGCGGCGAAAGCTTCCGCGAAAGTCGTAGACCCTCCCCTTGGAGAAATTCAGTAGCGAAACGCTATTGGGATCGCCGGCGTATCCAAAGCTGCTGGTGGTGAGCGTATCGAATAGCATGGCGTGCGAGGGATGGACGGCGTGCATGTCGAGCGATTGATTCAGAATGCGCGGCCCCGATTGCAGATTGACCATGGTGTCGTATACGGCTCCGCTGCCCGAATAGTCCGCGATATGGCCGCCTAGTTCGAGGCTCTGGTGAATCATGTAGCCGAATCGAATGTTATCCCCTGGCGCAGGTGGCGTGTCGTTGTCAGGAGCGGCAGGGGCAACTGCCTTGTTGCCGGGTTGAGGAGTTGTTGTGCTGGCGGCCTGAGATGCGGCTTGTGCGTTGGCTGTTGTACCCGCAGCGAGGCAGAGTGCCATGGCGGAGATAAGACGAGCACTGCGAAAACAACTTGATAATGGCAATGTCACCGATGTGCTGATCATGCGAAGCCATCCCTTACTTGAAAAAAATGCTGCTGGCATTGGAGCCATGAATCTGCGTATGGCAGACCGTGCAGGCCTGATATTGATTGGCCTGGTTATGGAAAGAGGGAGTGCCCGGCGCGGTGAAGTTCACAGAAGCGGTATGGCACTGCAGGCAGAGGGAATTGACATTATTGCGTGTCAACAGGCGCGGGTTGGGCGACCCATGCGCAAAGTGGCAAGAGGTGCATCCCTCCGTCTTGAGCGGCGGATGCTCGTATACAAATGGGCCGGCGGTCTCGGCGTGGCATTTGGTGCAGACAGCGTTCTGATCTGCGCTGGACTTGAGGAGCTTGTCTTCAAATGTCCCGTGGGGGTTATGACAATCGCTGCATTTCATGAGCCCCTCATTGACCTTGTGATGGAAGGGCTGTGCGAAGGCCGCCTTGGCATCGGTATGGCAGCTGTAGCAGAGTTGCGGCTCGGCCGCTTTGAGCAAATTTGCATCGGATTTTGCGTTGTGGCTGCTGTGGCAAGTGATGCAACTCACGCCAGCCGCGCCATGCGAAGTTCGTTCGAAGTTGGCGTGTGTATCCTCGTGGCAAGTGAGGCACTGGCTGTCGGCAGCTTTGGGGGTGGCCTTGGCGAACTGGAAGATCTTGGTGGCATCGCCGCCTGACTCCACATGCGCCTTGCCCGGCCCGTGGCAGCTCTCGCAGGTGTTGCCTTTGCCGCCGTGCTCGAGCGCCAGCTTTGAATGAGGGTTGGAGTCGAATTTCTTTGCCTCGTCCGCATGGCAGGTGGTGCATGTTTCCGATCCCACGTAGTCAGCTGGATTGTCTGATTTTGCTGAAGACGATGTCGCTGCGTGCGACTTGATTGTTCCAGAGGTCTGCGCAGAGGCCGAAACGCTCAAACCGATCAATAGCACTGGAATCGCCGCGGCAGATAACCAAGTTCGCATAAGCTAACCCCTCAAAACTTAATCGACAGCGTTGTATTACAAATGCATTGCCGTAACATGAGAATTCTTTGTTAAGAAACTTCAAGAGAAACGTAGCATGTGCGATCGCATAGTTCTCGTGACTGATATCACAGAGGTGAGAAGCAAGCCCTTTCTAAGTTGTGCAGCCTGCAACTGCTGTTGTGACACACAGCACAGCTTCAACGGGGACTCAGGCCGAGTATGTGGGTCGCGTGTCGATGGGGTCTGAGCACAATTGCTCTATCAACATGGGATCCGGATGGAAGGCTTCTGTCTATTTCGCGACAAGAAGAGACTTGGGCAGGGCTTGTTTCATGGCGTGACCGGGTTCGTACGCACAGAAAGGATCACTTGCCAGGGGGTCTCCGCTATAGGCGAAGGCGCGGGCGCGCGAGCCGCCGCAGAGGATGCGATACTCGCAACGCCCGCATTTGCCTTTGAATTGGGCTGGGGAGTGCAAGGCTTGGAACATCGCTGAGTTTCGGTAGATATCCACGAGATGGTCCCTGCGAACGCTGCCGACGATGAGCGGCAAGAATCCCGCGGGATAGATATAGCCCCGGTTCGATATAAAGACGATTCCGTGTCCGTCGCGGATGCCGAAGCCGCGATAGACGGAGGTTCGCTCGATCTCACTTGCTGTTTTGCCGGCCTCGCGCATGCGGTTGAGGGCAACGCGCCGATACGAGGGAGCTTCGGTTGTCTTGATGGCGAAGGTCGCAACACTGGAAAGGTCGTAGACCCAGTTCATGCACTCCTCACCCTGTTCGGAAGTGATCGGCTGCAGCTCTTTGCCGCGGCCAACGGCGATGAGAAAGAACAGACTCCAGCGCATCACCGGGAAGGTCTTTAGCAGTTCGTAAATGGCTGGCAGATCGTCGACTGTTTCCTGCGAGACAAGAGTATTGATCTGGATTGGCAATCCCAGTTCGCCGGCGGCCTTGGCTGCGCTGATGGTCCAGCCAAAGCAACCCTCGACGCCGCGCACTGCTTCGTGCCGCGCTGGAGTCGATCCATCAAGGCTGAGGCCAAGGCTCTCGATGCCGTGCTGCTTCAGTTTGGCGAGGACGTCGAAGGTGAGGTCGGCTGTGGCGCTCGGGGTGATGGAAACGGTGAGGCCCAGCATGTGCGCTTCGTCGATGATGTTGTAAATGTCGGGGCGCTGGAGCGGATCGCCGCCAGTAAGGATCAGATGCGGAAGAGGCTTGTCGAAGGCTGCGATTTGACGCAAAAGAGTCTTGCTCTCGGCATGGGAGAGCTCGTCCGGATGCGGTGTGGAGACGGCTTCGGCGCGGCAGTGGCGGCAGGCCAGAGCACAGGCTTGGGTCATCTCCCAGTAGACAATCATGGGGTTGCGCGAGTAATCGAGAACTCCACTGCTGTGAGGATGTTCGGGATGCGAATCATTTGAGTGACGCGAATGAGCGGAGCCTTGTATCGCGGTGAGTGTGGTTCGGATATCGCCGAAAGCCATTTTCGCACCCTCATGGGACGAGCCGAGACTACGGGCTGAAGTGTTATGGAAGCGCATGGAATCTGATCGCGGGGTTCGGCCAAAATGGGGAGCTGACCGATCACGCCTTGTTTTCAAGCTATTTCGTTTGCTCGCGGAGGGGCTGTGATTCGCGTCACAGATGATCGTGTGAATAGAAGTAATGGTTTGAGATGAAGCGGAGCGGACCGTCGCATCGGGCGTAGGGCGGTCCGCTGAAAGGTGATGATGCTACTAGCTGATTTTCGCTCATTCGATGCGTTTGCAGGGAGGTTGTTCTGAATAAGCCTGGCATGCGCTGCCGCAGCAATCCGTTTGACACTTACCATCCGCTCGATGCTCACGCCCAGCCACTGCGCCTGGCAGGCAGATTATTTGTTTCCAAACATCAGCCCTTCCAAAGCGATGCGACGTACCTGCCAGGATTCGCGCACTTCCTGATTGAAGAACAGTTCGCACTTGCCTGCATCACTCAATCGCGACGTGACCTCAAGCAACTGGTTGCCATTGGGGTCATACACAAGGATTGCGTAATCGGTCAGGCTGAATTTGACCGTCTTGCGCACGTCACCGTTTTGCAGAATAACGGAAAAGTCCTTGACGTCGTCCGTGATCGAGAACTCGTACGGCGCCAGTTCCGGTCGAAGGGAATTGCGGGTCTTGACGTCCGCTTCCACTTCCAGGCGAAGCCGGTAGAAGACCTTGGGCAATGTACACGCGGATCGCTCCGTCACCCAGTCGATTTTCGGTGCCTGATTCGGAGCTTCATTCGGTACCTGATTATCGGTATTTTCAGCCAATCTCGTGCCTCCTGTCCCCGCCTCGGGGAGAAGCGATCGAACATCGTCGCCTGATAGATGATAGATGGCAAATCTCGCAACGGAGTTGTAGAGGCTCGCTTCACACGAAACTCTTCGACAATTCGTGCTTGACAACAGCACCCGGTAAGATTACTTTGCAATGTAAAGTGAGTTTGCAGGGACGACTTTGGACGACCCAGGGATGCTCTATGGATGATTTGAACAAGGCGCTGGGAGACATCAGCAGCATCCGCCGCCAGATGGCGCGGAGCACGGAGTTTCGCGGCTACGGTCCCGCAACTCTCGCTGCGACGGGCGTTCTGGCGATCGCTGCAGCTGCAGCGCAGGCGCTTTGGCTTCCTGATCCCGCGAATCGGATTCTCTCCTATCTCTGCATCTGGATTTCGACGGCCATCGTTTCGGCTGCTCTGATTGGCATTCAGACAGTCACTCGCACCCATCGCATGCATTCCGGTATGGCCGATGAGATGATCCACATGGCAGTTGAACAGTTTTTGCCGTCGGCAGGAGCCGGCGCCCTATTAACGATCGTCCTGGTGCACTCCGTTCCATCGGCGCTGTGGATGCTTCCGGGCCTCTGGCAGATCACATTCAGCCTCGGCATTTTTTCGTCCTGCCGGTTCCTGCCCCGATCCATGGCCGCCGCCGGCGCATGGTATCTGCTGACGGGACTGGCCTGCATCATGCTCGGCGACAACCGTGCCCTTTCACCCTGGACGATGGGGGTTGCGTACGGAGCGGGGCAGGTACTGGTTGCCGCGATTCTGCTCTTTACCGCGAGGGAGGGCAAGGATGAAAGCTAAGTCCACCTCAAGCGAAGCGCGTTTTGCCTACGAAGGCCTCGATCGCGTAATTCACGAACGCGCCCGCCTCAGCGTGCTGACTTCCTTGATCAGCAATCCCAGAGGGCTGACCTTCGGCGATCTCAAACAGCTTTGCGCCCTCACGGACGGCAACCTGAGCCGGCATTTGAGCGTACTAGAGACGGCGAAGATGGTTGAGATTGCCAAGGGCCACGACCGCAATCGCCCTCAGACCGTCTGCCGCATCACAGCCTCCGGCCGCAAGCGTTATCTCGAATACCTTTCAACCCTCGAGCAGGTTGTGCGAGACGCCGCCAAGGGCGCTAAGGTCGAGGCCGGGGTTGGCGCAATCCGCAGCCTGATAACATCCGGGGTCTAATTTTTTTGCCTTTCAACTTTGCAGCGCAAAGTAATTGTGAGAATGGAGAGCTAAGTGAACGACAATTCGACATTGCAAGCCGGTGCTCAAAGCAGAATCAATTCACGGTCCATGGGCATGAAGCTCATCCTGATCTGCGGGCTGGCTCTGCTCATGACTGTACCTGTCTTCTTTGTTGGAGGATTGGTTGACGACAGGACTCAGCGAGCCGCCGACGTAGTAAGAGAAATCAGCGGTCATGTTGGCGGCCAGCAGACCTTCCTTGGACCGACCCTTGCAGTTCCTTACAGCATCCAACCTCAAGTACAAACTGATATTACGAGGCGCGGCATCTATCTCGTGTTTCCAACGCGAGCTTCGGCGAACATAAAGACAATTACTGAGGAGCGCCGCAGATCCCTTTTCAAGGTGCCGGTATTCCAGGCGGATTTGAAGCTCGACGCCACCTTCGATCTAGCCGGAGTGCCGGCAGCTGCCCCGTTAGGCGCCTTGCTAGACTGGAGCGAAGCGGAGATTGTTGTCGGGGTTAGCGATGCGCACGGAGCGCTGGCCGACGCGCAATTGACTGAGGGCGGAAAGACAGTGACCCTTGCCCCGGCTGAAATTGCTCAGGACTTTTCGATCAGTAAAGATCAGAGCCAGTCGGTGAAGTTAACCCTCCTCGGTACAAAGGTTGCCGAGATTGCAAAGCCAGCAGCACGGTTCGATGTGACTTCTACGTTGCGGTTCTCTGGAGCCGAGCGGATTGCGCTGCTGGCCTATGGAAAAACGACTCATCTTACCGCGCAAGGTGATTGGCCAAGTCCGGGATTTGATGGAGGTTTTCTGCCTGTGACCAGGACTGTCTCAAGCAACGGCTTTACGGCAGAGTGGTCGGTACCTTTCATCGCCCGAGGCGTGCGCGCCGAAGGGCAGAGCGATACCATCTCCGGGCTCGACGCATCAGCACTTGGCATATCGTTCGTCGAAGTGGCAGATCCCTATCAATCCGTGAGCAGATCTCTCAAGTACGCAGCACTGTTTTTGGGACTACTCTTCCTTTCATACTTCGTATTCGAAGTAACGACTGGCAAGCGCGTACACCCGGCACAGTATGTTCTCGTAGGGATTGCACAAATCATCTTTTATCTCCTGTTGTTATCCTTCGCAGAGAGAATAGGTTTCGATGTTGGGTTCTTGCTTGCGGGTAGTGCCACGGTCGTGCTGCTGTCAGCAAATGCTGGATGGGTATTCTCCAGCCGGGTGCAGGCTTTCCGGGCCTTGGTTGTCTTCTCCTTGCTGTTTGCGCTTATCTATATGCTGCTACGGCTTGAAGACAATGCATTGCTGGTGGGTGCGATAGCGAGCTTCGTGGCGGTGGCTGCGGCTATGTACTCTACCCG
>Ga0302179_10001756_pt1 | contig 12861 bp, 9 predicted proteins | sample I_Palsa_E3_1_FD_198788 | JGI IMG/M metagenome (GOLD analysis project Ga0302179, IMG submission 198788) | Peat permafrost microbial communities from Stordalen Mire near Abisko, Sweden - I_Palsa_E3_1 | ecosystem: Environmental > Terrestrial > Soil > Palsa > Peat permafrost | place: Sweden: Abisko...
TGTGGACGTCGACCACGGTCGAAACCGCGTTGAGGAGGTACTCGCGAGGGTGGTCTTCGTAATCGACGTAGGTCTGCGGCAATTCGGACTCGTCGCGCCCGGGACAGGCGACGTCAACGGTCTCGGGATGCCTGACCTTGTTCAGCCGGTAGATGCCTGCCTCGACCGGCTCCCACGACAAGAGGTGAACGAGCCACCGCGGCGTGATGGTGGTCATCTGCGCCGTAGTCTTGGTGGCGTTAGCGAGCTGGCGGGCTGAGCTATCGCCCAGTGTCAGCGGAGGTTCCTGAACAGTGGTCATCGGGCTTCTCCTCAGATGAATGCCGTCCCCCGGCTGGTCACATCCGAGATCACCGTGACTAATCCCGATTTTTCAGATCCGAAAGTTGGTGAATACCGGGACTTAGGCCCCTGCGCCCCTTATGTAACCTCCTGCACCGTTCCTATCGGGAATGAAGACAAAACTACGCCAGAACCATGGCAGACGTTAGCGGAGGAGAGGGCCATGAGGGTCGCCGAGGACATCACACAGCTGGTAGGGAACACGCCGCTGGTGCGGCTGCACCGAGTCACCGAAGGCGCCGGGGCCGACGTCGTGGCGAAGCTGGAGTCCTTCAATCCGGCCGCCAGCGTCAAGGATCGCATCGGCGTGTCCATGATCGACGCGGCCGAGCAGGCCGGGCACATCGGGCCGGAAACGATCATCCTCGAGCCGACCAGCGGCAACACGGGCATCGCCCTGGCCATGGTGTGCGCCGCCCGCGGTTACCGCTGTGTGCTGACGATGCCGGAGACCATGAGCCTGGAGCGCCGGATGCTGCTGCGCGCCTACGGTGCCGAGCTCATTCTCACTCCCGGCCCGGACGGCATGCCGGGCGCGATCGCCAGGGCCGAGGAACTGGCCAAGACCGACCAGCGGTACTTCGTGCCGCAGCAATTCGAGAATCCCGCGAACCCGGCCATCCATCGCGCCACCACCGCCGAGGAAGTGTGGCGGGACACCGATGGTGGCGTCGACATCTTCGTGTCCGGGGTCGGCACCGGCGGCACCATCACCGGCGTCGCTGAGGTGATCAAGGAGCGCAAGCCGTCGGCCCAGTTCGTCGCCGTCGAGCCGGCCGCCTCCCCGGTGCTGTCGGGCGGGGCCAAGGGCCCGCACCCGATCCAGGGCATCGGCGCCGGGTTCGTCCCGCCGGTCCTGGAGATGGAGCTGGTGGACGAGATCATCCCCGTCGGCAACGAGGACGCGCTGACCGTGGCGCGGCGGCTGGCGACCGAGGAGGGGCTGCTCGTCGGCATCTCATCCGGTGCGGCGGCGTGGGCCGCAGTGCAGTTGGCGCACAGGCCGGAGAACGCCGGGAAGCTGATCGTCGTCGTGCTCCCGGACTTCGGCGAGAGGTACCTCAGCACCCCGCTGTTCGCTGGGCTGGCCGGGTAGCCGTGCTGGCGGCCCTGCGGCGTGACGTTCGGGCAGCCCTGGAACGGGACCCGGCTGCCTGCTCGGCCCTGGCGGTCGTCCTGTGCTATCCAGGCGTGCATGCGATCTGGGGCCACCGGGTCAGTCGCTGGCTGTGGCACCAGCACGCCCGGCTGCTCGCGCGGCTGTCCGCCGAACTGACCCGGATTTTGACCGGCGTCGATATCCACCCCGCCGCCACGCTCGGTCCCGGCCTGTTCATCGACCACGCCACCGGCGTGGTGATCGGGCAGACGGCGGAGGTGGGCGCCGACGTCACGATCTACCAGGGTGTCACGCTCGGCGGCACCAGCACGGAGACCGGCAAACGCCATCCCACCGTAGGCGACCGGGTGATCATCGGGGCCGGCGCCAAGATCCTCGGCCCCATCGTCATCGGTGCCGACAGCCGGATCGGCGCAAACGCCGTCGTGGTCAAGCCGGTCCCGCCCGGATCGGTGGTCGTCGGGGTTCCCGGCCAGGTCATCGCGCGCAGTCTGCCCCGGGCGGCCACCGCCCTGCCGCGGGACGACGACGCGCTGCTGCCGGACCTGGTCGGCGCCAGCCTCCAGTCGCTGATGCGCCGGCTCGACCGGCTGGAATCGCTGGCCGACGGGCATCTGGTCGACCACACCATCCGCCCGCCCGACGCCGGGATCTGGCACGGCGAGGATTTCTCCATCTGACCCACCCCACGCCAGGGAACCAGGCCGGCCTGGCACGGTAATGGCACGGCACGTTAATTCGGTTGTCCGGCCGGGCGTGCGTGTGGCACGGTCACAGGACATGGGAAGAGCCGGCCGAGGCCGGCGATGAGGAAGGGAGGCACCTGATGCATACGCCCGTCGCGGGCCTTATCTCGCCTGCCCTGACCGTCACCTTCCTGAGGAGCACCTGCCGTGCGCGAGGATTCCGCACACCCGTACGACGCTGGTCACGCCCGCCGCGGTAAGCGGCGCTTTGACGACGACGAACCCTACTTCAGCAAACGCAGCCGGCATCGCGTCGCCATGCCGTCGGTCGAGACGTCCGACATCACCGACGGCCTGCCCGAGGGCGACCGCTGGTCCACGTGGGACCAGCCGGCCGCGGGCGAGCGCGGCCCGCAGCCGTACCCGGGCTGGCTGGTCATCAAGCTCGCGGCGGTCGACACCGAGCTGGGCATCCTGAAGACCGGCAAGGAAGCCGACGTCTTCCTGCTGCGCCGCGGCGTACCGCGGACCGGCCCGTCCTGCCTGCTCGCGGCCAAGCGGTACCGCGACGCCGGTCACCGCATGTTCCACCGGGACAGCGGTTATCTGGAGGGCCGCCGGGTCCGCGAGTCGCGGGCCAGCCGGGCCATGGCCGGGCGGACCGGATTCGGGCGGCAGGCGATCGCCGGCCAGTGGGCCATCGCCGAGTTCGCGGCGCTGGTCCGGCTGCATGCGGCCGGCGTCCCGGTGCCCTACCCGGTGCAGGTCACCGGGACCGAACTGCTGCTGGAGTTCATCGGGGATCCGGACGGGGCCGCCGCACCGCGGCTGGCCGAGACGCGGCCGGGCGGCGGTGAGCTGGGCGCGCTGTGGGACCAACTGGTGGCGTCGGTCGTCGCCCTGGCCCGGCTGGGCCTGGCCCACGGTGACCTGTCCGCCTACAACCTGCTGGTGCACGAGGAGCGGCTGATCATGATCGACCTGCCGCAGGTGGTCGACGTGATCGCCAACCCGCAGGGCGCGATGTACCTGGAACGGGACGCAGCCAACGTGGGCGCCTGGTTCACCGCCCGGGGCCTGGCGGGCGCGGACCCGGCTCCGGAAGACCTTCCGGAGCTGCTGCGCTACGAGGCGCGCCTGGGCTAGTCCTGGGCTAGTCCCGCGGGGGCCGCGCGAGGAGGGGGATCTCGCGCGGCCCGCGGGATTTCCGGGCGGCTTACGGGGCGGGTGGTGCGGAGGTGCTGGCGGAGGTGCCAGCGGACTTGCGGCCGGAGGTCTGCTTGAACGTGAGCCGGCCGTTGCGCATGACGCCGATCCGCTGGGCACGCCGGGCGACCACGCTGTCGTGGGTGACGACGACCAGGGTCAGGCTGTACTCCCGCCAGAACTTCTCCAGCAGCGTCAAGATCTCGTCGCGGGTGTCCTCGTCCAGGTTGCCGGTGGGCTCGTCGGCGAGCAGCACCTTCGGCTCCTTGACCAGGGCCCGGGCCAGGGCGACGCGCTGCTGCTGGCCACCGGACAGCTCCGACGGCACGTGCTTGGCCCGGTCAGCCAGGCCCACATCGGCCAGGGCCTTCATGGACCGGGCCCGGCGGTCGTCGCCGTGGATGCCCAGCGGGACCAGGGCCACCTCCACGTTCTCCTGCGCCGACAGCGTAGGGATCAGGTTGAAGGTCTGGAACACGAACCCGATCGACTCGGCCCGCACCCGGGTGAGCTGAGTCTCCCGCAGCTGGGCCAGGTCCTGGCCGTCGAAGTCGACGATCCCGGACGTCGGCCGGTCAAGGCCGCCGAGGATCTGCAGCAGCGTCGACTTGCCGTGCCCGGTCGGGCCCTGGATCGCCAGCCAGTCGCGGTCCTCGATCACCACGTCGACGCCCCGCAGGGCGGCGATCGTCTGGCGGCCCTTCTGGTAGTCCTTGGTCACTCCGCTCAGCTTGTACATGATCAGGCCACCTTCGCGAGAGCCTCGGCCGGGCGGAGCCGCGCGGCCCGCCAGCCTCCGAACGATCCGGCGATCACGCCGCCGGCGACGGCCAGTACCACCGCGAGGACGATCACGCCGATGGTCACCGTGGGGTTGAGATGGACGGCCACCGTGTGCGAGGTGTCGGCCGCGGCGCGCCGGAAGCCGCCGCCGAAGCCGCCACCGCCGGTACCACCGGTTCCGCCGGTACCGCCGCCGAACCCGCCGCCACCGCCGGAGCCGCCGAACTGGCGGGCCCCGCCGGGGGTGGCCGTGCCGGTCGTCGCGCCGACGGAGGCCTTCAGCGGCGGCGCGAGCTTGTTCACCAGCTCGACCCCGGCGAACCCGAGGGCCACGCCGATCACCCCGCCGAGGATGCCGATGGCGACCGACTCGCCCATGACCTGCAGGACGATCCGCCGGCTGCGCCAGCCCAGGGCCTTCAGCGTGCCGAACTCACGCACCCGCCGGGACACCGCGGCCATCGTCAGCAGGCTCGCGACCAGGAACGCCGCGATCAGCACGATGATCGCCAGCCACTTGCCCAGGTTGTTGGCCAGGCTGGAGGTGCTGGCCAGCGAGCCCGTCACCTCATTGGCCAGGTCGCTGGAGTTGGTGACGGTGGACGACGGGACCGCCTTGGAGATCTCGCTGGACACGGAGTCCACGTTGGCCGCGCTGGTCGCCGAGACGTAGATCGTGTTCACGGCGTTGCTCATGCCGGCCAGCGCCTGCGCGCGGGCCAGCGGGATGTAAGCGTCCGAGTTGTTCTGGCCGGAAGGCTCGCTGACGATGCCGATGACCTTGAAGCTGGTCTTCGCGATGGTGATCGTCGAGCCGACCGTCAGCTTGTTCTGGGTGGCGTAGTCGGAGTCCAGCACCGCCACGTTGGAGGTGGCGTCGGACGAGGTGAACGTGCGCCCGGAGGTGAGCTTGCCGGAGCTGAGCGGGCCGAGCTCACCGGTGGCGATGTCCACGCCGTCGACACCGAACGAGGTGGGCGTGAACGAGCCGGCGAAGCCGCCGCCGCCCCCGCCGCCACCGCCGCCGAAGCCGCCGGTGCCGCCCCCGCTGGTGTTGATGGCGGGGATCTTGCCGGTGATCTTCGTGTCGGTCAGGGTGAGGCCGCCCGCCGCCGCCGCGACGCCGTTCAGCTTGGACACCGTGGTGACCGAGGACGAGCTGATCGCGCCGAGGCCGGCGCCGCGCAGGGTGTCGATGTCGATGGTCGTCCCGGCCGCGGGCCGGGTCCCGGTGCCGGTCGAGCCGCGGAATCCGAACGCGCCGCCGCCGCTGCCCGCGGTCGGGGTCTTGGTCACGGTGATGTCGGTGCCCTCGCCGTACAGCGCGTGCAGGACACTGGCCTGGGCATTCTTCACGCCGGACGACACGGACGTCACGACGATGACCAGGCCGATACCAATGGCCAAGCCGACGGCAACGATAATCGCCTGGCGCATCCGCCGGCGCAGCTCGCGCCGGAGGTATGTCAGGAACATGTGAGGCCTCTCCTACCGATCCCGTACCCGCGCGACGCGCGCGGGGCCTGTCCGCAGTGGCAGCGCAGATCGCGCCGGGCACAACACACGGTGCATGTGCGTGCCGTCTCAGATAGTGGCGGCCGTTCCTGAACGTATCCTGAGGGGCGACTTCGGGGGATCCCCGATATAAGACACGAATCGGTAATGTGGCCCGGCAAATCCGGGCAAACGTAACGCCCGGGCGCACGGAGCGCCCGGGCGTTCGGGGTCTTACCGGCTCAGATGCCGCGCGCGGCGCGGATCGTCTCCCTGAGCGAACCCATGGTAGCCAGCACCGCCGACGGCTCGTAACCGCAGTGCGCCATGCAGTTGGCGCAGCGCGGATCCTTACCCCGGCCGTAGGAGTCCCAGTCGGTGGTCTCGATCAGCTCCTTGTACGTCTTCACGTACCCGTCGCTCATCAGGTAGCAGGGCTTCTGCCAGCCGAGGAGTGAGTAGGACGGGATACCCCAGGCGGTGCAGGCGAAGTCTTCCTTGCCCTCCAGGAAGTCGAGGAACAGCGGCGTGTGGTTCAGCCGCCACTTCTTCCGCCGGCCGTCGGCGAACGCCTTGCGGAACAGTTCCCGGGTCTCGGTCACGCCGAGGAAGTGGTCCTGGTCCGGGGCCTTCTCGTACGCGTAGGCGGGGGAAATCTGCATCTCGTCGATGCCGAGGTCGTCGTTGAGGTAGTTCAGGACCTCGATGATGGTCTGCGGCGTGTCGGTGTTGAAGAAGGTGGTGTTGGTGTTGACCTTGAACCCCTTCGACTTGGCCAGCTTGATCGCGGCGACCGCCTCGTCGAACACGCCTTCCTTGCAGACCGACTCGTCGTGCCGCTCCTTGAGCCCGTCAATGTGCACCACGAAGGCGAAGTACGGTGACGGCTTGAACTTGTGTAGGTGCTTGGGCAGCAGCAGGGCGTTCGTGCAGAGGAAGACGAACTTCTTGCGGGCCAGCAGCTGGCGGACGATCTCGTCGATGTCCTTGTGCATCAGCGGCTCGCCCCCGGCGAGGGACACCATCGGCGCCCCGCACTCCTCGACCGCCCCGACAGCCTGCTCGACCGGCATGCGCTGCTTGAGGACGTCGTGCGGCTGCTGGATCTTGCCGCAGCCGGCGCACTTGAGGTTGCACGCGAACAGCGGCTCCAGCTCCACGATCAGCGGGAACTTCTTATTCTTGGAGAGCTTCTGCTTCATCAGGTAGGAACCGATGCGCATGCTCTGCCGCATGGAAACGCTCATTTAATGCCGTACCTCCTTGGGCAGGCTGAACCGGATTGACTCCGTCGTAGTGACGCGTTCAGCCACCTCGACGGGGCCGAGCCCGCCGAGCACGTCGATGATCTCGCTGACTACGGCGGGCGGCGCCGACGCACCCGCAGTCAGCCCGATGGTGGACACTCCGGCCAGCCAGCAGAGCTGGATGTCCTCCGGGCCGTCTATCAGGTGGGCGGGAGTTCCCGCCCGCTCGGCGGTTTCCACCAGCCGCCGGGAATTCGAGGAGTTCGCCGAGCCGGCCACCAGGACCAGATCAGCCTGGGCCGCGACCACGCGGACCGCCTGCTGGCGGTTCGTCGTGGCGTAACAGATATCGTCGCTGCCCGGGCCGCGTGCTCGGGGGAACCGGTCCAGCAGCGCCCCGGCCACCCCCTCGGCCTCGTCCGCGGCGAGGGTCGTCTGCATGAGGTAGGCGACCTTGCTCTCGTCCCGCGGGCGCAGCGTAGCCACGTCCTCGGGGGTCTCGACCAGCACGGTAGAGCCGGGTGCCTCGCCGAGCGTGCCCTCGACCTCTTCGTGGCCCTGGTGGCCGATCAGCGCGACCAGGTAGCCGTCCGCGGCGAACCGCAGCGCCTCCTTGTGCACCTTGGCCACCAGCGGGCAGGTCGCGTCCACCACGGACAGCTCCCGCCGCGCCGCCTCCTGTCGCACGGCCGGCGCGACGCCGTGCGCGGAGAACACCACCGGCGCCCCGTCGGGCACCTCATCGAGCTCGTCCACGAAGATCACCCCGCGCCGCTCCAGGTCGTGCACCACGTGGGTGTTGTGCACGATCTGCTTGCGCACGTACACCGGCGATCCGCGCTGCTCCAGCACGCGCTCGACGATCTCGATGGCCCGCTCCACCCCGGCACAGAACGACCGGGGCCCGGCCAGCAGCACCCGGCGCGGGCCGCAGGCGGCCGCCCACCGCTCCAGGACCGGCCCCGCCGCGCGCAGCGCGTGCAGCGCCTTCAGGCCCCCGGTCACCGTGCCGGGGTGCAGCAGCGAGTGCTCCGCGGTGTCGGAGATGGCGCGGATGACCGCGAGCGGACGGCCGGTCGCCGCCGCGGCGAGCTGAGCCGATTCCATGTCGGCCGCTAGCAGGCCGCGTTGGGCCAGCTGGGCTCGTTCCGATGGGCGGACCAGATGATCGACGGTCGCGATCCGGCCCGTGCGCGCCCGCAGCCCGGCCCGGCGCAGCTCACCGGCCAGCAGCGGCGCGGACGGCGAGCGCAGCGCGGGACCGTCGCCCGGGCGGCCGTCATGGGCGCCGTCACCGACGCTGGTGACCTCGGTCGCCACGACCAGGTCGCCCGGACTGAGGTCCGGGGCCAGGCCGACGCCGGTGCCGGTGATGGCCAGGGTGCCGAACGGAACCTGCCCCATCTTCTCCAGACGGCCGGCGGACCGCTTGGTGCCGTAGCCCGTCCGCAGCACGGTGGGCGTATCCGCGATGCCGCGGCCCGCGCCGCTGTCGGCCCCGGAGTCTCCGTCACGCAGGCCACGCCGGACGGCGCGGGCCTCGAACCGCAGCGGGGCGCAGACCAGCAGCGGGGCGTTGCCGTCCTGGCCGGCTGGGCCGTCCGGTGGTGAGTGGATCGGCTCGGTCATCGTGTACCTCGCAGTGCTGGCCCGGAAGAGGAGGCCTGCCGGGCAGGCATGCCGGCCTGGGTGCCACGTACGTAACGGCCCAGCGCGCTGACCGGGAACGCCAGCCGGTACAGGTGGTAGTTGATGTAGAAGTCGCCGGGGAACCCGGTCCCGGTGAACTGCGGCTCATCCCAGGAGCCGTCGGCCCGCTGAGTGGCGGCCAGCCAGCCGATCCCGCGCTCCGCGGCGCCGGTGGCACCGCCCGCCGCCAGCAGGGCCAGCAGCGCCCAGGCCGTCTGCGAGGCAGTGGACGCGCCGCGCCCGGCCAGCGCCGGATCCCCGTAGGAGCGCAGATCCTCGCCCCAGCCGCCGTCCGGGTTCTGGTGCTCTACGAGCCAGGCGACCGCGCGGCGGATGGCGGGCTTGGACGGCAGTACCCCGGCCGCGATGAGCGCCGGGACAGCCGCCCCGGTGCCGTAGATGTAGTTCGCGCCCCACCGGCCGAACCAGGAGCCGTCTGGTTCCTGGTTGCGCAGCAGCCAGACGACGCCCCGGCGGACGGGCTTGCTCGCGGCCAGGCCTTCGGCGGCGAGCGCCTCGACGATGTGCGCGGTAACGTCCGCCGACGGCGCGTCGATCACCGCGCCGAAGTCACAGAACGGGAGCTTGGTGACGATCTCGCGGGTGTTGTCCGCGTCGAATGCGCCCCACGCGCCGTTCTTCGACTGCATCCCGTTCAGCCAGTGCACGGCCCGGTCGATGGCGGGCCGGGCTCCCGGACGGCCGTCCGCCGATCGGGGCAGCTCCACCCGGCGCAGCGCGAGGATGGCCTCGGCGGTGTCGTCGGTGTCGGGATAGTAATCGTTGTCAAATTCAAACGACCACCCGCCGGGAGCCAGATCCGGGCGGCGCACCTGCCAGTCGCCGGGGCCGGGCACCTCCTCGCCCAGGACCCACTGGGCCGCCCGGACCAGCGCCGGGTGGTCCGGCGGCAGGCCGGCGTCTTCCAGGCCGACCATGACCAGCACCGTGTCCCAGACCGGCGACTGGCACGCCTCGAGCCGGTGCACGGGCCCCTGCGGGGTGTCTTCCTTGACCGTGAACCGGTTCAGGCCGGCCAGGCCGCGCGCGATCACCGGGTGATCCAGGCGGTAGCCGAGCAGATGCAGCCCGATCAGCGAGTACACCCAGGGCGGCTGGATACCGCCCCAGCAGCCGTCCCGCTCCTGCCGGGCGATGATCCAGTCCGCGCAGCGGCGCAGCGCGGCCCGCCGGACGGCCTGCGCCGGGCGGCGGGACGGCCCGGCCAGGGCACGGCGCTCATAGGTGTGCATGGCCTCGTCGAGCCGGCCGAAGACCCTCGCCCACGGATCGCTGGGGCGGCCCGGCGGGGTGCCGCCGGCGTGCAGCTCCGGCAGGGAGAACGGGAGCTTGCGGACCGGGCGCTGGGAGCTGACGATGGCGAGCGCCACGATCGTCTGCCGGGCCCAGCAGCCCCAGTCGTAGATGTTGAGCGGGAACCAGGCGGGCAGGTAGATCAGCTCGGGCGGGATGACCGGCAGGTCGTCCCAGGGCCACTCGCCGAACATGGCCAGCCAGATCCGGGTGAAGACGCGGCTCGCCGCCAGGCCGCCCTGGGCCCGGATCCACTGCGCGGCCTGAGCCATGTGCGGCGCGGACGGCAGGTCGCCGGCCAGCCGCAGCGCGACGTAGGCCTCGATGGTGGTCGACAGGTCACCGGGGCCGCCGTAGAAGTTGGCCCAGGTGCCGTCGTCGCGCTGCTGGGACCGGATCCAGCGGGCTTCGGCGGCGGTGTGCGCGGCGTCCCCGGCCCCGAGAAACTGCCGCATGAGCAGGTCCTCGGCGTCCATGGTGACGTTGGTCTCCAGCTCGCCCTGCCACCAGCCCAGCTCGTGCTGCAGGCTCAGCAGGTGATCACGCGCGCGGACCAGAGCCTCGCGGGCCGCGTCCGTAACCGGGATCCGCGAGCCGCCATCCGCCGTCTCGCCGAGCGCGTGCGTGACCGTCATCGCGCTTCTCCTGTTCGCATGCTGTTTGCGTTCCTGACCGCCGGGCGGGGCGCCCGGCGGCCGCTACCACTGCCGGGCTGTGATGAACTCCGCGATCGCCATGAACTCGGCCCGCACGTCGTCGGGGATGTCCGCCTCGGCCAGGCACTTGCTGGCCGAACTCAGCTCGCGGTCCGCCTCGGCCTCGGCCCACCGCCGGCCGCCGGCCGCCTCGACCAGGCCGGCCGCCCGGGCCAGGTCCTCTTCGCTCAGCGCGTCGGTGCGGGCCAGCAGCCCGGCCAGCTCGCGGCCCTCCGGGGTGCCGCTGTTCAGGGCCGCGACGACGGGCAGCGACTTCTTGCGCGCCCGCAGGTCGGACTGGACCGGCTTGCCGGTGACGTCCGGCGCGCCCCAGATCCCGAGCAGGTCGTCGGTGAGCTGGAAAGCCTGGCCGATGTGGGCGCCGAAACCGGCCAGGCCCATGGCCAGCGACGGCGCCGCCCCCGCGTGGATGGCACCGATGCTGCACGCGCAGGCCATCAGCGCGGCGGTCTTGTCGCCCGCCATCTCCAGGCACTCGGTCAGGCCGACGTCGTCCCGCTTCTCGAAGGCGAGGTCCGCACCCTGGCCGGCGATGAGCCGCTGGACAGCGACGGACAGGCAGCGGGCCGCCCAGAGCCCCTGCGGCGCGTTGTCCTCCAGCAGCAGTTCCTGGGCCAGCCCGAGCAAGGCGTCGCCGGCCAGGATCGCCGCACCCACGCCGAACACCGTCCAGGCGGTCGGCCGGTGGCGGCGCTCGGCGTCGCCGTCCATGATGTCGTCGTGCAGCAGCGAGAAGTTGTGCACGAGTTCCACGGCCAACGCCGACGTTACGCCGCGCTCCGACGGCGCCCCCGCCGCGCGCGCGGACAGCAGCGCCAGGGCCGGCCGGAGCGCCTTGCCCGCCCCGTCCCCGGACGGGTTGCCCTCGGCGTCGGTCATCCCGAGGTGGTAGGCGGCCACCGCCCGGACCTCCGGGGACAGCCGCGAGATGGCCGCTTCCATGGCCGGGCCGACTATGTCCCGGGCCAGGCCCACGCCGGCCGGCATCACGGCGGTCACGCGGCCGCTCCGGCGTGCAGTCCCGCGCCCAGCGCAGGACCGCCGCCCAGACCGCCGATTCCCCGTCTCAGCTCGATCGCCGCGTTAAGTCCGCTGCGCACCGCACCCTCCATCGTGTCTGGCCATCCGGTATCGGTCCATGCTCCCGCGAGCGCCAGGCCGGGCAGTGCGGTGGCCGCTTGCGGCCGCAGCCGCCCGCACCCCGGGCCTTGGCGGAACGTCGCCCGCCGCTCTCTGGTTACGAAAAATTCACTGACCCGCGCGTCCCGCGCGCCGGGCAGCAGCCCGGCCAGCGCCGGCACGAACAGCTCCCGCAGCTGGGCCGCGGGCACATCCACGTACGGTTCCGCCGCCGACAGCGACACCGCAAGGTACTGGCCGCGGCTGCTCGCGCCGAATCCGGAGATCTCCGTCCGGTCGAACAGCCACTGCACGGGCGAGTCCACGGCCGCGGCGAACGGCAGCCGGGTCACCCGCCGGTCGTAGATCACGTGCACGTTGATGATGGGCGACGTGCCGAGATCCGCCCAGGTCCCGGACGGGACACCCGCGGCGGCCGGCACCAGCTTCGCCGCAGTGTAGGCCGGGGTCGCGATGACCACGCCGTCCGCGGCGATCGTGCCCGGGCCGACGGCGCCGTCCGGATCGCCCGCACCGCTATCCTCCCCGCGCGCGAGGCGGATCTGGTAGCGCGGGCCGCCGGTTTCCGCGGGCCCGGCGACCTCTACCGCGGCAGCCTTGACGCCCAGCCGGACCTCGGCGCCCAAGCGGCGCAGCAGGGCCAGGCCGGCGGTGCCGTGCAGCTCGCCGAGCGGCGCGAGCGGGACGCCGATGTCGGCGGCGTCCTTCTTGCCGAGCAGCGCTGTCTTCACCACGGTCGCCGCGAGCGCCAGCGACGCGTCGTCGCCGGCGATGTTCAGCGAGGAGACCGTGAACAGGTCCCACAGCACCCGGCGGGTCCGTTCGTCCTGCCCGTGCGCCGCCAGCCAGTCACCGAGCCGCTGCTGGTCCAGCGCGGGATCGGCCGGGTTCAGCATCCGCATGGCCAGCGCGGCGCGGATCACCCGGACCCGCTCGGCCAGCGACAGCCGCGGGTAACGGGCCAGCGCGGCACCCATGTGCAGCGGGCCGGGCAGCGCGTTACGGCGGAGCTGGGCCGCGCCGTCGGGCGAGAGCACGGTGACGTCGAAACGGTCCTGGATCCGGACGGAGCCGGTCATCCCCAGCCGGGTCAGCAGCCCCCGGTACGCGGTGCAGCAGCGCAG
>Ga0302179_10001757_pt1 | contig 12861 bp, 17 predicted proteins | sample I_Palsa_E3_1_FD_198788 | JGI IMG/M metagenome (GOLD analysis project Ga0302179, IMG submission 198788) | Peat permafrost microbial communities from Stordalen Mire near Abisko, Sweden - I_Palsa_E3_1 | ecosystem: Environmental > Terrestrial > Soil > Palsa > Peat permafrost | place: Sweden...
AGCAGGACAATCCGTCTACTTGATTATCCCTTCAGCTTTCCCTGAAGTCCAGTGGACAGTAACCGGGTCCAGAATCATAACGCATAATTTCACTCCCGATGGATACATCCAAAATATCACAGTAAACAGACAACCTGTAACTCAATTCATTGGTCATCCATCTGATATATAGTGGACGAAGAACTGGATTTCGCACGACTTTTTTGCAAAGGGATGGACGATGGAGATCTTTTTGGGACAGGTAGCTAGCGATTGGGGAACAGGCGATGATGACATCCCACCCAGTTTGAGCACCGGTGGCTTTAAGTATGATGCACGGTAATTCATAATCTAGCATTGGCATAAGGGAGCAGTTTAGCAAAAGAGCATCGCAGATGTGTCGCATGTATGTGTATATAGAATAAAAGGAAGGGATATACATATGTAATATAGCTTATCAATTTCTTGGTTCATCGGAATCATCGTTGCATTGTTGATCGCTCGCTTTACTTAGGATCTGATCCATGGACCAGGGATTCCGGATTTCTTTGGACATTATGACCTAAAGTCAATAAACGTGATAGTGAGGACAAGACCATGTTGATCTGTGAATAGAACTTTAGGTGGATTTTTGACTCCCTTCTCGGCAGCTTCTTCCTTGGATACGACCACTTGGTCAACCTCTCCAACATGTTTGCCGCCCCTGATCTTGCCAGAGACAGTTTCGCCTTCTTTAATTGCCTTGCCGTCTTTGTCTTTTACCTGCGATGTCATGATCCCAAGTTGGAGCTCTTGGCGGAAGAGTCAAGATAATATACTATGAAGATCACAATTCTGTCAGATCGACGTCATAACGTGCCTGACCCAGGCACACCGCCCCGCATGGCAGCGATAACTATCCGAAGCCATCAGCGATGAAAACCAGCCTCCGCCGTGAGAAAGTGCAATTTGCACATGAAGATTTGTCGTATTGTTATCCCGCGCATTCCAAGGAATTAGCGTCGCACCCGACATTCGATTGCCGAGCTTTTTGATCGGAATTGATCCCGCTGCGCCACAGCCAAGGAACACCAATCACACAGGCGAATTCTATTTTTGGCAGCCGGGGAACAAATTAGCGATCAATTAGGCACACAGCCAAGCGCACCGTGGGCTGTGCGTCCTGAAACGCGCTAATCAAATTCCTTTTAAATAAAGGGGCAGTCTGTTAGGTCGTCTTATATATTGCTCGTGAAGGCACTTCCACAGTGTGTCTTCTTCCTAGTATACAACTCGATCGAAAGTACGTTAGACACGATGACTGCTACATACGAAGAGACTCAGATTCAATTACTCGCTTATCCGATCGATGAGAAATGGCAGCTGGAACAGGACGAGTTGACCAACCATAATAATTCGGCGGCACCGCAACATGGATGTTGTAAGAGCAGAGGACATCAGAGAAATGCTGCCTACAAGGCGTCGATAGTCGCCTTAGTGGGATTGTTGATCACCCTGGGATCATTGATTGCGATGGCATTGTTTTGTCCTGAAGCGCATGCCCTGCTGTTCAAGCGCCAGGCTGGAGGATCGGGATCCTCAAACGGGAACAATAGCGTGTTTACTCAGCATAAGTTGTGGATCATTATCATCGTTGTTGTGGGTATTCTCCGTCTGTCGAATTGCAATTAACTCCAGGTTTAATCCTTGTTTTGATTGCTGGGATTTGCATTGCAAGCTGGTGTTGCCACGGCGCGTTCCGAAACCCCCTGTGCTGTCCCTGCTACACACTCGCGTGTTGCGGTTGCTTGGGTATGACATTGATTTGACAAATCTGACGGTAGCCTGCCTTGAGTGTATTGGATGTGGTCTCTGTGGGGAAGGCTTGAGTCAGATATAGCGGCTGGACCTGCACAATGGGAGCTATAAGGCGAAGACTGGATTTTCGAGGTTGGGAACTATTTGAGATTCCATAGAGAGGGCGGAGTTTGTGTTTACGTTTGGATTTGAAAGTTTCATGAGGAAATCAAGTTAAGTGGCAGTGTCGTAGTACTTGAATAATTTAATCAGAAGCACCTTTCTATTCTAAAGACTATCCCAAATCCCCGCGTTTGTTGTATGTATTTACATGAACCTCTCGCTGACTGTAACCAGTCCTGCAGGAGTGTCTACATGCCTTGCTGATTTGGGTAACCTAGCCATATGAGAGGCCATTTTTCAAACTTGAGGGCAATCGCATTCATATATCCAATTGAACAAGACAAGCCATTCAAGCGTGCTCACGAGCCATTGAAAATATATGGGTGATCGTAAATTCGTAAGTCATTACATGCTAACAATCCACTACAAGCTCAGGCATCACTTCATATATCCCAAAGATGGACTCCCAATGCAGTTAATCATACCCATATAAACAAAGCCGCATCCCAAGAACCACAATCTCAAACGCTTACAAAGTTTCATTCCAACTCCTCGTTGGCCCGAAAGTTCTCATTCATCATCTCGAATCTCAACACCTCCAACACAAGCAGGACAGAAGTACTCATCTGGCAGATCTCGTGCTTTAACTTTCAAACACCTCGTATGCAACCAATAATCGCATTTTCCACTGTCATTAGTCTAGAATGGTTTGTGGCGGTACCATTGAACCATTACACCCACGACTGCTTTCTCGGATTTACCGCAGATACATCTTGTTTGTCCCCTTGCCGGTCCAACTGTTTCCTTCCGGCTCACCTCAGACATTTCCTCGTAAATGACGGTTTCCTTGGGAACAAGCGGTGGTGCCAGAGATGAAAAACTCTTCATTTCTCCCTTTCCTACCAAGGGGCTGTCAAATCCCATCTGAGCAGCCAAATTCCTCGGAGTCAAAATGACATCCTCACCGAATAGTTGTCTCCCTTCATGATCGGATCGCAAGAAGTCGTATGGTATAAAAGGAGTTTGTTTGACCATACAAGTCCTCTCATGAGCCAACAGACCGTTCTGCTTGCGGAACAGCATTCCGCAGGTCTTGCATCTCATGTTCTCCACATCGAACAGATTCAACCTTGGTGCCAGGGAGAGTTCGTCCTGCGGTGTCGCTGGGAGACTACTGAATAGTTCTGTGGCAAAGAGACCCGGTGCGCTGAAGGATTTTTGCATACTGTGGCCTGCAAGTGGGTTCGTGGGCGTCGCAATGGGAGTGACTTGAGATGGTGCCGTCGCGCCGTCCGCACTTTCATCATCTTCCGAATCAGATGAATCCGAGGAGTCTGAATCACTCTCCAGAGATTTGAGATCTCGTTTCATCGAGGATTTAGGGCTCAATGGCGACATAAGACCGGTCGAGGTTTTGCGGGATGTCAGCCGACGATGGACTGCAATGCGGGTCACTTCCATGCCGACTTCGTCCCCCCATACTTCCTTTCGTCTTTTGAGAACGAGGGAGCGCAAGTCTGTTTCGGTATCAGGGGTCTCTTTGACAGGAGTAGTTGGCTCCTCTGTCGGTGCGTTTTTCTGCAGAGAAACTACGGCTTTGCCGCGTTTGGTAGTCGAAAAGACTAGATCGGGACGAAGCTTCTTCTTCGGATTTGGCTTGTCCTCGGTTTCGTTTCGGTGCAGCATTATGTCCATTAATCCGAGCTTTTTGTTGCAGTCCTCCGAGGGCGTAGAGGGTGGGTATGAGCCAATTGCAGACTGAGAGAGAGGATACTCGTCAATCGCCATTATCTCGAGGGGCGATTTCAGGGCTTGTACCAGTTTCCCAGACTTATGACGTTGCGAAAGAGGAAGGAATGACTGCTCTTGGAATAGAAGGGCCGGATCTATTCCCAACCGCGCCGAGGAGGAGAGAAGTTCGTCGATAGGGGTGCTCGGGGGAGCATGCAGGAAAATTCCTAGTCCTCCAGTTTGAGGACTCATAATTGGGCTGGTCATAGGGGTATGCAACGTCCAGGACGAATCCATATCCAAGCTGCTCTCCTCCGTATCGAGCCATAATGCATCGATATCACCTTCGTCGACAAAGGCATCATCTGCAGACCGCTTCTTATGTTCGTATGCAGACGTAATTGGCGACAAGCGTGTATCTTCCATTCCACTTGATGTCGGTCGCGAGGCAGAATTTGAGCTTGACGACGGCCGAGATTGACTTCGAGAACTTGAGGGTGGACGAGAGGAGGTTTCTGTTCGAGCAGCGATCGCAGAAATATCCTCGGGGACAAAAACAAGCTGTTGCCCGGTCAGTTCAGCCATCGCCGCCTCCTTCTCTAATCTCTTTTTCTCCTTTGCCTCTTTCTTTGCAGCATGAGCCACTGGATCTTTAGGTTTTCGACCTCGTTTCCCTTTCGTGGGCGTTGTCGCTGCGGGAGGTGCGGGCGTAGCATTTGATGAGGTGGCTAGAACAGGAGGTGGGCGGGAGATCGGATTAGGTTTCGCCTGTTGTGCCAAACCTCGTGTGCTCGGGAACTCTATTGCGGACTGTGAGCGGATGAGAGGCTCAGCCTTCGGAGGCGCTTGGGGCAATGGTTTCTGCTCGAAGACGGGATACGTGGGCGAAGATTGAGAGGGAAATGAAGGGAAGAAATGAGCCGGCGGAGGGGCAATGTAGAGCGGTTGATGATCGCCGTGCAAAGCTCGAACTCGTTGATGCTGCAATTGCGGTATGTTAAGGGCCTCGGTAACGGCAGTATCGTGGTGCAGCTCTGTAGAAAGCGGTTGTGCGATTCCATTACGATATTTTAACGTGTCCCGCTGTGTGAGGATCTCCAAATCGCTTTTTCTAAAGTTAGTACAAGCAAAATGATCGATAGGCTACCCTCCAGGCCAGGCACCACTCGGGACATGGCTAAATTGTCTCGTAACATCAACCTGTGACATAATGCTAGAATGGAAAGAACGACCGCGTCAAACGTACCCCAGTGACCTGCTATCAGCGCTGAAACGAGAATATTGCATACGAAACCAATGAATTTGATGTGAAAGACGGTGTGAAAGGACTAAAAGTTCTCCTTAAAAAGGTCTGAACGCACTCACACGAGGAGCCACGTCTGTAATTTTAGGGGGGCCAATGAAGGTGTACGGTGGGCGGATATGTGAAGAAATCCCGTCTCGAGGATATGAGCGGTTCTAGCGTGGAACAATCGAGGCTATTGGATTGTCGCCCTCAAATGAAAAAGTCTATTTGTGTAGCGGACCTCCCTGTTTCCTGCGAGAGTGGACTCGGTGCACAGACCTCTGCTGATAATAAAAGCCTTGGCAGCGTCTCCTTCAAAAACCAATCTCTGGGGTATCGCCTAGAATATTAACTTTGGGACTCAAAGGAATCAACTTGTGAAGCTCGAGAGACCGTAATGTCACAAGCTTTTGTACGAAAGGAATCTCGTCCTCGAGAAACAGATCGGGAGATGAGTTCAAAAGGAACTTAAGGTCTCAGGGGTAAAGGTTATAATGTCGTAATTTGTCGCTACTTTTAGTTCCCAATCAAATATCATCTTACCTCGCAACCTTCCGACCTGCTGCAGAACAAAAGTCAATTTGCCCGTAATTCGATCAACGGCTTCCGATACTCAGTATGGATAGCAAGAGCGACAAGCGAGTGCAATTGACCTTGCTGGTTCTCGAATTTGTCCTGCCGGCCACAAACGAGCTGGAAAGGATAAGAGGGAAGTGGGTAGACCCAAGTCAACCAAGCCTTTCCCCTAGCAACCCCTAAGTCTCAGACTGCCGAAGCCTTCGTCGCCCAGTAAAGTGCCAAGTGGCCAGACGCTTAGCCAATAATCGCTATATTGCAAGCCACGATGCGACGGGTGTGGAGTAATCGAGGGCCTAGAATTAAATACTTCGGTAATTATTCGAGATCTTCAACCAAAGGTTGTCAGTTTCATTGAGAGGCGCCGTGGAATGTAATAAAGTTTGGGATGGCGATACAGTTTTATCTCAACAGAATATTCCAAGATCCCGTCTGCCGTAACCTGGTCAAGTAGTGGCACGTGCGATACTATCAACCAACCTCGCTGAGATTGCACTATGTCGATGATTACGACGCGCCACAACCTGTTATCGTAATGAAATAGCAATGTCACGGCCCGCAGTCCCACCGACCCGCACCCGTCATTTTTGTGCACAAAACTGAACTCCACCGAGCCGCCGCACGATACCGATAGTGCAGTAGCAATTCCATGGTCCGCAAGTTAATCCTCAAACAGCAAACGGAAGCAGACTGCGGAGAGCTGGAAATCGGTGAGAACAAATGCGCGCAGCAGATTTACACCAATTTCATTCAAAGAATTGACGTAGTCACGGCGCAGCAAGGGGCCCGACCTCTGCTTCTCTGTGAGAGCGATGGCTGACACATATCGAGCCCACCTCAGGGGCAAATATCCCGCCCAAGCCGATTTATTGGGCAATCCCGCTGCATGGCGCACACATCGCCAGTGGTTGGCCGATCAATCCCCTTGCTAATTTACATAAAACGCTTTTTTTTTGGCGGAAGGCGGATGCAAGGAGGCCAGTACCTCGTCATCTTAAGCTTCATAATGTCAGGTCGGCGGGTAACGGCCTCATGCATAGGCATAATCTAAGGGGAAATAGAATGCAAGGAGCCGTGATTGTCAAACAACCCTGGCACCAGCAAGATAGGCCAATTGATCTGCGTGGACCACTGTGTTACATTAGGGAAAGATCAGCCTTTGTCTGAGGATCATCTTTGGCTCAGTAAAGTCACGACGTCTTCGTCATTCTCGGGAGAGCCGGCAACTCCAACTTCGGTGTAAATCGATCTATTTCGCAAATAGGTTAGCTGAAGTGGCGAGAACTTGCACCACGAGATCTCGACGGAATGACGCGCAGGTACGTATTGTGAGTTACGGAGAATATGGGGTAATCTCATAAGTTCCACAAGATGAGGAGCTTCGGAATAAATCTAGAAACATACATGCTGCGAGAAGTGCCCAGTCACTGTTCTCATCGGCATTGAAATCGGATTGGAGAAGAGCTTTCTATACACGAATCGCTGAGCAATATCGGCGGACGCATCGCAAGTTTTCACTTCGCTGGAGTAACATGAACGCAATCAGAAAAACCAACGCCAGTAATTAGATGAGATAAGTACCTTAGACTTGACTATTAACGGCCCGAGAGAAATTATCAATATAGTACAGATACACGGGAGAGCCTGATATGATCAACTGATTCCAACCCTCTAATTTGCTTCTTCCGATTTCGCCGTCGAGTCATTGCTTGCTGAACTGGCGTCAGGCATTCCGTTCTCGAGCTTTTGATCCGTATTTGCTTTTTCCACTGTTTGTCCACCCTCTGTGTTCCCCGCGCTGGCTGATCGGTCTCCTGCTTTAACAACGTTTCTCTTCAATGTATATTTCCTAGCCAGCAAGACACAGCACAAGCCGACCGCCGCAAGTGGCGTCAACACAATCCATATCGTCCTTAAACTCCTGTAAGTAAGCATATTGCCGAATATGGGCGGGGGTTACATAGCATACGCAGTCAAGACTCGATCTCTCAAGTCCACTGGAGTAAGGAGAGATAACTCTTGGACGTTGCCTTCCAGGTTCATAGGGATAAAGTCGGTGACATCGAGAAGACGTGATGCTAGTTGATTGTTCAGGATTGTGCCGCCTATCGCGACGCCGGTTGCGCTCCCCAGGAGGCGGAAGAGGACTAGCGAGCCCGTTGCTGTGGCCATGTCTCTAGAAGGCATAGCCGCTTGTAGCGCGATCAAGGGGGTTTGGAAAAGTCCTCCTATGCCAACACCGGTGATCAGGAGATATATAACTGATTTCGCGGTACTGGAGGGATATTCCAAGTTGACCAGAAGTCCGGTACCTGTTGTCAGTACAGTTTTCGAGGAATGTACCGAGTGTGAGAATAGTCCAACAAATCCATAAAATCCATCTGTAATCCTGTGTTTTCGCAATGATAAATCCCGAAGCTGTTGCGGTGATAGCAGTCATGACACTTAATGGAAGTAGTAGAACTCCTGACATAGTGGCGCTAGCTCCGTCGACCGCCTGAAAATATAAAGGCAGATAGTAAGTCTCCGGAGTGAATACAACCGCATGCAGGAACACACTTATCAAAACACCTCCTGTGGTTCTCGTCTTGAATAATCGAGGGGGTATAAGTGCCTGTCGTTTCGTATAAAGTTCGTTGATGACCGCCAATATCAAACAGACACAACCAGGGATTAGAGTGCCCAGAACAACTCCAGAAGTCCATGCAAAGGTACCGTTGCCGCCACACGCAAGGCCAGTTATAAAGAGAACGATGCCGGAGACGAAGAATACCAGGCCAGTCCAATCGAAATTACTTGCCACTTCTCGAACAGTGAGACGTTTTGTAGGGTTCAGTTTCAGGAAGATGACCAGCACCGCGATCGCGAAACCTCCGGTACTACTATTAACCTGAGAAATGCGTTGAGATACGGCAGATTGATAAAAAAGCACCATCGCCATGAAGCATGTTGCGCCAGGGCTCCGCCCATGATTGGGCCCATCACGCTCGCAATGGCCCAAGTGGCGCCAATAAAACCAGCATATTTCCCACGCTCTTCTAAGGAAACGATGTCACTGATAACGATTTGTGTCATGCCCATGATAGACCCGGCTCCGATTCCCTGGACAGCACGTGCAATGATGAGCCACACCATCGCTATAATAAGCTCGGTTCTCGGCAGGAAGGAAGTAGGAAGTACTCTGAGCAGCCCCGCAAAGTGCCGACCCGAGAAGGAAGATAAGGATAGATCCGTAGAGGATCGGTTTCCTGCCGACGATATCGCTAGTTCGTCCGTACAAAGGAGTAAATGCTGCTGAGGCAAGGAGGTAGCTTGTGCCGACCCATCCATAATCTTGACCGCCAGAAAGGTCTTGTACAATGGTTGGAAGAGCCGTTGCTGATACGTTAGCGAGGAAGGAATGCAAGGACGTACAAACAATAGTCTGATCAAGGGCAGCGAGGAAGACAGTGAGCATTAGGCCGATGTAGACGACCACGAGCCTGTTCTTTGGAAGGACGAGTTCCTCATTGTCCTTGTCGCCTGTCCGCACCTTCTTCTTCTTCTCTTGTCTCTCTACCATCTCCACATCGTTGGGCCTCGCGGGAGAGACAACCGTAGCCTCTTCACTGATGTCTTGTGACATTTCTGCGCAATTCCTCGACGACGGACGATGGGCGAAATGTTTGTTTTTAACATTCGATCGGCGGCTTGTCTGGCCGAGTCGGCTAAAAACTCCCAACAATGTCACCCGTGTGGCCCTGGTTCCGGCGAATTGGCGCAAGCTGCTGACAGTCAAACCGGCCGGCCGGCCGGCGACATTTCGCCGTCCAGCACCACGGCGAAAAATAAACTCATCGGCGAACGAACTCGCCGTAACACTATGTACATAGATAAGACTGAACAAGGAACTACTCCTGGGCAAAGTGACATCGGCGGGAAGATTCTTCGAACGAAAGGGAGCCAGAACACAGAACAGCCGACTTCATACACAAATATTTCGACAATGCTCTATTGCAATCCACTATGCGACATATAAATGCTTATTCACCTAACCTTATGCACCAGAAATGAACAGTTAAACGTCATCAATACCTCCAATGCCATGCATACATGCAAATCCACTAAAAGAAGTGTGTATAATTCCTACTTTCCTAACCGTTAGCCCGGCGAGATAATCAAGTGAACCTCATGAACAATCATTTCCTCCATTTTGAAAGCATTTAATTCCTCCTTGATCATTTGTGCCAATTGAGCTGTTAAACGGTTGCAAGTAGCTGGTTCGCCCCTCCTGTCGTATTCTGCGCTGTGCCAGGTTTCATGCACTTCCAGACGGGGGCTGAATTGAATGCCTCTCCTGGGCGTGGATGTCCCTGTCGGGGTGGCGGGTGCAGTCGCGGCTTTTTGTTGAACCGTCGGACTCGGAGGAGACATATCAAAATATGCAGCTTCATCGGAAGTCGAGTCTTCGTCTCCGGGAACGGCATTGATCGTAGTTAGATGGTTGAACTGAGAGTCTAATGTCGAAGCGAGAGACTTTGCAAAGTCAGATACCAGTTGAGTATTCCCTGCAGTCGATGCTGATTCCTGGAGAAGTGTAGCTTTGATGGATGAAGGCTCAGGAGCCGTCACTTGTGCTTCGAAAGAGGACTGCCGAGAGTCCGAATCTAATTATCAGATTTGTCTCGAAATTCAATTACTTTTGAGTATACCCCGAATGCTGCCAGTCTCAAATTTCTGTTTCGAACCCTTAGTTTTAAGAGAGGTCTCACGATCAGCGAAGATCATGCTCTTCCTCCTTTCCTCACTTTCGCTCGAAATTTCGCCCTCAACAGTCACATAGCTAACACCCACGGAAGTCTCCTCTCCCGGAACCCCAAAAGGAAATTTATCTTCCTGATCATCGTCGACATCTTCTTTAGGACGACGTCGGGCACCCTTGAAAATTCCGATAATGCTTTTCCGTGATCTTTTGATACCCTGAGACATTTTTCGCAACATGACACTAGCCGAGCTTGCCGTGGAGGAAATAGATATAGCATCGTCGGCGTCATCTTCCTGGGCGGCCGAGTGTAAATCTGGCGTGCTTGCCGAGGTACTCAAATTGGAACTGGAACTGAAACTCAAGGCGCGTCTTAACCGGGCTGAAAGCGATGTCTTGACTTTTGTTTCAGGGGCTGGTATGACTGTGATCGTAGGCGCCTCTATTTCTTTTGCCAATGGTGAGGGAGTCGAAGGAACATGTTCCAAAGAAGGAGGAGGAACAGAAGAATGAGAAGACGCCGTTTCCAGTTGCGAAGGCGCAGAGGCAGCGCTGATGTTGCTGCTGCTCGAAGACGATTTACGATGTATTGGAATTGTTCGAGGGGGGGATAATTCAGGCTCCGAAGACGACCTTTTCAACGGGCGAGGGGGCGGTGACATCACGCGAGCTACTATTTCGGCATCACTACGAGACTTGAGAGAAGCTTGACGTTGATTAATCATAGGGAGACTGGGGTTTTGCTGAGCACGCGGAGATTGCTGTGGCATGGAGTACGATGGCTGTGGTGATGGCTGTGGTCTGGAGTGCAGTGACTGGTATTGTTGCGACTGAACAGATGGAGGATGGATGTTGGGATGTGGTTGATATTTGGTATTTTGGTATTGGCCATGGGTGGGATGCTGAGAGCTGGTCTGTGGACGATGCTGATAAGAGTGCGTATTAGTACCGATACTGTTTACGGTTGATAAGTCGTCAGCCGAATAGCGTGGTTGATGATATCCACCTAGAGCAGCGGGATGCGGCACATGGGCTCCTCCAGATTCACGCAAAGACGACGGTCCAGGACTGAAACGCGGCCGCTGGTCCCCATATCGTCCCCGGTAACTCTCAGCGTTAGTCGGATGACGAACCCCATCGGCAGATAACGGCCGCGGCATGCCAGATGCTATCGGAGGCGGCGACGGGAGATTCGAACTGGGCCGGAATTGCGCAACTTGTGGTATCGGAGCTGATTGGGCTTGTGGAGTAGATGACATTTGTACGCTAGATCGGATTTGCAACTGTATTTGAGATTTATCTCTCAAAGCCTCCTCGGATCGAGAGCGAGCGTGCAGACTTTGATGTGGCCTAGGATGGGGAGGTGCAGAATTGGGTTGAGGCGAGATTGTGTTCTGCCGCCGTTGCAATCCTTGTGCCTGCCTCGCTTGTTGTTGCGCTTGATGAGTTGGTCGGGTAAAGTCAAAAGACATGAGTGGCCCTTGTTGAGGCTGTTGCTGCGTATACATTTGCTGTGAAGATGAGACAAGGTATAATGGCTGTGCTCGCTGCGAAAGAGGAACCGACGATGAGGAGGATGGCCGGATATTGGGATAAGCTTGAGGAGGATGACGACTAGCTGGCGTTATCTGAACAAGCGTAGCCATGTTGAGAAGAAAAAAACGTTGAAACAAATTTGGCTTGAAGGATGAACGCCCCTGTGATGAGACTGCGTGATGATGCCAAATGAATGCAATGCCCGGTATAAGACTTCAAATAATGCAAATGCAATGACTCGGTTGATCTGCCGATAAAGAACTGGATCAGTAAATCCGGTTGTATCGCATGAAAAGAATCGCTTGGGAATATTATAAAACAATCGAAACTGCGCAGGGAAAGAGATGTGGAAGTTGTACGGACGAAAAGAGATCGCCAAGATATAGGGGGAAGGGGATGGACGGCACGGGAAAGCGTGGGAGGCACGTACCAATGAAACCGATCCGAAACACAAGGCGAATTGCCGTCTGGTGGCGAGGCAGTGATCGCTGAGGGAATGATAAGATTACTGGCAGAAAAAATCCAAAGACGCCTTGTGCTGGAAGGAGGGAAGAGAAGACATGTTATCCGTGGTGGGACGGGGCGCTTAGCTTCTTTGGGCGACGGTTCAGAATAAGCAACTGAAATTAACAGAAATCATAAACGGGGGCCTCTTACATCATCCGCCTTCGCGAGAAAGGGGCAGGAATCTCGCCGGCACGAAGAAAAACGGTCCGAGCAACCAAAACGTAATTTGCGCAGGATACAATTATAACAGTAAAATCCTTAATGTGCTCCGAGCCCGCCTTCTGCATGGATAACTAATCTGTCCGTCAACGCCAACACGGAATAACCAAAGTCAACGGGGAAGGACGCCGGATAAATAAAGATCACCGCCAAACCAACTGCAAGTACCCCCCGCCAATCAGAGTTCAAGTTATCGCTATAGACCTCGACCGCGGCCGCGGATTATGCAGGTTCTTACAACTTTAGCAGATAATTTAGAAAACTTCCCGTTCCTCCGATCTCACTGCAGTATCGCTTGTTCCGAGCCGCCTTTTATCAAATCAAATCTTCTTCCTCTCGTTTTCAGTTTCCCAGCCGTTCTCCTACAATTTATGTCTCCAGTTCAGTT
>Ga0302179_10001763_pt1 | contig 12847 bp, 6 predicted proteins | sample I_Palsa_E3_1_FD_198788 | JGI IMG/M metagenome (GOLD analysis project Ga0302179, IMG submission 198788) | Peat permafrost microbial communities from Stordalen Mire near Abisko, Sweden - I_Palsa_E3_1 | ecosystem: Environmental > Terrestrial > Soil > Palsa > Peat permafrost | place: Sweden: Abisko...
CGGCCTGGTCGAGCAGGCAATAATCGCCGTCTTGAGGAAAGACAATCAGCACGTCACTGCGATAGCCGGGCTGCAGGTAATTCGAGCCGAGGGAACCGGGATCGGCAGTACCCCTCAACGCGTGCATGTGCGTTCGGGTAAGGCCATCTACCGCGATCTCGAATTGGGGAAGCAGGTCTTTGGCATCGCAATTCTGCAGCAATTGATCTTTTTGCTCTTGGCGGTCGCCGCTCAGGGCGGACAGCGCAATTAATTTTGCCGGCGCTCTGACTCCGGCGCGAACCACCTGAAGGTTGACGGTATCGTGAATGCCGGAGTGAACGAAGCGCCACCGCTGAATCTGTCCCGCGGGTAGCGTGATGGTGGGCTGCACTACGCCGTTGACGCTGGTGAATCGTCCGTTCGTATCCCAAATAGTGGGCGAGTCCAGTTGCAGGGCGAAGTTTTCGATCACACCATCGCTGGCATAATTTCCTATCGTTGGCTTTGGGCATTTCCAGGGCGCGCTTGCAGGCGCAGCGGGATTCGTTCCCACTCCGCTGTTGACCGTATAAAGGCCTTGTGTGGTGAATATCTGCTGCCACGGCCCGCCGGGCAGAGGGTTGTTTTGAAAACAGCCATAGGCGATTTGCTGAAGAATGAAAAGTTGTTCGGGCATGGGCACGCCATTGGTGTCGTGCAGAATCGTGTCGATGTCCGCAACGGGGTGGGGATTGTCTGGCGTGGGCGGAGTGTAGGGTCGATCGCCACGCACTACGAGGACCCCGGAAGCGCCGCTCGCCACCTGCACGGCGGTCGAACCGTGACGATGTGCGTGATACCAGAAAGTTCCGGAAGGATGATCGGAGGGGATATTGATTTCATAGGGCAGGCGGGTTTGAGGGCCTATGCTCAGCAACACGTTGTCGCTGTTGCCCGTGGGAGAAACGTGCAGGCCGTGAGTGTGAAGGTTCATGGTGTTGAAGCAACCTACTCCGGGCGGCAGGCTCAAGCCCGCCGGCGGATTGGCCAGACAAGAGGGATCGTTCTTGTCGAGTTGGTTCTTAAGGTCCATGCGAAGGGTGGTTCCGGGTGCAACTTCGATGAGAGGTCCGGTGGGACAACCGCCGAACGAGCGCAATCGCACGTGATCGATGCCGCCTTTGCTCGGATCCTTTGGATCAATCGGATCCTGCGAGTAGTCAGCGTTGGGATTGAACATGGTGAAGTTGGCGAGGACATAGTCGAGAGAGACGGAGGTGATGCTGCCGTCGCGAACCACCGAACCTTGCGGGTCGCAGGTTTGAGGCGCGCCGGCAGCGGCGAACGCGTATAACTTCTTCGCCCCGGCGGGAGGCCGATTCTCCTGTAATCTTGGCGGCGGCTGAAAGGGACGAACTTGAGCTTGAGCCCAAAGGGCGGCGGCGAATACGTTGGAAAGCACGAAGAAGGCGGCGATGTTTCTTTTCATTTCTCTCCTCGCGTGGATCCGGAAAATCGACTGAGACCTGGGTCGCAAAGCCGTTGTAGAATCCGCCTGGGATTGACTCGTAGCGAGTCGTAACTGCGCTGGCGATAAGTACTCATATCTTGTTCTACTCACCAATCGTTGCACCTAACTTAATCGGCGACACGACAATACACCTCTGTGCAGGCGCTGGCAACCACCTTCTCTCTATGAAAGTCTTTGGTTCTTCTGAGAGAAAGTGCACGACGGTGGGGCAATAATTGACTTGTATTTCCCGCAGTAAGCGTTTAGGATGCTCTCCGCTTTAACTGGGACCCGCCGCAGCACACGCATTACAGCCATAAGATAACGAGGTTCTTCCCGTGGCAGACGAAACAACCAAGCCAGAGCAGTGGAGTCGCCATCAGCGCGTCAAGGCGATTCTCAACGAGGCAGCCGGAGACGCCAGTCCGAGCTATCAAGGTTACGGGAAGTTCTGGGACCTTCCGCTGCCGCAACTCCTGGAAGTTGTGATCTACGGCGTGCGCATGATCGCACCCGCACCGGCCGCTGGCCCAGCGCCGCCATCGAGTCCGCCTCCAACGTCTTCGTGCTGCCACGCGCCGGTGCCCGGGCAGGAGCCGACCGTGATTTTGACCAGTGCGGGCGCAACGAAGAAGACGCCGGGCCGGGGCGCGGCCTCAGGCCTGATTCGCGGATTGAAAGGTGAAAGCCCGTTTGACGAGACGCAATTCGCGCGGCTGCCTTGGGGTGGCAAAGCGGTTTCCGGCGCAGATATTCAGTTTATCGAGGACTGGATCGACGATCGCTGTCCAGAAACCGATACTACTGCGGTCGAGGTGAGTGAGTCGGTCGCGAAGGCCCGTGCGCGTGGCGACGAGGAGTATCCGCTGGCGCCGACCACGTCGAATCAGTTTCGCGATCAGCAGGGCAGCGTGAAGATGCGCAAGAACATCAACACGCTGACTTCCGATGAACTGAAGCGGTTCCGGACGGCTATCGCACAGATGAAGTCGCTTGATGCCTACTATCAGGACGAACGCAGCTTCGGTTATTGGGCCCGCTTGCACGCTAACTTATGTCAACATGCGTGGGAGGAGTTTCTCACCTGGCATCGCCTTTATCTGTATTTGTTCGAGCAACATTTGCAGGATTGTGACTCCTCGGTAACTCTTCCTTACTGGGACTGGACCGACAATGCTACTCCGGATGTTGGAGCGTCGCTGTTTGATGCGGCGGCGGCCGATCCTTCGATCAAGACCGACAACGGAGTGATCCCGAAAGCTTACCGGTGTTTTCTTACGCAGGAAGGTTGGGATCAACTGAAGGCTGGCCATGTTGTCCCGCCCGATGCGCTTGATAAGCTTCTTAAAATTGTGGAAGGCGGCAAGGACTACAATTCCGGACTGAGGTTATTCCGAGCGGCCGGAATAAATTACGGCGAGAACAAGAGCGGCGACAATGCCATCATTCAAAAGCTGGCAGAGGTAAACCCGCTCTGGCATCCGTTGCGATGGCCGGGCGGCGATCAGGGTCTGATTTTTGAAGCTTATCCCACGCCCGAGGATGTGCAAAACATCCTAAAAATTCCGAACTTCTTCAATTTCGGAAGCGGGCCGATGAACGATCACTTTTTTGGGGCGCTCGAGAATATTCACAACCTGATTCACAATTTTTCAGGTGGGGCCAATCCCAACTACAAAATCGGCAGCAATCCCTCCGATCGCGACCATGAACCGCAGTTCGGCGACATGGTGAATGCGGGCGTCACAGCCTACGATCCGATTTTTTGGGGGCATCACAGCAACGTCGACCGCTTGTGGGCGCAGTGGTCGTCCCTACATGCCGGGGCTGGACCAGATAATTTGAGCGCGGTTCTACCGCCGTTTTCGCTGACCGTGGAGGATACGCTGGATACCTCCAACTTTGGCTACGAATATGTGAAGGCCGAGCAGATGTATCCCGTAAACGCTGACTTGGCGGTCAGCAACTTTAGATCCGCTAAGACGCCGGTTCCCAGGAATATTTTGCTCGATCACAGCCGGGCAGAGGTGCGGCTGCACAAGGTACACTACCGGACTCGCGGCGGATTCCATGTTCGCGTTTTCTTGAACTCCCCGCAAGCGGCGACTAGCACGCCTACGCGGGGCAACGATCACTACGTGGGCCAGTTCAATATGTTCAACGGATTCTGCATTGGGGGACCAGGGCACTGCGATCCGCCCCAGGAAACCCGCCGGAGATTTGACCGGCGTGCGCGTGGGCACAAGACTCCCAGCAACGTGCGCCTTGACGCCAGCGACGCGGTGCGAAAACTCATGGCACAAGGAGAAACCTCGTTTCAAGTAAACCTCGTCGTCATGAACACAGATGGAAGCGAGGCGCACGATGCCTTGCTCATGCACGGAGTCTCGCTGGTTTTTAAGGAGTAAGTCCCCGTAGAAAAATAGCTGGTCCAATGCTCCACGAGGAAAACTATGACAGCGATTTATAAGATTCACCCGGCCATCGGCCTTGCGCGTGTTGGCAATAGTTCTGAATTTTATCTGGCACCGGAGAAAACGGGTGGACTGCCGATTGAATGCAATCCCGATGGGACGGCAAAGCCAGGCCAGCCGCCAGTGACTGCTTTCAAAGATAAAGCGGGGGCGATCAAACGCCAGGCAGCGCGCTTCCGGATTTTTGCTTATGACGACAAGACGCCCGCTGGGCGCGAACTACAGATCGGCGAGCAAATCAAAGTACTGCGGCAAAAGTCCGGCCAGGTGATGGCAGGGACGCTGGCCGACGTGGTGTGGACGGTCTACCTGGCCAACAAAAAGGCGAGTTGGTACGAGTTCCACGAGACCTCGGGTGAACACGGATATGCGCCGGATGCGGCCTTGAGGAACCGCGATGTTACAGATTACGGCTTGCGGCAGAATCTCATTATCGATCCAGGACCTCAATCGGTAGCGCTCACTCCAGGCAATGCCCCTTCCGGCGCGAAGTTTGCGTTGGGGCAAAATCCCAATCAAACTTTCCCGCCTCCGCTGGTTCCGAATTCCATTACTACGCTGGGCGAGATCGTGGCCACGAAACAAGATCAGTGTGCGCGCCTCGTGGTGCTCGGTGGAAATGGAAATTCCGGATCGTCGAAACAAGGAGTCGGGGAGCCCCACATTCAAACATTTGCGAACAACGATGGCTGGTTCGACGACGTCTCCGACGGTCCGGTCACCGCGGCGTTAGTGGTCAATGTGACTGAAATCGATGGCAGAAAGATCGATCCCGGCGATGTGGCCTTTCAGTCGGTCAGCGTACCCGTGAACAGCCCGGCGTGGGTCATCGTGGGATATCCGCGTTATGCGCCGCAGTTGGTGGACGTGGTAACGCTGGACGACGTGGTCTACGACTTATCAGTACGAGAATTTGCTTTCGACACCTACATGTTCGGCCTTCCTCCGTTCGAGCGCAACGCGCCAGTCGGGAATCTTCATATGTGGCGCGAAGAAGCTCGTTGGAATACCAACTATTATCCGTATTTCTGGCAGGAAGTATGGCCAATTATTTCGCGTCCCTATTACTACCAGTTCGTGATGGACTTCGATCCTCTGACCGGAGGCGATCCGCATGAAAATGCGCGCGGAAGCAGCGGCAACATGGACCCGAACTATGTCTCCATACCTCCGTATGAAGGAGAGAATCCGGTGGAGCGCGAAACCCGGCGCCAGCGGCGGAGTTTCGTCTATCACATGCTGCGCAAACCCGGCGGCGAAAACCGGCTGACTGCGACTACAAGCACACTTGATCCCGATCCACATCCCTACGCCATGCCGTATTTGTGCGGCGATAATCCGCTCTCCAATCCGGGAGCCTCCAAGTTTCTTCGCCTGACGGAGACGCAGCTCTATATTTTGCGGCAATGGGCAGATGGAAAATTCATCAACGAGAAGCTGGAAGACTTGCCGCCGCTGCCGAGCCCACCGGGAGTTCAACTCGATCGCGGCGTGCTGGGCAACGCGTTGGGCGGCGCGTTTTGTCCCGGCGGCGAGTGCTGCTGGATCATACGCAACCCGGCGATCTACGAATCAGCCTATCGAATCCATCATGCCGCCTATACGGCGGGAGGCTTGAGCCAGCCTGCGGTAGTAGCGAATGCAAGCGGCGGCAATGTTGTTGCCGCCGATTTAGGGTTTGGACTGGAACCGGGCGACATTACCAAATATGACGCTGTTCCCTGGCAGTCCGACTTCAACGAGTGTTCTACGCAGCCGATCGACATCACCTATGACGACTGGTGCGAGATTTATCCGGATAGCACTGGCGATCCGGTGAAGCCGATCGTTCAACTTACTTATTGGTGGCCAGCGCACCGGCCGATGGATGTGACGATCTTTTTGGGAGGCACTAACTACTCGTTCGGGCCGTGGTCGCCGACAGCGCAGACACATGTGGGCGATCTGCAAATGGTAACGCAATGGTCGCAGCTCGGCTTTGTGCTCAGGAACCCGCAGGCGACGCCCGGTAGTAATTTGGCTGAATTTGTGAATGTTCTCAGCGGCAACATGAATGCGTTTGGAAACGATGGAGGGAAGAAATGAGTTTACCGGATATCGGAAGCTTGGTGGGGGTTTGGACGTATCGCAGTTTCCTCAACGATCCCAATCTTTCGACGCCATATGATCAATATCTCTTTGGGTCCGGCTACATCACGGTGCACGAGGCGCCGATGGGATCCTTCAAGGGTGTGATCGGCGACACCGGATGGTCGTTGGAGCTGAACGGCTCGCTGAATTATGGCTATCCCGCAGTAGCACGATTTCAGGGCAAGGGCGTGGTCGGCGGCGAAGAATGGACTTACGACTATCTCGGTTTCGTAATCCCGGCGTGGCCGAACGGCGTCAATCAGGTGCCGGCAATTGTGGGTGGCATCGTGCGGACCATTCCTCACAGTGGCGGCGCTCCCGGAACCGTTGCACCTGCGGGCGTGACTGCCTCGTGGATCGCCGTGTGGAAGGGGCCGCTGAAATAAGACTGTGAGCTACGATGTTACGATTCTCGGCGCCGGGCCCGCGGGAAGCGCCACCGCGCTCGCGCTGAAGCGCCTGCGGCCTGCATTGCGCGTTCTGATGGTTGAGCCATTGCGCAATGATTTGTGGCGAGTTGGCGAAACGCTTTCGCCGGGATGCGAGACTATCCTTAAGAGTTTGGGAGGCTGGGATGCATTTCGGGAAGCGCACTTCATCGAGTCGTTTGGTACTTGTTCGTCCTGGGGCAGCGATTGCCTTGCCGAGAACGACTTTATCTTTTCTGCCGGAGGAAGAGGTTGGCATGTTGACCGCGTGCGCTTCGAGCATATTCTCTCCGAAGCGGCCCGCAACGCGGGTGCGGAAGTGTGGTGTGGTGGGCGCGTCACCGCTTCTGCGTTCTCGGGCGATGGTTGGCAATTGACGGTTAGTGGCCCTGCGGGAAAGCGTGAAGTTGAGACTCAATTCGTAATTGATGCGACAGGTCGATCCGCTTCGTTCGCTTTGCGACAAGGCGCGCACAAAATCGCCAAGGATCGCCTTGTCGGGGTGGCTGCGAGATTCGATTTCTCTGGTGATGCGGCTCCCATCGATCCGCGCACGCTAGTTGAAGCCCAACAGGAGGGCTGGTGGTACTCCGCTCTGACGCCCGATTGCAAGATGGTAGTTGCATGGATGAGCGATGCGGATCTTGTGCGGCAAGGTGCTCTGCACATGCCCGGCAATTGGCTGGAGCGGCTTCAGAGAAGCCGCCTCACTGCCGCGCGGGTCGCAAATGCCGGATTTGAGCCGCCGTTGCGGATTCTCGCGGCGCAATCACAGATTCTCGCAAAGGCTTACGGGCCACGCTGGTTGGCAACCGGCGACGCTGCAGCCACGCTCGACCCGCTCTCTTCACAAGGAGTTTTCAATGCGCTTTGTACTGGAAAGCTGGCGGCGTTTGCTGCGTTTGATTGTCTTGCCGGTCGACCTGCTGCCCAATCGCGATACGAAAAGCTGATCGCCGACGAATACGAGCGCTACGAGAAAACTAAGACTTGGTTTTATTCTCTCGAGCAGCGGTGGCCGGAATCTCCATTCTGGGAGCGGCGTCGTACTGAAGAGCAGAATGCCTTCTAGGGGTCTTTTTGGGACCCTTTACGTCTAGGTGCGAAAAAGCCCCAGATCGATTCACTTTTCCAGTAGCGGCCCACAAACGGGCTTAGGACATGGACTGCGCCGGGGCCGTCGCGATCCTCACACTCCTTCCGCAGGCGATGTCCTGGATTTCTGGCGAGTGGAAACCCTTGTGCCGGATCACGAACTCGGTCTGGTCGCTGAAATGAAAGTGCCGGGCCGCGCGTGGTTGCCCTTCGCCGCGAAGCCGACCCGTCTCAGATGCCGAAGCGCGCCACTACCAGACATAGGTCCCCACCGACTCTGCGGGCATCACAGTCTGGAAGATCTTTCCGTGGTACTTCACCGCGAAGGACTTCGGAAAATTCCCCGTATTTGAAACCACTAGCACCACCTTGTCTTCCGGAGTCAGAAAGGCGACGCTGGCCAACTGCTCCATCTCGCTCGAAGCCACCCGCACGGAGCCTGGCGGCACGAACTGCGAGAAATGCTCGACTACGTAATAAGCAACATTCTTAGTTACAGAATCTCCATTCAGCGTGATCGCCCCTGAACATCCGGTGCATCCCCCGTTATTGGTGTGCGGGCCGTTCTGGGGATCGGCCGCCAAATTCCATAGCAGCACGTTGCGGCTCCAGTTCCGCGTCGCGCCAATCATTACCCGGGTCACTGGCTCGGCAATTCCAAGCGGTCCTTCGCCGCGCCGCGCCGTGACCGACTGCTCAGTCAGGTAGAGGTTCTTCTTCGGATACGCATCATGCACCTGAGTCAGCACGCTGGCCTGGCCGCCATATAGGTGAAAGGCCGTCCCATCCACATATTTGTTCGCCGCCGGATCGCCTAAAATCGACAGAGGATATGACGGCACATCCGGGTTGTGATCGTACAGCAGAATCTTCGTCCGGATCCCCGCCTTCTCAAACGCAGGCCCCAGGTCCTTCGCAATGAACGTGTCCTGTTCCTGCGCAAACATCACCATACTGGGCGTGTTCTTCGGATTCAGTGGCTCATTCTCGACTGTGATCGCGTCAATCGCGATACCCTCCGCGCGCATCCCCTCGATGTACTTCACAAGATACTTCGCGAACGCGCCGTAATATTCCGGCTTGAGCTCACCGCCCTTCACATCATGGTTCGTCTTCATCCACGCCGGAGCCGACCAGGGCGATCCCAGGATCTTGATCCCCGGACGAATCGACAGAATCTCCTCCAGCACCGGAATCACATCCGCGCGATCCGGATCCAGGCTGAACTTCGCCATCTCCGCATCGGTCTCGCCCGCTGCCAGGTCATCATACGAGTACACGCGCTCATTCATATCGGAGGCTCCGATGCTCACCCGCAGGTAGCTCACTCCGATCCCGTCGCCGCCGCTCGTAAACAACTCCTTCAGCAGGGCCTTTCGTTGCGCAGCGCCCATCCGCATCAGCAGCTGTGCACTTCCTCCCGTGAGCGCAAAGCCAAAGCCGTCCATTGTCTGAAATTGTTGCGTATTGTCCACGGTAACCACCGGCAGCTGACCCGCTTCCGAGGAAAAGGGCAGCGAGCGCGCCTGCGGTTCTACGACGGCAGCGCGATCTGGCGTCGTCAGCCACAGCCGCGCCTCCCGCTCCTCCCGCTCCTGCTGCACGTTCGATGGCGAGAAAGAAAACAGCAAGGCAACAGACGAAAAAAGGACCAATTTCAGGTTCATGAGACCTCTGATTTTCGAAGGGCCTGGCCTTTTCGGAAAGACAAATGATTACGCTAATAGGAAACGACAGTCGTGGCACAATTCGCCAACGAAACGATAAGAGCAGGGCAGAACCGCGCCTGTCAACCCCAGCCGGGCTTCGGTAGCGTCCTAATGTTAGGACACTACCCGGGCTTCTGCCTACTAGATCTATGATTTTGTGGAAAGGGAGGAGAGGGCGTAGGCCTGTGTTCGTCCCAGTCGGATTGTTTTCGGTTTGCCATCATCCGCTTCACACATCTTCTGGACATACTTTGCGGGGACGGCGCCGATCGCTTCCGACGTGGGGATGATCGTGCGGATCAGGCGCGGCTCGCGGCTACACCGTTGGGCGCGATGATCTAAAGCTGGATTTTGGTGCTTTACATTCCGCGAGCGGTTGCTGATCCGTACAGCGGCATCGGCATCGGCAACGAGTGGACGAGTACGTTCAAGGCGCTGGCCAAGAGCGGAGTTGCCTTGATTCTAGGACAAACGCTCGGTGGAGAGAGGGCCGAATCTGACACTAAAGAAGTAGTTTGTCTGAGCCGGGCACCCCTCCGGGCTTGATCCCGAGTAACCACAACCCGCGCGCAACGCAATTCGCCAACTTGCGCAATTCGCGCCAGTTGTAGCCAACGCGATTCCTTGCTGGCAAAAGTCAACTCTGGCCGAATCCCCTGCTTGTGATCGCATTGCATTCGCCTGATGCCCACCTTGAAACCGGACTGCGGATGTGCCCTCCAGAGAAAAGCCAGGACAGTATCGCATTCGATGCCGAGCAGTCCGTTCTCCGCCGTCCGATTTATTTGGGATAATCGCGAAATAAGGACATCATTCGCGTATTTCGTCGCCAAGCGAGTGGAAATTCTCTGCAGTGCAGACTGCGTGGCGGAGGGAAAGAGATTCGAACCCTCGGTACAGGTCTGAAACCTGTAAAGTCCGACGTTTGCGTAAGTTACACAGAATCAACCAGTTCAGAAATTCTCCCCGGACCGGCTGCTCCCCGGTCGACACGCTAAACAGTGCTTTTCACGCTCCCTCGAGAGGCGAAGCGCTGGCGATTGTGTGGCTGAAAGGGGTCACCTTCGCAGTCCCTCAAGCGGACAAAATTGGTTCGTGCGTGATTGCCCGCCTGCCGCGCAGTCCAAAGCGAAAAATATCTCGGCAGGATGTGCTCGTCAAATGGCGAATAAAATTGAGATTTTCAGAGATGGTGCTCATGCTTTGTGGCACGACCTCCGCGCCTTGTTTAGGAAAACAGGAGATTGAGGCGATTAGCACCCTAAACCCTTCCGCATCCCATGACTCTAGGCTGTAAAGTAGGAGCATCGCTTCGCGATGGCCGAATCCTGAATTGCCGGAGAACATCCGATGGCTGGCACCACCGAAGTATTAGCTCCCCTTGCGCCCGAAGAGTTGCGGAAGATCGATGCCTACTGGCGAGCTTGCAATTATCTATCGGCGGGCATGATTTATCTTCGCGCGAACCCCCTGCTCCGCGAGCCGCTGAAGGCCGAGCATTTCAAGAACCGTCTCCTCGGCCACTGGGGTTCAGATCCCGGCCAATCTTTGGTCTGGGTGCACCTGAACCGTCTGATTCGGAAATACGATTTGAATGTGATGTACATCTCCGGTCCCGGTCACGGTGCACCAGCTACCCTTGCCAACTGCTATCTCGAAGGCCACTACTCTGAGATTTATCCAGACAAGAGCCGCGACGAAGCGGGCCTGCTCAAATTCTTCCGGCAGTTCTCATTCCCGGGAGGAATCGGTTCGCACTGCACGCCGGAGACCCCCGGTTCCATTCACGAAGGCGGTGAGCTTGGCTACTCGATCTCGCATGCTTACGGAGCGGCATTCGACAATCCTGATCTCATCGTCACCGTCGTAGTTGGCGACGGCGAGGCCGAGACAGGTCCGCTTGCCACCTCATGGCATTCCAACAAATTCTTGAATCCGATTCGCGATGGGGCCGTTCTGCCCGTGCTGCACCTCAACGGCTACAAGATCGCGAATCCAACCATCCTCGCGCGCATTCCGCACGAAGAACTGGAGTCGCTGCTGATCGGATACGGCCACCAACCTCATTTTGTCGAAGGCGATAACCCGTCTGCGATGCATCAGAAAATGGCTTCTACTCTCGAGCAATGCATCCTGGAGATTCGTTTCCTCCAGCAGCACGCCCGCTCAACCGGTGACCCTACGCGGCCACGCTGGCCCATGATCGTACTACGCTCCCCGAAGGGATGGACAGGGCCGAAAGAAGTTGATGGCCACAAGGTGGAAGGCTCATGGCGGGCGCACCAGGTTCCCGTGTCGGACCCGGCCACCAATAAGAAGCATCTGAAACTCGTGGAAGCCTGGATGCGCAGCTACAAGCCGGAAGAGTTGTTCGACGCTAGCGGCACGCTTATATCAGAACTGCAGGAACTTGCGCCTTCCGGGCCGCGGCGCATCTCCGCCAATCCCCACGCCAACGGCGGTCTCTTGCGCAAAGAGCTCGAACTGGCGGACTTTCGCAACTATGCCGTCGAGGTGAAGGCGCCGGGTGCGGCATACGCTCTTCCCACGGATATACTCGCACATTTTCTTGCCGAGGTGATGCGCCGTAACATGAATTCCTTCCGCGTCTTCGGACCCGACGAAACTGCCTCCAACAAGCTGACAGCCATCTACGCTGCTTCGAAGAAAACATGGCTTGCGGAATACAAGCCGGAAGACGCTGACGGCGGCGAACTCGACGTCTCAGGGCGCGTCATGGAGATGCTTAGCGAACACACGCTCGAAGGCTGGTTTGAAGGCTACGTGCTAACTGGCCGCCACGGCCTCTTCTCAAGTTACGAAGCCTTCATACACATCATCGATTCCATGTTCAACCAGCACGCCAAATGGCTGGAGAAATCCAAGAAAGAACTCTCCTGGCGGGCGCCCGTGCCTTCCATCAACATCCTCATCACGTCTCTGGTGTGGCGGCAGGATCATAACGGTTTTACCCACCAGGATCATCCGGGATTTCTCGATGTGGTCACTAACAAAAGTCCGGACGTCGTGCGTATTTATTTACCGCCCGATGCGAACTGTCTGCTCAGTGTGACGGACCATTGTCTCCGCTCGCGCGATTATGTCAACGTCATTGTTGCGGACAAGCAGGAGCACTTGCAGTACCTCACCATGGAAGATGCCATTACGCATTGCACCAAGGGCATCGGCATCTGGGACTGGGCTTCCACGGACGATGGCCAGGATCCCGACGTTGTGATGGCCTGTGCGGGCGATATCGCCACCATGGAATCCCTGGCGGCGGTCGAGATTCTGAAGAAGCACTTCTCCGACCTGAAGATCCGCTTCGTGAATGTTGTGGATCTTTTCCGCCTCATGCCGGCCAGCGAACATCCGCACGGACTCCCCGACCGTGACTTCGATTCTCTCTTCACTACCGACAAACCGGTGATCTTCAACTTCCATTCCTATGCCTCGCTCGTCCACAAGCTCAGCTATCGCCGCACGAACCATGAGAACATTCATGTGCGCGGCTACAAGGAAAAGGGCAACATCAACACT
>Ga0302179_10001766_pt1 | contig 12842 bp, 14 predicted proteins | sample I_Palsa_E3_1_FD_198788 | JGI IMG/M metagenome (GOLD analysis project Ga0302179, IMG submission 198788) | Peat permafrost microbial communities from Stordalen Mire near Abisko, Sweden - I_Palsa_E3_1 | ecosystem: Environmental > Terrestrial > Soil > Palsa > Peat permafrost | place: Sweden...
GGGGCCGCTGCTGGAGGAGAATCACTATTATCCGGGCGGTCTCACTATGGCCGGTATATCGGACAAAGCGATAAAGGCGAATTATGCTGAAAACAAATACAGATTCGGAGGAAAAGAGCTTCAGCATCAGGAGTTCAGTGACGGGAGTGGGTTGGAGGAATATGATTTTGGAGCACGGTTGCAAGATCCGCAGTTGATGGTTTGGCATAATCCTGATCCATTAGCAGATAATAATAGAAGATGGAGCCCATATGCATATGGCAATGACAATCCTCTTAGATTTATTGATCCCGATGGAATGGAAGGGGAAGACGTGACAAATAGCCAAATGGATCAGCAGTTAGAAAATTTATCGAATAATCAGAATCAATCGAGTAGCTCTTTGGGGGATGCATCAGCAGACGGTGCTACCAGAGAAGAAGCCTGTGCAGGTTGTGATGTAAAAAAGAAACTTGATAAATTGTTGGAAGGGGACAAGAATGATCCATGGCATATGTTTTCAAGCCAGTTGGATAATTTGGATGACCAAACAGATGATCAGGCAGATGACTTTAATGACAAGGGGCCACATTATTTAGCAGGAGATGCAGGGGGAGATGATGGTGGGAAAAAGAAAAAGGGAGGAAATGACGATGATAAACTACGCGGCGGCTCTCAGAAGGATAGAGATAGAGATATGAAGCAATATCCAAAAGACTTTCAAAGATGGTATCACAAAGAAATAAAGCCAGATGTACATCCTGGTCGTGATGCGACCCCGGATGAGCTTAAGGAGGCATATAAAGACTGGCTTGATCAAGGGTCACCAGTTGTCAAAGCGGTTGCAACAGCAGGATTTTGGACGTTGGTAGGAATAGGGGCATACGAGGCAGTAAAGTGGGGAGGTGCGGTTATCTTAGCCCCAGAGACTTTAGGGGCCTCATTAGGTGCCGCAGCAGTTATTCCTTAAAGGATTAAATATTTTTGTCATAATAACTAATTGTTAGTGTAACGATGAAAACTGAATTATATAAATCTATAAAGGCCATTGATATTAGAAATCTTATTGAAGATGACAAAGAAGAGCTACTTAGAATATTCATGGTTACAAAAAATACCCTTATAAGGAATCACATAGCCATTGTTTTTGCAGACCTTCATTATGATAAGGCAGTTCCCTATATCATTAAGAAAATAAATGAAAAAAGCACATTCAATAATAATGGCACTCTTGTATATTCATTAGGGGACTTCGACTTAAAAAAATATTTTATTCCGCTTATTAAAATTATTTCTGAACAAGAGTATGAAGCAAGGTTAACAGCATATGGCATAGTTCAAGACCTTGCCCCGTCAATACCGGTCACGATTAAGAGAAAGGCATTGAAAATTTTAGAAGAGCGTCGACTAGAGTTAGAGCATACCGCAACTGATAAAGGAGAAAATAGTAGCTTGCATTTTGTCGAACAAACTGAAAAGATGCTGTTAAAACACCTCACACTCACACCCAGTTAGCTTGTCATAGGAGTCAGAATATTGAAATAATACGACTATGTGAGAAATGAATATAGAATTTGACGTTAATTTATACTGTCTTCCCCAATCACGAAAATTAATTGCTGTTAGTCTGCGTAGGGTTAAGCCTACGCTTTTTTGTATCTCTTTTTTTGTTATAGCTTTGGATAAATGAACACTTCCCTGGAACATTTACCGGAGCACAAGCAAAAGCAGCTGAGAGAGATTGCCGGGATCATCGTCAAGGCGGTGGATCCTGAGAAGGTGATCCTGTTCGGCAGTCATGCGACGGGCCGGTGGGTGGAGCACCGGTACACGGAAGGCGGCATCACTTACGAGTATATCAGCGACTACGATATCCTGGTCATCACCAAATCCGGGGAGAGCCGCAAGGACTATGAGGTGCAGGACGTCATCGAAAACCGCTGCGTGTACAAGACGCCGGTGACGGTGATCACCCACGACATTGATTTTGTGAACAAGATGCTCAGCGAGGGACAATACTTCTTTACCGATATCGAGAAAGAAGGCATCCTGCTATACGATGCCGGCAATACGTTGCTAGCGGAGCGCAAGCCGTTAAGTCCGGCTGAGGCCAAAGCCATTGCACAGAACTACTTCGACCAGTGGTATCACAGCGCGGTGAACTTCCTGCAAATGAGTATTTACGCCAAAAGTATGGGTAACCTGAAGGAATCCGCGTTTGTCCTGCACCAGGCAGTCGAGCGTACCTACAATGTCATCATCCCGGTACATGCCGGCTATAAATCCAAGACCCACAACCTGGGCAAATTGAAACGCTACTCCAAACGATTCTCCGAGGAACTGGACGTCGTCTTCCCGGACAACACGCCACAGGAAAAACATTTGTTCGATCTGCTGAAACGCGGTTATATCGATACCCGGTACAAAGAGCATTATGAGATCACCGCCGACGAGTTAACGATACTGATTGAGCGGGTAGGCAAATTACAGGTGATAGCCGAGCGGCTTTGCAAAGAGAAGATCGCCTCCTTTGATAGGCAGACAGCCTGATTGCTTATAAAGTTCCCTGCATCTTCATTTTAGCCAGAAAGGCATCGAGGAAAACAAAAACACTTTCTTTTTCTTTGTCCGGCAGCCTGGTCACGTCTTGCAGACGTTTGAGGGTGGCGTTATCGAGCTCCGTATCGGTTTTGCCGACCAGGTAATCGAGCGATACTTCCAGGGCCTCCGCGATCTTCACCGCCATCTCTATCGTAGGACGCACTTCATCACGTTCATAGCGCCCATAGGCATCCCCATTAATACCGATCTTCTTACCCACGTCGGCCTGGGACAACTTCTTCCTTTTTCTGACCACTGTCAAACGTTCGCCAAAAGTCATGTTTGTAGGATTTACGGCATCAAAACAGCCATTACAGCGAAATTATAAACAAAAGATGTAGGGAAAAAATCACAAATGTTTGTTTATATCCTACAGAGATTATAGTTTTACGGCAAGTTTGTAGGATAAAACTATTTTTATGGAGATCCCGGAAATCAAGAAATTGCTCCCCATAGGCACCGTTTTAAGCCATTATAGCCTGAAACCCGACAAGCACGACCGGCTGCACTGCCCCTTCCACCCGGACAAAACCCCGAGCCTGCAAATCTACCCCAAGACCAATACGTATTGCTGCTTCAGTAGCAATTGCACGGCCGGCACAGGCGACACGATCCAGTTCATCCAGCTGATGGAAAAATGCAATAAACACGAAGCGCTGGTAAAAGCGGCCTCCCTGGTAGGCGCAAACGCAAACCCTTCATCCGCTGTACCTACGCCAGGAGTAAAGCTGTTCACCGAAGCGGACGAATTGGAAAAGGCGGCGCTGATGGGCAAAGTGTTCAGTTATTTTAAGAAGGCGCTGCCCCTCACTAAAAAGGCCGTGGATTACCTGCAAGGCCGGAGTATCGATTATACGCAGCACGAGATCGGCTACAACAGTGGCGGGCTGCATGGTGAGAGCAAGAACCACCACCTGGTCGCCAGCATGGAAAAGTACGGGCTGCTGAAACCCTTAGCTGTCCGGGGTTACAGCGTATGGGCAAGGGACTGTGTGATCTTCCCGCTGCGTAATGCGGAGCATAAGATCGTGAGCCTGTACGGCCGCAGCATCACCAATGACAGCGATCAGCGTCATTTTTACCTGGCCGGTCGGGAGGGCCTGTATCCGGGTTATCCGAAGGCCGCGACCACGCGGCTGATCCTGGTGGAGAGCATCATCGATGCAGCATCGCTCTTGCAGCAGCCGGCAATCAAAGCAGGATACGAGATCCTGGCCCTGTACGGCACCAATGGACTGACCGACGAGCACTTGCAGTCGATCATAGGATTGAAACACCTGGAAGAAATTATCTTCCTGCTCAACGGAGATGAGGCAGGCAAGGCCGCTACCGGCAAGCATTACACCACCCTGCGTACCCTGCTGCCTGCGGTCAGGCTCACGTCGGTAGCCGTGCCGGAGGGCGAGGATGTGAACAGTCTGTTACAGACCCACGATGATCCGGGTGTACTGGCCGACCTGGTGGAGCGCCGAAAAGAATTTTCTTTTTCACCCGCACAAGAAAAGCAAGCTATTGCTGAAACGCCTGCCCTGGCTGCATTGCCTGACATAGACACCAAGCTGATCACCACCAACCCGGAGCTGCTGGTCTATGACAACTGTGAGCTGCGGATCACGGTGCTGGGCGGTATAAAGATCACGGGCCTGGACAGGATGCGGGTGACGCTGAAAGTAGAACACAAGACGGCACGGGCCTTGCCGCTGCGTCATAACCTGGACTTGTACAACCATCCGCATATCGAGCAGCTGGTGAACAAGATCGCGGAGAACTTCGATACCAGCACGCAGACCACCATGCAGACCATTGCGGCATTAACGAGTGCCCTGGAAAGCTACCGCGCGGCCCGGATCGAGCACAGCCGAGCAAAGCCTGCTGTCAGGGCAGAGCTGACGCCTGTGGAAATAGCCGCGGCCATACAGGAGTGGAAGACCCCGCAACTGCTGAAACGAATTAATCAACTGATCGGGGACAGCGGCATCGTGGGGGAACCGGTGAACCGGCTGATCGCCTTTATCGTGTATACCAGCCGCAAGCTCCAAAGCCCGTTGCACCTGATGTTCCTGGGCAGCAGCGGCAGCGGCAAGACCTACTTGCAGGAGAAGGTATCCGAACTGATCCCAAAGGAGGATAAGATCGAGATCACGCAAATCACGGAGAACGCCTTCTATTACTTCAGGCAGGACGAACTGCAACACAAGCTGCTGCTAATCGAAGACCTGGACGGGGCGCAGTCTTCCCTGTACCCGCTGCGGGAGCTGCAAAGCAAGCGCCGGATCAGCAAGACCGTCACGCTTAAAGACACCAAGGGCAATTTAAAAACGATCACCCTCACGGTAGAAGGACCGGTCAGCGTGAGCGGCTGTACCACACGGGAGAAGATCTACGAGGATAACGCCAACCGCTGCCTGCTGGTCTATATCGATACCAGCAAGGACCAGGATAAACGGATCATGGAGTACCAGGCCCGGATCTCCGCCGGGGAGGTTGACCGGGAGCGGGAGGAAGCCATCAAGCAAGGCTTGCAGAACATGCAGCGGGTGTTAAAGCCGGTGGCGGTCGTCAATCCCTTTGCGAAATACATCCATCTGCCCGAACAGGTGTTCAAGCCCCGGCGGACGATGGGGCTGCTGCTGAGCTTTATCGAGGGGATCACCCTGCTGCATCAATACCAGCGGGAAGTAAAACGGGACAGCCACCACCAGCCGTACATCGAGACGACGGTGGAAGATATCGAAGCAGCGTTTAGCTTGCTGACCGATGTCCTGTTCAGTAAGAGCGACGAGCTGACCAAAGCCACACGCGGGTTCCTGGAGCTGCTGAAAGTCATTTTGCGGGAGCAGGGCAAGACCAGCTTTACCGCCCGGGAGATCCGGGGTCAGCTGCGCATCAACCCCAGCAACCTGAAGCGCTACCTGGTGGAGCTGGAACGCTACGGTTACATCAAAGGCAACGGCAACCGCTATCGCGGCAATTACGAATACAGCATTGTCAATGGGCAGGAATACGAGCAACTGAAAACGAGCATCGACCAGCACTTGGCTGCCATCCTGGCCTCCATCCGAAATAAAGCCCGGTAGTTCAGTAGTTCACCAGTGGTTCAGTAAAGGCAGTGAACCACTCAAAGGCTTATCCCAACTGCATTGCAGCTCAGTGGTTCAGTAGTTCAGTGAAAAGATAACAATAGCAACATTTTTATTTATCATGGATAATATTTACCTGCTTCACAGCGCGGAGTACCAATTATTGCAACAGGGCTTTGGGGAATGGTTGCAGACCCTGGGGTATGCTCCGGTTACTGTAACGGCATTGCCCCGCCTGTTACAGGAGTTCCTTCACTACCAGGAGCAGGGCGGTAAGCCCAGCCTGGGATCATTACAGGCACCGGATGCCAACGCCTTCATCGAGCACATCAAAGTCAAGATCGGCCCCCGGAGCGGCAGGGGATACAGTGCTGGTCATATCAACAAATACATCCAGGCACTGAAGCTCTTCAATCAGTACATCCGGGAAACTGGCCGGACAGGTATCGGCTTTACGCTGGCCTTGCTGGATGATCGCCGGAACAAACCCGACTGGCTCACTCATCGCGAAGTGCAGCGGATGTATGAGGCGATCAGCGACGACGTGCTGGGGATCAGAGACCGGGCCATGCTGGCGGTGTACTACGGTTGCGGATTGCGGCTAAGCGAGGGTGCGGCGCTAACCTTGCCGGATATTATCACGGATCGAAGGCTCGTGTACGTCAGGCAGGGCAAGGGATACAAGGAACGTTATGTGCCGATGGCCGGCAGCAATTACCGGGAGATCCAGCTCTACATCGAGGAAGGCCGGCCGCAGCTGGTGCAAGGGCCTACCGACCGGTTATTTATCGGGGCCGGCACGGGCAGGCCACTGGACAGGCAAAGCCTGTACATCCGGGTCAAACGGTTGGTGAGCACCGCAGGGCTCACGAAACGGATCAGCACCCATACCCTGCGGCACAGCATTGCGACGCACCTGCTGCAAAACGGCATGAAGCTGGAACGGATCTCAGAATTTTTAGGCCATAGCTGTGTAGACAGTACCCAGCTTTACACCCACTTAGTTAATCAATAAAATCGATCACCCATGACTTTTACCCAATACCTGGAACAAAAGCGGTTCACTGCCGCCACCGTGAACAGCTATACAAGCTACATCCAGACGTTTACGAACTGGCTCGCTGCTGAACAGTTGAACCCCGGAGAGTTCACCTATAACGAACTGCTGGATTTTATCAATTATTTACAGGGCCTGGGCAAGAACCGGAAAGCCATCCAACACCTGCTGGGCGTCGTTCGGCATTACTGCAATTACCTGACGGTGGAAAGTCAGCGCAGTGATAACCCCGCCGCCGGCGTGTTCATCAAAGGGATCATCCGTAAGCTGCCGTCGAACATGCTGAGCTCCGAAGAGATGGAAGAGCTGTACCGGCAGTATAGTATACAGCTGAACATCCCCCTGGCGAGTAAGATCATCCTGGGCCTGCTGATCTACCAGGGCCTTGCAGCGGAAGAGATCACGCGGCTGGAAGCTACGCATGTGCACCTGCGGGAAGGCAGACTCTTCATCCGGGCCATGAAGCGGACGGGTGAACGGTGGCTCCCTTTATCTGCCCTGCAGGTGACCCTGCTGGGAGAATATATGCAGGCCAACAGGTTTAAGACCGGGCCTTTGCTCACCCTTAGCAGAAAGCAGCCTGCAAGCCCGACCAATATCAATAACCGGATGCAGGGCATGATCAAACAACTCCGCCAGCTCAACCCACGGGTCATTAATGCGGCACAGTTCCGCAGCAGCGTGATCGCCCATTGGCTGAAGGCAAACAACCTGCGCCAGGTGCAATACATGGCCGGCCATAAATACGTCAGCTCTACGCAGCGCTACCAGCTCACCACCCTGGACGATCTGAAAAGTGACTTGCAGCAGCATCACCCCATGCGCTGATCCATCGCACAAGGCCCACGCAGCAAGCAGGAAAATAGGTCTCCCTCCACCAGGGATCGGCAATGGCCGCGCCAGGTGCTCCGCACCCTGTCACGTCCCTTGCAGCTCACCCCGGCTCCGTTCGGGCAGCTGCCAGTGGCTGCTTCGCATCCACCCGCTGCCTCTTGTTTGTCCGCCACCTGCCGGTGGCCGGCAGCTTTATCTAATGATTTTTGCCTCCGCTGGCGCTGCGGCATAACGCAGCGGTCGATCCGGCGGGTAGTGGCCCGGCGGCCTGTCGGCCTTCCCCCGTGCCACACTGCCGGCCACATGGCGGTGGTGGCGGGGCAGGATCTCGTCCGTCCCTCCCGAGACCTGCCGGCCACAAATACAAAGCCTTTTATCACCATTAAAATATACAGCTATGTATTACATCAAGAAGTATGCAGACTGTTGGGCGATCCACAATGACGACAATGGAAAGAGCCGCCCGCTGAGCGAAAAAGAAGTAACCACTGTTCAGGAAGAATACCCCAGCCTGAAAGATTCCCACACCTGTACCGTCTATGCCGACGAGATCCGCAGTCTCGAAAACAAACCGTAGAACAAGCAACCGCCGCCGATCAGCAGGGGAATAAAGCCGGGCAGTAGGAACGGCGTTGGTGCATCCATGCGGATAGATAGGGGCGGCAAAATGGGTCTAAAGGTCGTTCGCTAATGCCCCTATCTACCGCCTGGATGGGTGTTTTTTCTTCACCCGCATACTTGCAAAACGGAAGGGCTACGAGGTTCTTCTCGTGACTTTAAAAGCATGTAGCATGATTAAAAAGCAAAAGACTAAAAAGCCGTCTACCAAAAAACCTGACCTGGACGATGCCCGGTTCAAGTGGGACAACGGCGACTATGCCAGGGATCAGACCTTAAAGTTTATCTTCCCCTGGCAGTTCCTTTTTATGTGCAAGCTGACCGGCGTAACCCCGGATGAAGTGCTCGACCGGTTCATGAATGACCTGGGTCAGGAGAGCTGGAAGCGCCGACAAAACGATGCCGTCCGGCAGGCTCTGGTCGATTATTTTGTTCTGTGCGGCTATGGTCAGAAGTGGTATACCGAGGCCGAGATCCGCCAAATGTTCAAGGAACTGGATGCTATTGGGTCGCTCTGGCCGGACAACGGCGGCATCAAATTGATCCACCGTCATGCACAATGGAAGGAAAAATACCAGAACTTCTGGTTTAAAAAATGGTTCAGGAAGCTCAGACGAAAACCCTGAGCGTGCGGTGAGACTGGACGAGTACGTCCGGTCTTGCTCGCGTTTATATCCCTGCCGAATCCGCCCCCGGCGGATGAGAGAGGCAGCGTTTTGGTTTGACCAAAACATAGCTGGCTACACCTTTAGGGACTACCCAAATGAGGGTGCCGGGCGCACCCGGCAAGATGTATAAATGTCCACCAAAATGCCGGGCCAGGAGCGACCATCCCCGATCCGGGAAGCCTTCCCCCTGAGTCGAACCCACCACCCCGTAAAACGCCTTAAAATGCCGCCTCCCTCTAAAATGAAATCCCCCCCCCAGATGTACAATTGTTTTACAAACAATTGATCCAGCCCCCCTGCCTTCAGTGTCGGCGGCCAGCTCTTCCCCCCATAATATCCTAAAAAACCGTTTCCCCCGGAGGGGGACGGAAGGGGGCGAAAACTCGAAAACTTCCCCGTCTCCACCTGCCAGAATCCCTGACTGGCGGCAGCTTTGCTGCTTTACATAATGGCGTATCATCGGACCCGACCAGGGGCGGAGTACGCCAGTGAATCGATAATACCTATTATGTAAAAGGCGGGCAGGGTGACTAAATACAGCTCCCGGATATGGACTTTTTTCTTTCAATTGAAAAAAGAAAATCCGCTATCTTGGAGCCTATAGCAGTTCTTTGAACAGGTCAAAATCCGAACTCCCACGAAAAGGGGTTCGGTATAAAAAGGGTTTGGTAGTTATTATCCGTATGGGTTGACGATGGCGGGGATCAGCGATAAGGCTCTCAAGACCCAGTATGCGACCAACAAGTATCGCTATAATGGAAAGGAGTTGCAGAACCAGGAGTTCAGTGATGGAACAGGATTAGAAGAATATGATTATGGGGCAAGGCTACAGGATCCGCAGTTGGGCGTCTGGCATAATATTGATCCACATGCTGAAAATTCAAGAAAGTGGTCGCCATACACCTATGCATATGATAACCCTATAAAGTATATCGATCCGGATGGAATGGACAATGTTGTTGAAACAGCGGGAGGCTTTAATTATACGTCGAGTCTGGCAGCGTGGAATGATAAAAGAGAGGAAGATGTCAAAAATGTGTCGGGTACCATAGGCGGCATTAATGCATTTATCCAGCAAAAAGCTGAAGATGCAGCGGCGAACGCTCTGCAACAAGATCCGGATGACGGAAGTGTTGAAAACGGGGATGGTGGTCAAAGCGGTCCAGGAGATGGAGGCATTCTGAAAAAAGCCTTAGTTACCGCAGCGGTAGTGGAAGTTGATGGTGGTGGCCCTCTTGACGTACCAGCAGATCTTATAGCTGGAGGTATTATTCTTGGCGCATATGCGCATGTTTTGTACAATGAGGCGGTGACAGATGATGGGGCACCTGACGTAAATGCTCCGCGGGCAGGTAAAATCACAGATGCCCCCATTTATATTCCTCCTCAGGATCAAATTGATCGGGAACTTCTTAACTCACCGGCCAAGCCTGGAAACGCACCGACATTTAAAAAGGATGGGACGTCGGTGGAGATCCATCATGAGGGACAAAGCATGGAGGGTCCATATAAAGAAATGCATTGGAGAGATCATCGTGGAAAAGGGAATGATAAAATAAACCATCCCGATAAAGGTAACCCAAGTAAAATCCTAAGAAAACTTTGGGACAAGCAAAGAGAAGAATATTGGCGTCAACAAAATTTTCCGCCGGAGAATCCAGTAACATGATTTTATTATATGGAACTTATATATTCAGTAATTGATGAATTACTAAAGTTTTCTTCTAAAGTTTTAACACTTAACGAAGGAGTTATGGAATCGACACTAAACGATTTCGAGATTAATCACAATTTGATTTTGCCCAGCGACTACAAAATTTTATTAAGAAGAACGAACGGCCTTGACTTGATGGGATCTACTGTTTATGGAATTTATGATGAATCTTTATTTTTGTCTTTGGATGGGGCATACAAAATTGAGCACAATGAGGTAGGAAATAAAATGCCACTTAATTTGATTCCTTTCTCGCCTGACGGTCGTGGTAATCACTATTGCTTTGATTCAACAAAATGTAATGATGAATCATGCAGGGTAGTATTTTGGGAGCATTACCTAACATATAATGACGAATACCCTCCAGAAATCGTCAATGAGAGTTTTGCGGAATGGGTAAATGAGGTATTGATAGAATGGAAGCTCGAACGATATGATCACGATGGCAATCTGAGAGGATAGAGTCTATTTGAGGGAACATTAGGTGTTGTTTAAAAGCAATGCAATTTTCTATACAACCAAAGGTTAAGTGATGGAGAGTGAGGTTTCTTGAAATGTAATAGACACTATTTGATCGGACAAAAAGGGATTTTAGTTTTTTAGGGTTAGGATATATTTGTCACGCTGCGGGTGTGGATTGTCCTATCATCTTCTGCCTTGCTAAGATAAGAGATTCCTTAAAAGTTTCCATGGGCGTTTTTCCATAGCAGTATCTTCCGCTGTGAGCTCGATCGCCGCCAAGATCTCTTCCTCCTGCCTGATAATGTACATATATTCTATTGGCCCGGCGTCCCACTCTCTGTTCTGGCGGCACTCAAAAATATAGATATTACCTGGCTTAATTATTCCGGACACGCTTATCCCGCGAAAAGCATTACGCATAAATGTTCGTTTATAAGGTTTAAAAATTGTTCCTTAAAATTATTAAACCTATTCCGTCATTAAAATGATATAAATCAATTTCAGCTTCGCCCACCCACATAAATTCTATCGGACCAGTATACTAATTATTAAAGTCGTTTCCGTTGAAGTATTGCTCATAAAACGAAAAGAAAATAAGCACTGAGTATTGAATACAGTAAAACATTTACTATCTTTTGGAAAGGGGTTCAACCCCGCAGATTTTGGCCAAAGTATTTTGCAAGGTAGATATTACAACTTTTTTACGGGTGGAAAATCAGGCATAATTATGGCGACCGATTTTAGCCCTCGACTTAACGTGCCGCATTATATGTGATTGATTGAATCTAAGTATTTCGAAAATGGTTAACTTTGAAACGAATGACCATAAGCATATTTGGCGGTATTGGCCTCGCAGGGGTCACAATGATGGTTTTCTATTAAGACGCTATTTTAACCTTTTTCTTATAACGTTTGGGATTTCTTGGATGCTGCTGGATATGGGCGGAACGTATTTTCTGGGTTATAGAAATATGAAATCGTGGTTATCATCGCCCTACCTTTACCCGGATTTGCCGGGGATTCTGTGCCTTGCTGTAGTTTTATATTTTCGTGAAGAAGTAAAATCGAGAAAACGACAGGCAATTTGCTGATAACTAAAATAAACGAAAGAAATTTTCACGGGAAAATATGCCAAGAGCTTACTTGTTTCTCAATCATCATAATTACCGAATTTATTCTTAATATATGCAGTTAATACGACAATCACAAGAAGTCCTATTAAAGTAGTTAACATGTAGATTTTTAATATAATGTTCAGGCGCGTATCCTGTCTTTCCGAAAGGATTTCAAACTGCTTCTTAAAATTATCTGACTTCTCTACGCTAAACCGGATGAAATTATAAACCAAGAAAAAAATTGCTATTGCACCCGTTCCCCACTTATTTATGGGAGTGTGCTTTTGGATTAAGCCAATCAAAAAAAAGACAGAAAGAACATTAAACATTTGAAAAGCAGACACTAAAGAGACAGCGGATATCCTGAGCGTATCCGGATCTTTTTTCCCATTAGTATTATACCATTTAAAAGCACGACAATAAAAATATGTATATAAGTTCATTGGGATAAAAAATTCAGTCTTTTGCCAAGATGGCATTCGCGTTGCTTATAATTTTTTATTTTTTATATTCGCTTAACCTGGTCCCAAATATAACCTTCAGCTTTGATAAGGGCCCGAGCAAGTTTTGCACCCCTTCAGAATATGTAGTAGTATAGGCGAAGGCTGCATGAGTGCCTATCTTAGCGGCATGCAAGCTACCAACTTCCCTCGGCAATACTTCACTTTCGGTCAGCATTACCAAACCTTTGACCGGAGGTCAGATCGATAGCCT
>Ga0302179_10001768_pt1 | contig 12833 bp, 8 predicted proteins | sample I_Palsa_E3_1_FD_198788 | JGI IMG/M metagenome (GOLD analysis project Ga0302179, IMG submission 198788) | Peat permafrost microbial communities from Stordalen Mire near Abisko, Sweden - I_Palsa_E3_1 | ecosystem: Environmental > Terrestrial > Soil > Palsa > Peat permafrost | place: Sweden: Abisko...
AGGCTGAGGCCGAGCACGAGAAGCTGCGGAATCGCGGAGATTCCGATAAACAAGACGAAGTAATTGCGATAGAGCGTAAAGGTGCGGTCGAGGATTTCTCCGATGGATAGAGGGCGCAGATCGAGATTGTTCATCGGTATCTCCGATTCGAGGGAGCGGGGTTGGCTCGCCGGGCAATTTACCAAAGATTTAGAGAAAGCGATATCTGAGCTTTTATGACGGTTGCGCGACGCATGCAGGGACAAAGGGCACGAGAGCATCGGTGGATGAGTGTGCGCGGGGCGCGATGCGCGGGCGGAAATGCAGATTCTTCGGCCGACCCTGGTCGGGTCGTCCTCAGAATGACGTCGTGGACGAAGTGCCGAGCACGAGATCGGCGCGCGGCTTATGAGGCGCGATTCGTCAACCGGCCAACGAGCAGGCGCATGAACCTGTCGGCGTCCACATCGACCGCGACCTTCGTGTTGGTGTGAAACGGTTCGTCGGCATTGCGGCCGTCAAGTGTCCCGCCGCTCTCGAGAGGCGCGGAATGGCGAACCGGAGCGTGATCGTAGGCCACGGATTCGCCGGCGGTCAGTTCGCCCTCGATTTCGATATTGACGTAGTAATCCTTCAGCTTGACGAGCGTGGGATCGAGAAGCGTGGCGAGGGCGAGCGGATCGTGCATCATCGGGAAACCGGGGAAGCCGGTTCGGCGGTATTGAGCGATAGTGCTGCGGGCGATTCGCCCGGCGGCCTTGCTTACGGGATTTGCGCCGGCTTCAAGAGCTGCCGCGTCGTCGTCGCGGAGTTGAACTTTGCGCGTGACGTCGAGTCCAACCATGACGATTGGAATTCCGGAATGGAAGACGACGTAGGCTGCTTCGGGATCCACGTAGAAATTGAATTCTGCTGCCGGAGTGATATTCCCGCCGGAGATCGAGCCGCCCATCAGGACGAGGTTCGGAATCATGCTTGCGAGTTCGGAATCGGAGCGGAGAGCCGTGGCGATATTTGTGAGAGGGCCGACGGCGACGATGGTGACTTCGCCTGGATGCGCGCGGACGATGCGGCGAATGATTTCGGTGGCGGTTTCGGCGACGGGCTTCGTTTTCGGAGGCGGGAAGTTTACGCCGCCGAGGCCGTCTTCGCCGTGAACGTAGCTTGCGGTGATGAGGCGTCGCGTGAGCGGAACGCTTGCGCCCGCGGCGACTGGAATGTCCGTGCGGCCGGCGATTTCGACGAGCCGCAGCGCGTTTGGCAGAGTCAGTTCGAGGGGCACGTTGCCCGATACGGGCGTGATCGCCTCGACTTTCAGTTCCGGCGAGCTCAACGCGAGGAGAATCGCGAAGGCGTCGTCCACGCCGGGATCGGTATCAATTATGATTCGGCGGGGAGACGCGCTGGAGGCTTGCGGCATATCCGCAGCTCTGAATGCTGCTGAAAATTCGCCCGCGGCCAACAACGAGCTTCCGAGTACGCCGCCGAGCAACAGGCCTGCGGAATTGCCGAGAAATTGTCGCCGGTTGGGCGCTGGAGATTTCGGATCGGATTTCATGGTGCTCCTTTTTGAAACGCTGCTGGCAGTGCTAATCAGCGGCGAGATCGCGAGCGCTCGCGCGCGCCGGGTTGAGAATCCTACCGCAATTCGCGTCTCAAATTTGAAGTCTCTTTGGTCCGCTGACGAAAATATTGCCGCGCTCGTAAAAGCGCAAGACGAGATGCGCGTCGCGCGTGATGCCGATGCGAACGCTTTCGCCGATGGCGCCCCTTTTTCGGATCGCGGAGCCAAGCCAGAGCGCACCGGGCGCGCAAAGATCGACCCCATCGACACGCCTGTCGATACGGAACGCGGAGGCCAAGCGGCCGGGGCCGCGCGTGAGATCACGAAGTACCGAGGTGCGGCGATGACGGCGCATCAATTCGATTCCTTCGAGAGGCTCGACCGCGCGCAGAAGCACTCCGGCGCCCACGCCGTGCTTCTCGCCCGAAACGTTCATCATGAACGACGAGCCGTAGATGAAATAAACGTAGGCGCGACCGTGCTCGAGGAAGAGCGTGCGATTGCGCGGCGTCTGGCCGCGGGAGGCGTGGCAGGCCGCATCGCCCGGAAGATAGGCTTCGGTTTCGACGATGCGCCCGCTCAGGCGCCCGGCGGGAAGATCGCGGACGAGAGTTTTGCCAATCAGGTAGCGTGCGAGCTTCACGGTATTTAGGGGCAACTCGTCGCGCCGCAAGGGGCGAATTTTGCGATTGGCCATTTTTATTGTTAGAGCCGCGCCCACGATTTCTGGGGCACACCATTCTAATCGCGCGGGCGCTCGCACTCTAGTCGATCATTCGGTGCGCAAATTGAAAATGACTGCGGGATATTTTCACACCGACGGAGTCATCCCGCGCTTTCCTGTTTGCCCGGGTTCGACTATGCTGGCGTCCGCAATCACACAGTGCCCGGACGCCCGCACGCCGGGTTTCGCGCCGGGAAAATATCCTGGGGGTATCGGTGGATGAAAAGAGACGCGATCGCGAACTCGGAATGCATCGCGCGATCTCGCGCCGCGATTTTCTAAACGGGTTTAGCATTGCTGTCGGAGGTTCGCTCGCTTTTCCGCATCACGCCTGGCTCGACGCATTCGGCCAGCCTCAGTCGCCCTTCGCACCCGAAAAAGATCCAAAATATTATCCGCCGACGCGGACCGGAATGCGCGGCAGCCACGATGGCTCGTGGGAAGTGGCACACTCTCTGCGCGACGGCCAGCATTGGAGCAATCCCACACCGGACAACGAGAAATATGACTTGATTGTCGTCGGCGGAGGTATCAGCGGGCTTGCCGCTGCTTATTTCTACCGGAAAGCTGCTGGCCCAAAGTCGCGCGTGCTGATCATCGAGAATCACGATGATTTTGGCGGCCACGCGAAGCGGAACGAATTCGAGGCAAACGGGCGATTACTGCTCGGCTACGGCGGCACACAATCCATCGCTGGGCCAAAGCATTACAGCGCTGAAGCCATGGGCCTCCTTCGCGAGATCGGGATTGACGTGGATCGTTTCTACCAATACTACGACCGCAAATTTTTCTCTTCGCGCGGAATGAGCCGGGGAATGTTCTTCGCCAAGGAGCGGTTTGGCGCGGATCAGCTTGCGACGGGATTGGGAGAACTCCCGTGGCCGGAATTTCTGGCGAAGACCCCGCTTTCGAAGGAAGCGCAGAACGACATTGCGCGACTGCACTCTGAGAAGGTCGATTACCTGCCAGCGCTCACTCGCGAGCAGAAGAAAGAGCATCTCGCCCGAACCAGCTACAAGGATTTTCTTCTGAACGACGTGAAAGTCCATCCGGATGTGATTCCATTCTTTCAGGAATCGACGTACGGGCTATATGGCGTTGGAATTGAGGCCGTGCCCGCGGGAGATCTCGCGGGACTCGGAGCTCCCGGATTCGCAGGCATGGATCTTTCGGGGGCGCCGGGGCCGGGTTTGGGCTACGAAGTCACCAAGCAGGACTTGGAAGCGCCATACATTTTTCATTTTCCGGACGGCAACGCTTCGATTGCGCGATCTCTCGTTCGGTCTTTGATTCCGGGCGCGGCGCCGGGACACACGATGGAAGACATCGTCCTGGCGAGGATGGATTATTCCAAACTCGACAATCCGAGCTCGCCGGTTCGCATCCGGCTGAATTCAACGGCAGTGCGCGTGCGAAACATGGGCGGCATACCGGGCGAACCAATACCGGGGAACGACGTGGAAGTCACCTACGTACGCGGCGGAGTAGCGCGATTCGTGAGCGCTAAGAACTGCGTCCTAGCCTGCTGGAACATGATGATTCCGTATCTTTGCCCGGAATTGCCGGAGACGCAGAAGGATGCGCTCGAATACGGCGTGAAAGTGCCGCTCGTTTACACGAATGTCTTGATTCGGAACTGGACGTCATTCGAGAAACTGAAAGCCAGTTCGATTGAGTGCCGCGGAAGTTTTTACAACGAAGTGGCGCTCGATTTCCCAGTCAGCATGGGCGGATACGAGTATCCCGCGAAACCGGAAGAAGCGTGTCTGCTGCACTTGGATTACATCCCGTGCAAGCCGGGACTTCCGGCGCGCGAGCAACAGACGGCCGGACGAGAACTGTTGTATAGGACGACGTTTGAGACGTTCGAACGCAACTTGCGCGATCAGCTCGGAAGAATACTTTCGGGCGGAGGTTTCGATCCCGCGCGGGACATCGAGGCCATCACGGTAAATCGCTGGCCACACGGTTACGCGTACGAATACAACTCGCTCTACGATCCGGATTTCACCGAGGACCAGCAGCCGTGCGTGATTGGGCGGCAACCGTACGGGCAGATTCACATCGCGAATTCCGATGCCGAAGCCTATGCCTACACGAACGCGGCGATCGATCAGGCCTACCGCGCAGTAAAAGAAATTACGGCGAAGCGCGCCTGAGGATCGTAATCCTCGGCACGCCTTCCGCTCAGCTCAACAACGCTCCGCGTAATTCCGCAGCTCGGTCGCCGTCGCGCTTCGTTAGAAGTGGATAATCAAACCGGCGACAAAGTTGCCGCGGCTGATGTAATTCCGCTGATTCGCCACGAAGCAATTTCCGAACGGGTCGCAATATGTTTGAGGCGACGAATTGGCATAGGTCGGCATGTAGCGCAGGTCGCCGCGGAAGCCAAAGTGACGCGTAAAGTAATATTTCACGCCGCCGCCGATGCTGTAAGAGAACTCCGTGTCGTTGGGATTGCCTCCGGAATTCGAATCGTGCGTGAAGCCTAGACCGCCTGCGATGTAGGGGCGCAGTTTTTGTTCCGGGTTGCGGAAGGACCACGCCAGTCCAAAATTGACTTGATCAATATTGGAGTTGTAGGCGTTGGTATAAATTCCGGTCGCGGTATTGTGCTCATCAAAGGAACTGATGTTGTGATTCCACATGCCCTCGACCTGGAAACTATCCGTGAGCGACCAATCGACGAACGTGCCGAAACTTACCCCTTGATCGACCCGGAAGGAATCCACTGTGGCCGAATTTGAGACGGGAAAGTTGCCGCTGGTTTCCCAACCCACGAATGGCGTGACTTCCCATTTACCAAAGCCGCTCTGTGCATGAACCACCGGGGTGAAGAGGGCCAAAGCTAGAACGAGCCCGGCATATCTAAATCTCATGAGTCCTCCAAATGAACTGCCGTTTTGTGGTTGATCCGCCAAGGTAGTGAGATGCGCGTTTTGACAAAGTGGTTTCGTTCAAGAATGGGCGCATTCGGTTTGGCTACAGATAGTTGGCGCACATATACGTGCGCGCACAGGTATACGAAAAGAGGGATCTGGGGGTCCCCGTTCTAGCGCCCGCGCGGCCGGTTGAGAAGAGAACTCTTCCCGTGAAACTTTATGCGGACCGCGAAGATGCGCTGCCCAGACCCCTCCACGCTGGTCAAACCCTTGCCGCGGCAAAAAGTTTCCGGGAGGGGAACCTCAGCTGGCTTTTGCGGATCCGTGGACCTAGAGCAGCTGTTAGGCCCTTATTTTGTGACACTTGGGGCTTTAACACAGTTTTAACAATTCGGTAATGTGGCTTTGACCCGCGACCGCTAGCTTGGCTGCGCCCGAGGTTGTGTTTGTACACCTCGAACTGCCGGAATGCACTCACATCGTGAAGTTTAATAGCACTCATGAACCGGATCGGCGGGGGTCGATTTTCTTGCGTTCGAGTGAATCTCCTATGAGGCGGCGTACATCGAAGTCTCCATGTCGGTCAGTGTCCACCCCCGGAATTTCATGGCGCTTCGGTACGCGTCCAGTTGGCCGATATCCCATTTTTCGCGCTGTAGATTTTAATTCTCGCGAAGTGTTCCGGCAGTCACGCGTGCGGCGTGGCAACTCGGGACGATACCCATCAAATTGAACTCGATTCCAAGGAGGAATTGCATGCGAGTGTTTGTGACTTATTTGCTCGCTCTCGGCCTGGCAACCAGCCCGGCGATGGCAGGCGACGATACGAAAAAGGTTTCCGATGATACGGCGAAAGCCGCGCCGGCGAAGACCGCGAGCGATTCGAACAAGAACGCCTCGACGGAATCGACGCCCGCGGTGGAAGCTGAACTTCAGCAAATGAGAGATCTGCTCAAAGCACAGTCGGATCAACTTGAGCAGCAACGCGCCGCACTCCAAATCGAGCAGCAAAAGGTTCAGGCGCTCGAAGAGCGTTTGAGTGCTACCGCGCCAAGCGCCGCGGCACCTTCGAGCGTCGCGGCCCCGGCGGCCTCGGTGGAATATCACGCCGGCAATTCAGCGGCCACCGCTACGACGGCAGCTCCAGTCGGGCCCCAGTCGGGCATAACCGTGGCTCCGGATCAAGCTGGCCCAGAATCAATTCGCTACAAGGGCATCAGCATCACACCGGGCGGTTTCGTAGCGGCTGAAACGGCTTCCCGCCAGCATGCCACCGGTTCGGATATCAATACGCCATTCAACAGCATTCCGTACCCAGACGTCGCGCTGGGCCATCTGACGGAGAACGCCTTCACCGCTCGGCAGAGCCGCCTGAGCTTGCTCGCGCAGAGCCATATCGGAAGCGCGAAACTGAGCGGATACTACGAAGCGGATTGGCTCGGCACGGGCGTGACTTCCAACAACCGGCAGAGCAACAGCTATGTATTCCGCCAGCGGATTCTCTACGGCCAAGCCGCATTTGAAAATGGGTGGAGCGTTACGGGCGGGCAGCAGTGGTCCTTGGCGACTGAGGATAAAATCGGAATCGACAACCGCCAGGAAGCAATTCCACTGACGATTGATCCTCAGTACAACGTGGGTTTCACCTGGGCGCGACAATACGGCTTCCGAGTTGTTAAGACCTTCGACAACAAGTTCACTCTCGGCTTTGCGGTGGAGGCACCACAAGCCACCGTGGGCGGACGAGGGTTCTCTCTCGTAACGACCACGAACGTGGGAACAGCTGCAGTCACAACGAGTGGGAATACCTTTATCGATTCTCCGGGCGCTGGCGGTGGTCTGTATAACTTCTCCGACACGACCGGATACACAGTCAACAAGGCTCCCGACCTGATCTTTAAGGCGACTGCCGATCCCGGCTGGGGCCATTACGAGTTTTACGGGATTCTCAGCGAGTTCCGTAGCCGCGTTTATCCTTGCGGAGTAGTCGGTACAAACGCAACTGATACGGCCCCTCCGATGACCACGACGACCATTCCTTGCCCCGTTGATGGGTCGACTGCGCCGAGCTCACTTGGCGTGTACGACGATGCACGAACGGGCGGCGGGCTCGGGTTTGCTGTTCGCGTGCCTCTTGGTACGAAGAAGGTGGAGTTCGCTCTGCAGGGAGCAGGAGGAGATGGTATCGGCCGTTACGGCTCCGCGCAGCTCGCTGACCTAACGTTCCGTCCCGACGGCACCGCATCCTTGATTCGTACAGCTCACGGACTTGGTGAACTTGAGTTTCACCCAACGCCGAAACTTGATTTCTATGCCTACTACGGTGGAGAGTACGCATGGCGTTCGGCGTATAAGGGCTACGACAGCATTAGCATCACCAAGACGCCGGCTATCCCCGCTACCATGACGTCCACGGCGATTCCCGCTACAACAACGACCACTTTTAAGATGAATCAGATTGGAGGATACGGCTCGCCATTCGCCAATAATAGCGGCTGCGCCACGGAATCTGCACCGTCCAATGACCTCACTCCATCAGGAGGCGGGACTTGCGCCGGGGACACTCGCTACATTTGGGAGGGAACCATTGGGTTCTGGCATAAAATTTACCAGGGTCCCATGGGAGGCTTGCGCTGGGGCATTCAGTACTCCTACATCAGCCGAGTTGGCTGGTCCGGCAATAACAACGTGTCGGGCGCAACGTCAGGCGACTCACCGAAGGCCACTGAGAACATGATCTTGACGTCGTTCCGTTACTACATCCCATAGCCGCGGCATTTGCGCGGCTTGGCGCGAAAGAGGGGCAACTCCTCGCGGAGTTGCCCCTTTTGTTTTGACGGGCATACCGGCGGTCAATTTTGTCGGTGCGCGAGGTTGTATCGATGGGACCGGCTTGGTCGACCCCGCGAATTCAGCGGAAATTTATCCGGGATTGTTATTCGCGCTTGCTTCCACGAGCTTCTGAATCGCGGGCGCGACCATCAACAGAAGATCTGCCTGCGGTTTTTTCGCTTGCTCGATCAGTGTAAGTTGCTGTGATTTCCAATCGGCGGGCGCAGCGTGGCCCTTGTCAATGGAATCGAGCGCCTGAAGTCCGGCCGCGCCGAGCGCGGACAGCTCCTGCGAGAGCGGCTCAACCTGTTGCAGCAGGAACGAACGTTGGAGCAACGGTTCGAGACGCGCATCGTTGTCGCGCCACATGGCCAGTTGCGCGCGGATTTGGTCTTCGGTCGAGCGATCGTGAAAGTGGCTCGCGATCAATGTATCCACGGCGTTCGAAAATCTGCGCGCGAGTTCGCTTTCCGGCGCGACGGAGTCCACGAGCCGGTTCAGCGGCGTATCGCTTTTCAGCGTGAGTCCGGCTTCGAGCGCCGCTTGCTCACGCCCGTAACCCTTCACAGGTTCGACGACATCGGCGAGCACGGCGAGTGACGAGACGTCTGCCGTTCCCGCCATCCGGCGGAGCATCGCGTTCAATCCCGTGCGATGCGTCAGGCCCAGGCGTTCGAGCCTCCAACTCTCATCTTCAATTCGCCGGTACATCGAATCTACATCCGTCACGTTCTGCGGCGACCAGAGCCGCTCTGCAATAGCCGCGGTTCGGGGCCAGATGCGCGAATCAATATTTTCTCCGGTCACGTATTCCGACCACATACACGCTTCGCCGCCGAGAACGAGATGTTGCTGCTCAGGTGTGAGGGCCGCCGCATCGCCGCTGAGCGGATCGTCTGCATAATGCTGAGAGGCTGGCCACATATAATCGAGGTAGTAGCCGAAAGAAAGAATGCTGCGGAAGCCAAGTTGCGCCGCTTCGGCGAGAGATTTCTGTCCGCGCCAAGATTGGATGACGATATCCTTCGGCAAGTCGGGAGCGAGAACTTCATCCCAGCCAATCATGATCTTTCCGTGCTTGCTGACGATTTTCTGGACACGCGTATTGAAGTAAGCCTGAAGCGCGTGATTATCGTTTAGCCCGTGCGCGTGCATGAATTCTTGAATCTTTGGGTTCGCGTCCCATTGCTTGCCGTTCACTTCATCGCCGCCGATATGAAAGTAAGGATCGGGGAACAGGTGGCTCATCTCGCCGATGAATTTGTCGAGGAATCTATACGTGGACTCCTTCGTCGGATCCATCGCTGGGTCGAAGATGCCCCACGTGCGCTCGATCAGATAGGGCCCCGGCGCGCTGGCAAGTTCCGGATAGCCGACGAACCATGCCGTGCTGTGTCCCGGCATGTCGAATTCTGGCACGACGCGAATGCCACGGTCACGCGCGTATTCGATCAGCTCGCGGGCGTCCGCCTGCGTGTAGTAGAGGCCGTCAGAACCGAGTTCCTGAAGCTTCGGGTAGGCTTTGCTCTCGATGCGGAATCCCTGATTCTCGGAGAGATGCCAGTGAAAGACGTTCATCTTCAACGCGGCCATGCCGTCAATATTTCTTTTGATCACATCGAGCGGGACGAAGTGGCGGGACACGTCAATCATCAGTCCGCGCCAGACGAAGCGCGGCTTGTCGTCTATCCGCGTCGCCGGAACCGCGAAGCCATCGGGCCCGATCGCGACGAGCTGTGAAAATGTTTCGAGTCCGTGAAGAATTCCGAGCGGATTGGGAGCGTTCAGCTTCGCGCCCGCGCTCGTGATTTCGAGCGTGTAACTTTCGTCCTCGTCGGCGTCTTGAACCGGCTTGCTCTCATGATCGGCGTGGATGATGAGCGTCGCTTTGTCAGGTTCGCCGGGCAGCGTTGATAGCGGCATTCCTGTTTCTCGCGACATTTCGCGAAGGAATCTTTGCGCCGCGCGATCGAGGCGAGGTTCGTTGTGGCCGCTGATCGCCACAGAAAAAGTTTGATTGATAAGAAGCCGGCCCGTTTGCGGCTGAATGCTCGCGGGCAGCGGCATGAGGTCGGGGGATTCGCGTGATTCCTGCGCCGTTGCATAGCCAAAGGCGATGCAGAGCACAGACACGAGGGAAAGTATCCGAATGCACTGATCGGATTGCGAGGGATCCTCCGGTACCGGCCGACCGGGGCAGGATATTACACGCGCGCATCGCGCGCCAAGCTGTTTCGGTCCGATTACTTGAGGTCTACAACTCGCGCAGCGAAGCCGCAATCGGTCGAATCGCGGCGCGAATTGCGGGTGGCACGCCGCCCACAAATCCCATGAACAATGCGAACACCACGCCGATGCCGAGCAGCGCCGGCGTTACTCGAAACGCGAACGCGACATGCGAGAATGTCTGAAAATTCATCGCGCCGGTGGTGAAACCATTGAGCGGCAGCACGGCAAGACACCCCAGCGCTCCGCCGATGAATGCAATGAAGAGCGCTTCGAAAATAAATGATGTCACGACGCTGCCGGCACCGAACCCGAGCGCGCGCATCGTAGCAATTTCGCGTGACCTCTCCGTGATCGCCGAATACATCGTGTTCAGCGCTCCGAAGACAGCGCCGATCCCCATCACCAACGCCACGATTCCGCCGAGAATTTCGATCAGCGTCGTCAGAGCACGCGACTGCTTGTCGTAATAATCGATTTCACGCTCCACTTTCACATTCAATCGCGGGTCGGACGTGAGCGCGTCCTTGAACGAGTTCAGCGCATCGGGCGAAGTCAAATGCACGGTGACCGATTGAAAAATATCTTCCGGACGTTTGAACACTTGATTCAGCACGCGCGAATCGCACCATACTTCCGAATCGAAAGCGCTGCCGCCCGCGTCAAACACGCCGACGACGGTCCACGTCGCGCCGCCGAAGCGAAGCGTATCGCCGAGATCCAGGCCCACGTACTCGTGCGCCACGTTGCGCCCGACAACCAACTCGTTCAAGCCCGGCTGAAAAAATCGCCCGGCCATCATTTTCACCGACGGCCGCACTTCCAGCACTTTGGGCGAAACGCCGCGCACCTCCACGTTCGCGTCCGTGCCGGTGGATCTCAGCGGGAACGCCACGACCACGACAACCTCAGGCGAAGCGAGCGGCCCGTCCTTGCCCCGCGCGACACCGACGGTGTCTTCGATCACGCGTTCCTGCGTCAGTGTGATGGCGCTGTCCATTTCCGACGATGAACCCGCGCGGCTGACGATCGCATTATCGGGCGAACCTGAAGAGACGAGGGTGGCCTTGAATCCTCGCGCGAGTGCCAGCATGGCAATGAATACGCCGACGGTCCCCGCGACGCCGAGAATCGCGACCACGGCCGAAGTCCATCGCGCGCGAACGCTGCGGATGTTATAGATGAGCGGAATCGCCATAGCTCACACCCTCCGAAGCGCATCCACCACGCGCAACCGCATCGCCGAAATTGCCGGCAATATGCCTGCTACCGTGCCCACTGCCAGCGCGAGTAGCACGCCGAGGAGCATGAACTTCACCGGGAAATAGAAGAACGGAAGGAGACCTCCGGTCGGATCGCCCATGAGCGACCAACCCTTCGCGAGCAAGAGCCCTAGTCCGCCGCCAACGAGTGCAAGGAGCAACGATTCCGCGAGCACGAACACCATCACGAACGTGTCCGAGAATCCCACCGCTTTCAGGACCGCGAGTTCAGCCGTCCTCTCGCGCACCGCAATCGCCATCGTATTTCCAGTGACGAGTAGCAACGTAAAGAACACCACGGCTCCGATGGAAAGAATCAGGAACTCGATATTTCCCATCTGCTTCACCCAGGACGCCGCAAACGCTTTTTCGGTATCCGTCTTTGTTTCGTACGGCGAGTTCGCGAATTCGTCATCGATTGACTTGGCGACTTTCGCCGCGTCGTCAGGATTTTTGATCCTCACGATGTACCAGCCGACCGCGCCCTTCTGCGGCGATGATTCGTCGAGCCTCTTCCAATGGAACCAGAACTGCGTCGTATCGTCCTGCGGCCGTTTGGCGGTGTAAATTCCGCGAATATTGAACTCCCAGTTGCCCGGATAGATCGTTCCCATGATAGGAACGCGGTCGCCGATCTTCCAGCCGAATCGCTTGGCGGTTTTCGCGCCCACGAACGCGCCTTCGCGATCTCCCATGAACGCCGCCCACTGGCTATCATCGACGGTGAACTCCGGATACATCTCTTCGTCAATCGCGAAAAAAGGGATGAAGTTCTTAGGATCCTGATAAACGCCGCCGAACCAGTTCGAGAACGTAACCTCTTTCACTCCGGGTGTCGCCAGTAGCCGGTCGCGATAGGCAAGCGGCAGCGATTGGATGATGGATACCTTATTGATGATAAAGAGGCGATCCACGCCGGCGATATCAACGCCCTGGCTGAAGGCGCCGCGAACGATTACGAGAAGCCCGAATAAGAACAGCGCCACGACGAATGATCCGATCGTCAGCACCGTTCGAATTTTCTTGCGCTTGAGATTGGCGGTCAGCAGATGAAGATACTTCATACGCGAGCCTCCGCCGCGGCGCCTTCCACCAGCACGCCCTTATCGAGATGCAATGTGACGTTGGCGCGCTCGGCCACCATCGGATCGTGCGTTACCAGCAGCACCGTCTTGCCGAACTCGCGGACCAATCGCTCGATCAAAGCCATGATTTCATCGGCGCTCTTGCGGTCGAGATCGCCGGTCGGCTCGTCGCAAAGCAGAAAAGTCGGATCAGCGACGATGGCACGCGCGATCGCGACACGCTGCTCCTGTCCGCCGGAAAGTTGCCGCGGATAATGGTTCATGCGGTCAGCCAATCCG
>Ga0302179_10001769_pt1 | contig 12831 bp, 11 predicted proteins | sample I_Palsa_E3_1_FD_198788 | JGI IMG/M metagenome (GOLD analysis project Ga0302179, IMG submission 198788) | Peat permafrost microbial communities from Stordalen Mire near Abisko, Sweden - I_Palsa_E3_1 | ecosystem: Environmental > Terrestrial > Soil > Palsa > Peat permafrost | place: Sweden...
TTGGGCCCGCAGCTGGCGGCGGGGACGATGTTGGCTTATTTGGTTGAAGGCGCGGCGGGATTGCCGGTCTTCACACCGCACGGACTCGGTGGCGTGGCGCAATTGCTTGGACCTACCGGCGGCTACCTGCTCAGCTACTCGGTGGTGGCGCCAATGGTTTCCATGCTGTGGCGGGCCGGAGCGCGCGGCTTTTCGCGCGGCCTGATTGTGGCGGGCGCGGGCAGCCTGGTGACTCTGGCCATGGGAGCGGTCTGGTTTGGCATGTTGACCCATACCCCGCCGATGACTGTCCTTAATCACGCCGTGCTGCCGTTCTTACCCGGGGAAGTGCTTAAGGTTTGCGCGGCGGCGGGGATTGCGGCCGGGGTTTCGCGTCCGCGACGCCAAAACGGCTAAGCGAGTCTGCTCGATCTGTCAGAAACACTTCAACTTGCTGGCTCACTCAGTTCGTGAGAAGCATCGAATGAATTGCTCGGCCATCCTGTGGCCGCGAAGCATGAAAGGACACACCCTAAAGTGAGCAGTACTCAGACCAGCGCGGCACCGGCAAGTGAAGTGCGCACGATCACGATCGCCCATAGTCCAGACTCCGATGACGCATTCATGTTCTACGGCCTGGCCACGAACAAGATTCGCGTGCCCGGCTTCAAGTTCACTCATACGCTTTGCGATATCGAGACGCTGAACCGGCGGGCAATCGATGAGGCGTTTTTTGACGTAACGGCGGTCTCCTTTCATGCGTATCCCTACATTCAGGACAATTACACTTTGATGAGCTGCGGTGGCAGCGTTGGCGAAGGTTATGGGCCGATGGTGGTTTCGAGCAAGCCGCTGACCACCGAAGACCTGGCAAAGATTCGCGTGGCCGTGCCAGGCACACTGACAACCGCATACCTTGCGCTGAAGATCTTCAATCCCGAGATCGAGACCGAGGTCGTTCCTTTCGACAAGATCATTCCAGAGATCCAGGCGGGGAATTTCGAAGCGGGCCTGATCATTCATGAGGGGCAGCTGACGTACGCCACCAATGGGTTACGCAAGGTAATCGACCTGGGTGTGTGGTGGCGCGAGACGACTGGGCTGGTTCTGCCGCTGGGTGGCAATGCCGTGCGACGCTCGCTCGGGCCGGAGACGCTGCATACAGTAACGCAGGCATTGCGCGACAGCATCCAGCACGGGTTGGATAACCGCGAACAGGGCCTGGAATATGCGATGCAGTTCGCCCGTGATCTGGATGCGAATCTCGCCAGCCGCTTTGTAAGCATGTACGTGAATGAGCGCACGCTCAGCTACGGTCTGGATGGGCAGGATGCCATTCGCAAGCTGCTGGAACTAGGGCACGAGCGCGGGATTATTCCAATCAAGCCTAAGGTGGACTTCGTCGACTAAGGCATTTTCCGCAAGAGTATCGCCCAATCAACAGAAGTTGTTGTGGACTTTCCTGGATGAAAAACCACACCGAGAGAGTTCCGGCCGGTTCCTACGACTCCGGAGAATGCTATCGCGGTCCTTTGAATCGGATTCAGGGACAGACTCCCTGAATCTTGCTTGCAAAGGACCTTTTGTGGATGACTGAACGCACTTCGTCCGTTCTTACCTGACTGCCAGGACCTTCACGCCTTCGTGCGGCGTTGCTTTGCTGATGTAGCCGATGGCGCCAGCATTGCGCGCGACGTATTCAACCATGGCGGCCTCGGAATCGAGCGACTTGGGCATGGAGGCCTGTCCGGAAAAAACCAGGCTCTGCCAAGTGGCACGAAACGCGGTATCGTTCTTGCCGATGAATTCAGAGAGAAACTCCTCATGCGCTCCGCCCTGCTTGAGCAGCACGGGTGTGACCTTGGAGCCGTCTTTGAGACTGGAAGCGGCTCCGGTGAAGACGTCCCGCAAGTCGTTCTTGGATACGTCCGCCGACTTGACGCTGGGATTGGCAATGATGATCGCCTGAGCCTGCGCGTGGGTGGTGAAGATCAACGAGGCAGCAGCCAACAGGAAAACAAGGATTATTTTTTTCATGGAATGTTCTCCTTCCGCTTCCGCTAGAAGCTGACGCCGATTTTGAGGATGGTTAGCTTGGTATCGGGCTTGAGACCGTGCGGATTGAGATCGGCGTCATAGCCGACGGATGTTCCATCAATGAAGTGCTCTTCAGCCTTGGCATAAATGTATTGGCCAAAGTCGTAGCGCCCAGAGAGCGTCCAATCCTTGGAGTAACGACTTGGACCCAGCGCTGTAGCCCGGTCGAAGTCCTGGGAGACGTAGACGCCCCCAATGAGTTTGCCAGTCAGCTTGTAACTGCCCATGGCATACCAGCTCCGAATGCTGTAGTCCTCGGGGGCCGGTGCGACGCCCTGAAAGAACAGATTGCCTGCAAGGCGCTGGTATTCGGCGGCAAACATCACCTTATCTTTCTCATATCGGCCGAAGAAATCCGGAGTGTTGCTCTTGCTCAGCAGAAGGTTGCCAGGCGTCGTGATCGTCACTCCGGTGCTGGGGCCGGCGGGCACCAAGTAGGTATCGACGATCGGGCCGGACCAGGCATTGTCATGCGCGTAGGAGGCACCCAGCATCAGGCCGCGGAGCAGTGTATTCCAATGCAGTGCTCCGCCAACGATGGGGCCGCTGATGCCGCTAGGTAGAGTGATACCTGATTCAACGAAGCTGACCCAGTAACCATCGTCACCCCCAATTTCCCGTTCTCCGCCCCATGCGCGATATTCAAGCTTGCCGGCTTGCTGCAGATTGACCGTTCCGTACACGACGCCGCCGTAGTGGGCCAGGTTGCCGTTACGGCTGGATATTGGATAAATGCTCTGCGGCAGGAGCGACCACATATAGGAAGGGTCGATGTCCTGGATTTCGTTGAACAGGCCGGATGGGGTCTTGACCTTGCCGAAACGCACGCCAAGCCGGTCGTCGAACTTGTAGTCGGCGGCGGCCCAATCCAGCGAAACGTAGTTGCCAAAATTGCCCAACAGAAAGTAACGAGCTTGCACGCCGACGCGCAGCTTGGGGGTAGGCTGTGCGCCGAGGTTGACCACCGCTTCGAACCATTCAGGGCTGCCGTCGCTTGAACTGGTGGTCAAGATGTTGTTCTGCGTGGTGTAGAGAAAGCCCTGGGTTGCATAACCGTGAATTTGGATATTCAGATCATCCAGACTCTGCGCAGCCAATGAAGTGGTACCCAGGGCAATAGCAATCGCGCCAACAAGCCATCGATTCATCCTTGTTCTCCTTCGGTCAATCTCCGAGAGAAATGCACCGGGCACCATCTCCGCGTCAACAGCGGGCTGAGACAGGATCCGGAATACCGCGCGAATTCAGGCGCGTTCGAATCCTCGCGCAGCGAACTCTGCCTCTGTATCGGCGATGATGCCGAGAACGTGAAGGTTTGCGTTACGAGGATTGCAGCGATTCAGTGCGGTTTTGGACCGGTTGGCAACTGGCGGTTCCATTCTGCGACATTTCCGTGGATGGCTCTCTCATTGCGCGCTAGCATCCGTTACATGAAAACCTCAGCTCCAGCCCTGCGGGGCAGACACATTCGGATGGCAGCCTCCGGCGCTGTCGCAACGGTTCTTTTTGCTTCGTGCGTGGCTTTGGCTCAGGATGCAGTGCACATTCCGATGACGGCGGATCGTTGGGAGACCAAAGACAACGCCAAATTTGAAACGGCGGAAGGCTATCCGCTTGGGGTCATGACGGTTACCAAGGGAATAGCTGTCTTGAAAGACTTCAAGTTTCGCAACGGAACGATCGAGTTCGATGTGATTCCTAGAGGGCCAATGGGCGCAGGAATTGGGTTTCGCCGGCGAGACGACGAAACTTACGAGGATTTTTACCTGAGGCCACGGCCCAAGTGCGACGCGGCGGTGGATTGCATCCAGTACGCGCCACAGACACATGGGGTGCTGCTATGGGATGTCTTTCCTCAGTACCAGTCGCCGGCACCCGTTCAAGAGACAACCCCAAATCACATCAAAATGGTGATCTCCGGGCGGCGGATGAACGTCTTTGTCAATCCTCCCGCGAACGGGGGCATGACGGCGCCTACACTGGCAATCGGAAGGCTGGAAGGCGATGTGCTCGAAGGCGGCATATTGATGCAAGGGCCGGGTTCCTTTGCGAATCTGACGGTGACTCCAGACTTTGTCGACGGGCTTTCACCGGACCCAGTGAAAGACTCGACCGAAGACGACAAGCAATTGGTGCGCAACTGGCTTGTTTCCGCCTCGGAATCGCTTGCGGATGGCAAGGATCCCTCGTACATCGAAATGCCAGTAGCGTCCCAGGGCTGGACGCCGCTGAGCGCCGAGCGCGCAGGGCTGATGAATCTCAGCCGGCAGATGGGATTACCGACTGGACACACGGTTCGCGCTTTGGCGTGGCTGAAGACAAATATCGATTCAGACCAGGCCCAGACCAAGCATGTGTCCATTGGTTGGAGCCGCGAGATCTGGGTCTTCGTCAATGGCAAGCAGGTCTACGCGGACAAGAATCTGTATCAGCCGCCAACAGCAAGGAAGACTCCCGATGGCCGATTGTCGCTCGAAAACGGCTCGTTCGATTTGCCTTTGCGAAAGGGCAAGAACGAGATTGCCGTGGCCTTGGCGAACGACTTCTATGGCTGGGGATTGGAACTGCGGCTGGATGATGTCAAAGGAGTTCGAATTGCCGACGGCAAGAGCGCTTTGGCGGCGCAGAAGTAATGCCCCGTGCGGCCGCCAGAGGGATTGAATATGAATATACGGGGACACGCTTTACAAGACAGGCCGAAGACACGGTTTACACCATGGCGGAGAACAGCTGGCTTTCCCAGCTTTGGCTTGACGCATGAAGGTGCGTTTATACCTTGGTAAGAGACTCGAATCGTGGATCGACGATTGCGGTTCTTTTCGAGGTATCAGAGCGGCAACAGTTCACTTGCGCACTCACACTATGGCGTTATGCCGGTTTATAGATGAGGCCGATAGTGATTCCCACTAACGTCCATTCAACGGAATACGCCATCGCCTGTTGAACGGTCAATAACAGTCCAATGTTGAGATTGAGATGGTTGGGTACAACAAACGTACATGCAAAGAACACCGCGATGAGGACGCCGAAGCGCGCCTCTTCGAAGAAACCCGAGCCGCCCTGGTACAACAATGCGTATAACACTGCAAGCGCCACCATAGCCACAAACATGGCGATCATCCCGGCCGGCATGTGGCTCAGTTGTCCCTCTTTCGGACGATAAACACCTGGATATTTGAGAAACTCGTTTCGGAACCAGGGCACCGCAAACGTGAGACCCCCGAGAACAAAATAGGCTGCGAAACTAGCGAGAGCCGTGAGACCAATACGTATGTAGTTCATTAGCGATCCTCCAAATCAAATTTGATCGATCAGAATCTGGCTGGCGATGAGGGGGCGAGCGCTTGGAGCAACTCAGTAGTACCATTCGACACTGTAGAAATCTCTTCTTGTCGCTTAGCCACGCGGTTAGCTTTATAGCGACCGAGGCGGAGGTGGTCAAGATAGATTTAACCTCACGGGAAATTATGCCTTTTGGGAGCAGAGGCATTTGTATCCATCCGATATTCGAACCTTGAGAGGACCAAACTGCTTCTGAAACCGGCTAACCGGCGTCAATGGGTGCTTAGGTCTGGCGCGCGGCGCGTGAACGCCGGATTCGCACTAGAAGAAAGATCAGAGAACCCGTGACAGCCAGTCCTAGTGGCGCGCACCTCAGCACCCACGTCTCCGTTCTTCTGCTTGCTTCGCCCGGTGGGAGAACATCGATCAACTGGATTCTGGATCGTCCTTTGAGGTTGGGAAAGAGGTAAACCGGAATCGTTGTGCCCGGGGGGACTGAACCATTGAGTTCGGCTTGATCGCGCGGGGCACGCTTGAGGTAGGGCACCAAGTCCATCCATTCCTTCTTGCCTTCAACCATCCCACTGGCATAAACCGACACGTGCGGACCATGCATGCCAGCGCTTTTCTGATAATAGGGACGAATCACCTGAAATGAGGTGGCGTGGTAGGGCTGCCCCTGCACGCGTTTGAGTGCATTGTGCGCGTTGACGAAGGTGACGAAGCCGAACAGCAAGCAGATCAGAAAGGCGAAGCCCAATATCGCGATGCTGAGACTCAAGAGAATCTTGCTCACCGGCTGGGAAGTCAACGGACGCTCCGATCCCCTGCTGGTTGTGAGGGGGCTTGAGTGGAGCGGAGGCCAAGCACAGCGATAGAGAACAAGTGTCTGGTGAACCGATCATTCTTCATGACGTTCTCCGTTTGCCGTGATCGAATTCAACTTGTCGCCAACGGCGATCCATAAAAATACTTTCGAGAAAGAATGCTGGGTATGAAATGTATCCGGCTTTGTTGCAGCGGATATCACGATACCAAGGACTACGAGACACACCACAAGCGGAATGTTGAGAATCATAATTGCCGGTCTCGTCTCTACACTGCGCGAGCACTCCAATCCATTCAACCATCGGAGATGTAACACGTCGAACCTCAGAGTTCCACCAACGTCGTGGACAACCCGAAAGTTACCTCCAATTCAATAGGAGCAGAGTAGCAGAATGACTTTAGCTCTTTTGTCGAATTTTGGCTCTCCTCCTTCACAACAGGTGCTGCGCGGAGAGACCGCGAGCGCAAAAAAACAATTTCGCTAAGAACAGGTTGTGGAGGTACCGGGGTATGGAAAGCACGGAAAGGCATGAAGCCGGCTTTCCAACCTTCCCGCGCCCCTTGGAAAACCCTGTGGAAATACCTACAGCATCGCCGTTATCGCGACGACTATCATCCGATTGGAGACCGGCAATTTGAGCCGCTCTCACTTCAAGGGGCTCGTAAACCATGTCCCCGGTCCAAAAAGTAAAGGTGTCCCGGTACTCTCAGGTCGGCCTCTTGGGTGACAATATATTGAGGCTGAATACCGCTAGATGACTCGTGTCTCCAGTTCGCACCGGTTAGGCAGATGGCTGCGGCGCGGCGCACTCGCGCTGATGATTTGGACTGCGATCGGTCTTGTCTTCGCGCTGCCTGGCGTTGCGGCCAGTGGCTACTGGCATCGTCCGCTGCTGGCGTCGCTTGCGCAATGGTGGTCGTGGGGACTGCTGGCGCCTTTGATCGTGACCGTCGACCAGCTGCTTCCCTTCTCCAACACACAAATGATCCGGAGGGTGGTTGGTCATCTCGTTCTGAGCCCGGTGTTCACGGCCGGTTATATCTATCTTTTTGCCGCTTTGCTTGCGCTGATGCGTCTTGCGCCGTGGTCGCAGCTCGCGAACGGGCAATTGCTATTGAATGCGCTTCGAGGGATGTTCTTGTGGAGCGTACTGGTCTACTGCCTCATCGTCGGCGTCTGGCAGGCGTATCTCTTTCACCAGCGCTATCTCTCCGGCGAGCTGCGCATGGAGCGGCTGGAACGCAGCTTCAGCGAGGCGCGGCTCAATTCGCTGCGCATGCAGCTGGATCCGCATTTCCTGTTCAACGCGCTCAACACCATCTCCGCGCAAGTGGAACGCGAGCCCCGGCTGGCGAGGCAGATGATCGAGCATCTTGGCGATCTGCTCCGCCTTTCCCTTGAGAACAAGGACCGCCAGGAGGTTTTGCTGGTCGAAGAGATGGCTTTCCTGGAGCATTATCTGGCGATTCAGCGCATCCGCTTCGGCGACCGCTTGCGCTTTGAGACGGAGATTGCGCCGGAGGTGAAATACGCCCTGGTTCCCTGCCTTGTGGTGCAGCCGCTGGTTGAGAACGCAATCCGACATGGGATTTCTTCCCGCGCGTCGGGCGGGACGGTGGTAGTCTCCGCATCGCGAGTCGAGGAGCAGCTGGAGGTTCGCGTCTCGGATGATGGAGTTGGATTGCCTGCGGGTTGGACGCTCGAAAATGGAGCCGGATTGGGATTGTCGGTGACGCGGGAGCGCATCTTGGGACTGCATCCCGTTGAAGGGGCCAGGTTTTCGGTGCGACGCCGGGGAGCTGGTTCGACTGGCACGGAAGTCGCGATCCTGGTGCCGTTGCGATTCAGTTCTGCGGAGAACGCAGGTAGAGAGGCGGGCTATGATTCCGCTGCGGACTGACGCGATTGCCGCACTGGTTGTGGACGATGAAGCTCCGGCTCGATTGCGGCTCGTGGATTTACTGCGTAAGCAAACGAGCGTCGGCGAGGTTCATGAGGCCGAGGACGGAGGGGGTGCTCTTGCAGCGATGGAACAGCGTCGTCCCGACCTGATCTTCCTCGATGTGCAGATGCCGGAGTTGGATGGCCTTGGGGTGCTGGATCGAATCATCGAGCGAATAGGGTTTGCAGCAATGCCATTGACCATCTTCGTGACGGCATACGATCAACACGCGGTGCGGGCTTTCGAGGCGAATGCGCTGGATTATCTGTTGAAGCCTTTCAGCGATGAGCGATTTGAGGCCACCATGGCTCGGGTGCGCAGACGGCTCGACGAGCGAAGTGTTCAGGAGTTCGGCCAACGGCTGATGCGGATGATTTCCGCCCAACCGCCCAAGCACCTGGATCGGCTGGTGGTGAAGTCGGGCGGGGCCACGCGCTTTGTCCGCGCCATAGACATCGACTGGATCGAGGCAGCGGGAGTTTACGTAAATCTGCACATCCACTGCGATTCCACACAACGTCCGGGGAGAGCAGTTGAAGCCAGGGAGATTCTCTATCGGTCTTCACTGGCGGAATTGGCCGAGAGGCTCGACCCGGTGCGATTCGTTCGCGTGCACCGATCGACGATCGTGAATATCGAGAGCATCCTGCAGTTGGAGCCGATCTCGCACGGAGAATTCGATGTCGTTCTCAAAAGCGGTACGCGCACACGCATCAGCCGCAGCTATCGTGCTCAGCTCGAGGAGCGGCTGGGGCAGTCGCTCTAAATACTCTCAGACCAACTCCGCGGGCAATGGAGTGTCCTTGTTCACCTTCCGACGTGAGGTTTGGATTGACCGGGCTGCGAGCAATCCGGCTCGGACTCCAGATCGTAGAGGGGTTACGATAGGTGAATCCTTCCGTGCCGAAGGGGTATCTTAACCTAGGTGGTTTTGAACGGCGGGATGACTCGAAATGGCTGAAATTACTCTTAGAATCGATGGGATGCACTGCGGTTCCTGCATTCGCCGCGTAACGCAGGCGATCAACAGGGCAGGCGCGTTTGATGTAGAAGAGGTGCGTCTCGGAGCGGCGCGATTCACAGCGCCGAACGAGACTGCGGACGCGGACGCGGCGATTGCGTCACTGGCCAAGGCCGGCTTTGCAGCGCGCGTGGATGAGTAGTGGCGGAAACGAAGCAACTCGAAACCCATGCCAACGCGCCGGCGTCGATGCGCATTTCCAAAGCGACGCATTCTCCTGAACCCGGCAAGGAAGCTATTTCGCAATCAATTCTCTTGCCTGTGCTTGGGATGACCTGCGCCGCCTGCCAGCATCATGTGGAAGAAGCGCTGACCGAAGCCCCTGGAGTGCTGTCGGCTCACGTGGATCTGATGCGAAATCGTGCGACGGTCGAGTTCAATCCGGAGATCGCCGGGGCTGAGTCGCTGGTGCAGGCGATTCGCGACTCAGGCTACGATGCTGTGCTGCCGCGGGCGGCCGGTTCACACCCGGCAGTCTCCGACGCAGACTCTAAGCGGAAAGCCGGCTGGAAGGCCGCTGTCACCATCCTGGCCGGAGGTATGGCGATGCTGTTCTCGATGCCGCTGGATTCAGAGATGAGCCGCTTTGATAAAGCTCCGATGCGCTGGATGGCGTGGTTGTATGCCTTGCCGCAGGCGCCTTTGCTCTGGTCGCTGCTGGCGGTTACGGCGGTGTTGGCAGTCTTGGCGGGGGGCGAGATCTATCGCAGTGCCTGGAAGGCGCTGTTGCATGGCGAGACCAATATGAATACGTTGGTCTCGCTGGGAACCGGCGTGGCGTTTCTCTATTCAGCCTATGTGACGGTCTGGCCGGCGAGCGGCGGGAATGTCTACTTCGATTCCGTGCTGCTGATCCTTGGATTCCTGCTGCTGGGCAAATGGCTGGAGACGCGAGCGCGGCACAGCGCCGTCGCCGCAGTGGATGCGCTGGCGCAATTTCTTCCTTCCAAAGCGCGAGTGCGGCAGGCCAAGGCGGGCTCAATCGAAAAAGTTGAAGTCATGATCCCTGTCGATGAACTGAAGGTCGGCGATCTTGTGGTCATCCTACCTGGAGAGCGCGTGCCCGCAGATGCGGAGCTCGAGTCTGGCCGGACGACCGTGGATGAGTCGATGCTCACTGGGGAATCGGTGCCGCTGGAGAGGTCGGTTGGCGATCGCGTGCTGGCAGGTTCGCTGAACTACGATGGAGCGATTGCGGCTCGAGTCGAATCGGCAGGAGAAGGCACAACGCTTAGGCAGATCGCACGCCTGGTGGAGCAGTCGCAATCCTCACGCGCACCCATGGAGCGGCTTGCGGACCGGGCCAGCGCCGTCTTTGTGCCGGTGGTGCTGGTGCTGGCGCTGCTTACCTTCGCCGGCTGGCTCGCTGTTGCGCATAGTTGGCCGCTGGCTATCGCCTCCACCGTTGCTGTGCTGGTCGTTGCCTGCCCCTGCGCAATGGGGCTGGCGATTCCGGCGGCGCTGACGGTTGCAATCGGCCGCGGCGCCCAGTTTGGAGTGCTGATCAAAGGCGGCGAAGCGTTGGAGCGCCTCGCCAATCTGCAGGCCGTCGTGATGGACAAAACCGGTACGCTGACGCTGGGCAAGCCCCAACTGACAGGGGTGACAGCGCTGAACGGAAATGCCGAAGCTGATCTGCTGCGCATGGCGGCGGCGGCCGAGGATCACTCGGCGCATCCGCTGGCGCATGCCATCGTCTCGCACGCGCGGGAGACCGGCTTGAGTTGGAAGACGGCAGATTCGGTTCAGATCGTCCCAGGGCGCGGGCTGGCGGCGCTGGTCGAAGGCAAGAACTGTCTGCTTGGTAACCTGGAACTGCTGCGAGACTACTCCGTTCCCCTCCCCGATTCCTCAAAAACATGCCCTGAAGCTGGCGTCACGAGGCTTTGGATGGCGCTCGAGGATACCGTCGCCGAATCCGGCTATCAAGTGGTTGGATATTTTGACGCTCGCGATGGGCTGCGTCCCGCCGCCAGGAGAGCCGTGGACTGGCTGAAGGCGCATGACCTCGCGCTTGAGATGCTTACCGGAGACTCCGCGAATGCTGCTGCTCCGATCGCCGCCTCCGTTGGAATCACGCAAGTATCAGCAGGATTGATGCCGGGAGATAAGGTGGAGCGCATTCGAGCTTTGCAGAGAGGCGGCGTTCGCGTAGCGATGGTTGGGGATGGGATCAACGACGCCGGTGCGCTGGCCCAGGCCGACGTCGGGATCGCCTTGGGAGCAGGCGCCACCCTGGCGCAGGAGGCCGGCGATGTGCTGCTGCTAACCAGCGACCCGGCCGGCATTTGCTCCGCAATTGGGCTCTCGCGGGCCACAATCGCAGTAATGCGTCAAAACCTGGTTTGGGCGAGTGGATACAACGTGATCGGGATTCCACTGGCTGCCGGGCTGCTGTATCCGATTTTTCACGTTATGCTCACGCCCTGGATGGCCGCGGCCGCGATGGCTTTCAGTTCGGTAAGCGTGCTACTGAACAGTTTGCGGTTGAGGGGATGGACTCCGGCGTGACTTGCAAAGGAAGGAATCGGAGTGACACGCTGTAGCCCTTCCTAACCACGATAGACTCAAAGCAGGCCATTGCTCTGTGCGTATACTGACCCGTTACATTCTCGGCGAAATCACCTCGCACGCGGCTCTAGGGTGCGCGTTGTTCACCTTCATTCTCATGATGAAGCCGCTGGAACAGATTCTTGAGATGGTGGTCCGGAACAGTTCCAGTTTTCTTACCGTTTTTCAGACCTTTCTCTTCACACTGCCCAACATCTTCCTGCTCACCATTCCCATGTCTGTGCTGGTTGGGGTGCTGCTCGGGTTGAGCCGTCTGGCCGCGGACTCCGAGATCACGGCGATGCGCGCTTCGGGCTTTGGCATCTGGTATTTTGTACGCGTGGCCTCGGTGATCGCGCTACTGGGAACCACCATTGGACTCTTGAATTCCCTGTACATCGAGCCGCGCGCCAATCAGGCCATTCTCGATGTGCAGAAGGAATTGGAGACTTCGCAGGCCTCTTTCGAGATTCAGCCGCGGGTCTTTTACGAGGATTTCAAGAACACCGTCGTCTATGTACAGAATGTGCTCGCGGGTACTGGCGCTTCTCACTGGCAACGTCTGCTGATCGCCGATGTGAGCGACCCGGCCGCTCCAGGTATAACCACCGCGGAAAGCGCGACGGTTGCCCAAGACAAGAGCAGCGAACGCCAGGGAATGCTGATCCAACTGCGGAATGGATCGCAGCACGACATGGTGGCCAACGAGCCAGGCCAGTACAACATTACGACATTTAAGGTGACTGACCGGCCACTGACCTTCAGTCCTCAGAGTGAAGTTTCTCTGGGGCGGCTGGATACACCGCTCTACGCTCTCGGTAACCGGGAACTGATGCAGCTATCGCGTGGACGCGAGGGCAAACGCTATTTGATTGAACTGAACCGGCGCTTTGCCTATCCGCTGGCCTGCATGGTGCTGATGCTGATTGGCGTTCCACTCGGAACGGCAGCACGGCGCGGAGGCAAGAGCAACGGCATCATCTTCACTATCCTGCTGGTGCTGGTCTACTACCTGCTCTCGGACTTTGGCATTGCCTGGGCCAAGCAAGGCCGGCTGCCTGCGTTTGTCGGCGTCTGGCTGGCGAATTTTGTCTTTGCCGCGGCGGGCTTGTTTTTGTTGAGCCAACTGGC
>Ga0302179_10001775_pt1 | contig 12815 bp, 2 predicted proteins | sample I_Palsa_E3_1_FD_198788 | JGI IMG/M metagenome (GOLD analysis project Ga0302179, IMG submission 198788) | Peat permafrost microbial communities from Stordalen Mire near Abisko, Sweden - I_Palsa_E3_1 | ecosystem: Environmental > Terrestrial > Soil > Palsa > Peat permafrost | place: Sweden: Abisko...
GCGAAGGGATTTGTTTCGCTAGATTCTGCCGCGCGTCATTACGGCGTTGTTGTCCGGTATCTCGGAACGCCAGGTCAACTCGTGCGCCTGCCCGAGCATTTTGCAATCGACGAATCTGCGACGAGGAAATTGCGTGAGGGAAATGAAGACTAGGCTTGGGTTGCGAACGTCAGATCAAGCGTGCTCTTACGAGCCAGCAAGTTACCGCAGTGTTTCTGCGCGGCTCGTATGTTGCTAGTTGCCGTTGCCTGATAGAGAGATGTATTGCGGACTATTTCGAGCGTTATCGGTGATCTTCACGCTGCCGCTCTTTTGTCCGCGGGTCGTCGGCGTGAATGTTACGTTGAACGCGCAATTCGCGCCGGGCGCGAGCGTCGTGGCGCTCGCGCATCCGCCGGACGCGATCGCAAAGTTGCCAGTAACCGACAGGCCGGAAAGCGTCAGCGGCGTCGTTCCTAAATTCGTCAGTGTGACTGTTTTCGCCGCGCTCGTCGTCCCCGTCTTCTGATTTCCGAAACTCAAATAATTCGTCGATAGATACGGTTGCGGATTAATGACCGTTGCGCTCATCGGCACCGTTTGCGGACTGCCCAACGCGTTGTTGGTGATGAGCAAATTCGCCGCATGAATCTTTGTAACGTTGGAATCGGCGGTGAAGCTCATAACGACGACGCAACTCTTTCCGGCATTAAGCGTTCTGGGGCAGAGTTCGATGCCAAGGAAGCCCGAGGAGTCGTCGCCCGTAATAGGCATCACATTGAAGTTTGTAAACGTGATCATCGTACTGCCAGTATTGGTCAGCGTCGTCTCTTGCAGCGTCGTAGTGCCGGCATAGACCGTCCCGAAATTTAGCGTCGCCGGCGAAATCTTTAGCGTTGAGCCGCTGCTTCCCGCGCTCACGGTCAGCGTGAAACTTTGCGTTGCGTTCGAGCCAACACCGTTACTCGCGGTAAATGTAATTGGGTAGGTCCCCGCAGTACCCGATGCGGGCGTTCCGCTCAAGACGCCGGTCGAAGTGCTGAAGGTCACACCGCTCGGCAGCGTTCCCGATTCCGTAATTCCTGGCTTCGGGAATCCGGATGCTATTACGGTGAATGATCCAGCAGCGCCAACAGTAAAAGTCGTGCTCGTGCCGCTGGTAATTGCTGGCGCCTGATCCACGGTTAGCGTGAAATTCTGCGTGATTGTCGCGGCACTATTTTTTGCCGTGAACGTGATGGTGTAAGTTCCGCCCGTGCCAGCAGCGGGTGTTCCGCTGAGGACATACGTTGAGGTGTTGAACGTCACGCCACCCGGCAATGTTCCTGATTCGCTGATTGTTGGAGTCGGAGATCCGGTCGCCGTGGCGGCAAAAGTTCCAGCCGATCCAACTGTAAACGTTGTGCTTGTAGCGCTTGTGAAGATCGGAGACTGGCTGGCGGTTACCACAGTAAGTGTAAAACTTTGGACCGCGTTTGTGCCGACTTCGTTGTTGGCCGTAAACGTAATCGGATACGTTCCCGCTGTGCCTGATGCCGGAATGCCGCTAAGGACACCGGCGCTGAAGGTTACGCCGCTTGGCAAGTTTCCTGATTCGCTGATCGCCGGCACTGGGAATCCCGCCGCCATCACGTTGAATGTTCCGGACGAGCCGGTCGTGAACGTCGTGCTTGTCGCGCTTGTAATCGCTGGAGCTTGATCGACGGTCAGTGTGAATGCCTGAGTGGCATTTGAACCGACACCATTATTCGCTGTGATTGTGATGTTGTACGTTCCGCCCGTGCCAGTGGCTGGCGTTCCGTTGAGGACACCGGCGCTAAAGGTCACACCATTGGGCAAAGATCCGGACTCGCTAATCGTCGGCACCGGGAATCCAGTCGCCGTTATTGCAAACGATCCCGCGGTGCCCGCTGTAAATGTCGTACTTCCGCCGCTGGTGATCGCGGGTGGCTGATCCACTGTCAGCGTAAAGTTTTGCGTTGTTGATCCCGCGCTGTTCATCGCCGTGAATGTAATCGCGTAAGTTCCGCCTGTGCCTGCAGCAGGAGTTCCGCTCAAGGTGTCAGTCGAAGTGTTGAACGTCACGCCGCTCGGCAAAGTTCCTGACTCGGTGATGGCTGGCGCCGGAGAACCGGTGGCCGTCACAATGAATGTTCCGGCCGAGCTGACTGTGAACGTCGTGCTCGCGAGACTCGTGATCATCGGTCCCTGAGTCACCGTCAGAGTGAAGTCCGCCGTTGTTGTCCCTACGCTATTCGTCGCCGTGAAGGAGATTGGGAAATTACCGCTCGTGCCGGCAGCCGGGGTTCCGCCGAGAATTCCAGTCACGTTGTTTAGCGTTATGCCACTCGGCAGCGCACCACTTTCTGTCAGCAACGGTGCCGGATAGCCGGCGGGTATCACTTGGAAAGTTCCTCCCGTGCCGGTCGAGAAGTTGATTGTGCTTGCGGTGTTGACGCATCCCGAGAGGCAAGTGCCGCTGATCGCCGGCGTCGTTGCAGTCGGAGGCGGCTCGACGGGTTGCGTTCCCGCAACAGTTGGCGGGAATGCGACGACAACGTCATTGAACGCCTTCGTCGATCCGCCGATTCCGGCGTCCACCGGCTTCGCCGGATCGTAGAACGTCGTGATATTGAATTCGAACTGGCACGCGTAGTTCTGATTCACGCCATTGAGCGTCATTGGCTGACCGCAACTGGTTCCGATTGATCCTATCGAAGCCGGCCCATCCGGATCATCGTAGAGCTGAGGCGTGCTGCCCGACCAGTAAGGGGCCGGCGGCGTAACAGTGTCGTTGTTCCAGGTAATTTCCCAGTAGACGCCGCCGCTATAGTCGGCCGCCGGCGGTTCGCTTCCCTGTGTGCCGTAGTACACCAGATAGTGAACGCAATTTCCGTTTGCGTAGGGATAGCACAGCGGAACGATGGTGTCGCCGTTCGAATCGGTGCCGTCGCCGAAGAACGTTACGAACCGGCAGTCGAAATCGTTCAGAACGGTATTTCCGTTTTCGCAGAGTCCGTCTGCCATCGTCGGCGGTACTTCGGTCGCAAGCACTGTTACGGTGAAGCTCGTGCTCACGTTCGGGATCGTGAATTGCAGCGCGTGGGCGTTAGGATCGGCGCACGGATTCGCCGGAGTCGGATTGGCGTTGTCTGGGCAATCGAACGTCGCCATCTGAGAAGAATTCGCGCCCGCGGGGAACGTCAAGTTCATTGTGGCCGGGCCCGCCAAGAAGTTCGCCGTGACGCTGGCGGAAGCGCTCAACGTGATCTGGCAGGTTGAGGATGTTCCAGCGCTCGCGCACGCTCCACCCCATCCGGCAAAAGTCGTGGATGCATTTTGCAGGCTCTCCGTGAGGATTACGGTTGTAGGATTCGCATAGCTGTACGAGCAAGTTCCCGATCCGATGCCGCTCGCTTCGCTGCAGCTGATCTTTTGCAGATTGTCGGCCACCATGCCCGCGCCGGTTCCAAGTTCCATCACGCTCAACGCGACCGTACCCGATGCCTGGCTCACAGTCAGCGTGAAGGCCTGCGCTGCGCTTGAACCAATACTGTTCGTCGCCGTGATTGTGAAGTTGTAAATTCCGCCCGTTCCCACGCCAGGTGTCCCGCCCAACACTCCAGTCGTCGTGTTGAACGTTACTCCGCCCGGCAGCGCGCCTGTTTCACTGAATGTGGGCAATGGGAATCCGCTCGCCGTCACATTGAAAGTTCCCAGCGATCCGACAGTGAACGTCGTGGCGTTGGCACTCGTGATCGCCGGAGCTTCGCTTACGTTCAGAGTAAAATTCTGTGTCGCGTTCGGGCTGACGCCGTTGCTAGCCGTCAGGGACAGAGGATATGTGCCGCCTGTTCCCGGCGCGGGCGTTCCGCCGAGAATACCTGTGTCGGTGTTCAGAGTGACGCCACTGGGCAGTGTTCCTGTTACCGCTAAGGTCGGCGCCGGGTTTCCGGTCTCCGTGATCAGGAAAAATCCCGTCGAACCGGCCGTGAATGTGGTGCTCGAAGCGCTCGTAATCGCCGGCGCCGTTTGCGGAGGAATTTCGGTCGTCGGCGGGAAAGCCACTACGACATCATTGAACGCCTTCGTCGATCCGCCGATTCCGGAGTCAACTTTCTTCGTCGGATTGAAGAACGTCGTGATATCAAATTCGAACTGGCACGAATACATTTGTGGCGCCGAGCCGATCAACATCGGCTGGGTGCATAGTGTGCCGTACGCGGCCGAAGGCGTCGGCGGGGAATCTGGATCGTCGAAGAGCCGCGGGGTGCTGCCGGTCCAATAGGGCGCGGGCGGCGTGAAGGAATCGTTGTTCCAGGTGATCTCCCAATTGACACCGCCGCTATAATTCGCTGGATTCGGTTCAGTTCCCTGCGTGCCGGAATAGACAACGTAGTGGACGCAGTTTCCATTCGCGTAGGGATAGCAAAGCGGCGTCACCACTCCACTTGCGATAGTTGAGCCCGGAAAGAACGTCGTAAAGCGGCAATCGAAATCGTTCAAGACCGTATTGCCGTTCTCGCAGATTCCGTCGGCTTGCGTCGGCGGCACTTCTGTGGCCGTCACAGTGACCGTGAAGCTCGTGTTTACGTTCGGAATCGTCAGTTGTAGCGCATGCGCGTTGGGATCCGTACACGGATTCGCCGGAGTAGGGTTGGGATTGGACGGGCAATTGAACGTGGCCATCTGCGCGGAGTCATTCCCAACCGGGAAAGTCACATTCACTGACACTGGCGCCGCCGCAAAATTCGCTGTCACGGATTGAGCAGCGCTCATCGTGACGGTGCATTCGGACGATGTTCCGGAACTGGCGCAGGCCCCACCCCAACCAACGAACGTGGATGGTGAAGCCGCGCTGGCGGTGAGCGTGACCATTGTCCCTGTCTCGTAGCTGCCGGAGCATGTTCCCGTCGTGATTCCGTTCGCCTCGCTGCAATTAATCGCCTGGAGATCGTCGGTCACCGTTCCGGTGCCGGTTCCCAATTCTGAGACCGTAAGCGTCTGTGAAGTGGACGTGCCAGTCTGCGCCGTCAACACAACTGCCTGAGGGACAGATGAGAAGTTGTACGTGAGTGTCCAGATGAGGCCAGCCGGTAGAGCCGCAGAATTGATTGAGGAAAATGTTCCGCTAATGGTGTTCGCCGTGAGCACCGTGAATTGGTTTCCGGATGACGGCGTGAAGCCGTTCGCGAAACCGACGTCGAGCGCTCCGCTCAAGTTGGCTGTGCCCGAAACGTTGAGCTGCGAGTATTGCGTGCCCGCCGTCAGTCCGCCGAGAACGACTCCCACTGCTCCCGCCGATGTCTGGGTTAAATTGTTGCTGATGGAAATCGTTCCAGGGTTCGGCGAACCATCCGGCACAATTTCGCCAGAATTCGTGACTGGTGTGCTCAATTGAAGTGTGCCGGTTCCCGTCGACTCGAGCAGCCCTTGATTCGTGAGCGCGGACGGGTTTACTAGAAGCGTGGCTCCCGCGACATTCGCGTTAATCGTCCCCTCGTTTACCACGGTCAAGCCGTTGTAGCCGATGGTTCCTGTTCCCGCGATGGTGTTGTTGACGTTGGTGAGCGTCGAGCCGCCGTATTGGTAAATGTAAGCGCCCCCGGCGCCCGTTGTAGACAGCGATACGGTCCCGCCACCCGTCAAATTCAAACTGGTTTCGACAATTAGAGCGGTAGTGGTGGCTCCGGCCACGATCTGGATTGCGCCGGTGTTATTGATCGTACCGGTGGCGTAAGTTGAAGTGTTGTTCGTCAGGCTGTATGTGCCGGCGATGGTGATCGCGCCATGAGTGGTGCCGTCGAGAGTGGCGTTGTTGCCGCTGGTCAAGATTCCAAGACTTCCGGCACCGATAGTCTTAAGTGTTCCGCCTTGAATGGTCGGGCTGGACAAGAGTTGCACCATCGAGCCGGTGCCGTTTGCGACGATCGATCCTCCGGCGTTGTTGAAGTTCGCGCCACCCGCCAGTTCCAACACGGCGCCGTTCGTGGCTTCAACCAGCCCCGTATTCGTCAGCGCAGATGGGTCGAGCTCCAACACGCTTCCAGTGGGCAATGCGTTCGCGTTAATAACACCGCCGGCCTCATTGATCACGGCCAAGCCGTTGTAGCCGATTACTCCTGTTCCTGCGATGGTGTTGTTGACGTTGGTGAGCGTCGAGCCGCCGTACTGGTAAATGTACGCGGTGCCCCCTGCGCCCGTTGTAGACAGCGATACGCTTCCGCCTCCCGTCAAAGTCAAATTGGTCTCGACAATCAGCGAGGCGGTGGTGGTTCCGGCTGCAATCTGGATCGTGCTAGCGCTGGTGTTATTGATCGTTCCGGTGACGTAGGTTGAAGTGTTGTTCGTGATGGAGTAGGTTCCGACGATCGTGATCGCGCCGTGAGTGCTGGCGTCGAGCGTGGCGGTATTGCCGCTGTTCAAGGTTCCAAGACTTCCGCCGCCGACGGTCGTGAGGGTTCCGCCCTGAATAGTCGGGCCAGACAGCAATTCCACCATCGAACCGCTGCCGTTCGCGGTTATGTTTGCTCCCTCATTGACGAACGTCACGCCGCCGGCCAGTTCGAGGATGCCGCCGCTGGTCGCTTCAAGGAGTCCCTGATTGGTGAGTCCGGACGGGTCTACTTCCAACGTGTTCCCTGAAGTATTCGCATCGATAATGCCAGCGGGACCGTTGACGACGGCCAAGCCGTTGTAGCCGATCTGGCCGGCTCCCTGGATCGTGTTGTTGACGTTGGTGAGCGTCGAGCCACCGTACTGGTAAATGTAGGCGCTTCCTGCGCCCGTCGTGGACATCATCACTAACCCGCTACCAGTCAAGGTCAAATTCGTTTCGACGATCAGCGCGGCGGTGGTGGTTCCCGCGGCAATCTGGATCGCGCCAGTGTTGTTGATCGTTCCGGTGACGTAGGTTGAAGTGTTGTTTGTGATGGAGTAGGTGCCAACGATCGTGATCGCGCCGTGAGTGCTGGCGTCGAGCGTGGCGCTATTGCCGCTGTTCAAGGTTCCAAGACTTCCGCCGCCGACAGTCGTGAGGGTTCCGCCCTGAATGGTCGGGCCGGACAGGAATTCGACCATCGAACCGCTGCCGTTCGCGGTGATGTTTGCTCCCGCATTGTTGAACGTCACGCCGCCGGCCAGTTCCAGGATGCCGCCGCTGGTCGCTTCAAGGAGTCCCTGATTGGTGAGTCCGGACGGGTCTACTTCCAACGTGTTCCCTGAAGTATTCGCATCGATAATGCCAGCGGGACCGTTGACGACGGCCAAGCCGTTGTAGCCGATCTGGCCGGCTCCCTGGATCTTGTTGTTGACGTTGGTGAGTGTCGAGCCACCGTACTGGTAAATGTACGCGGTGCCACCAGCGCCGGTTGTGGAGAGCGATACAGTTCCGCCGCCCGTCAGAGTCGCGCTCGTCTCGACAATAAAAGCAGCAGTGGTGGTTCCCGCAGCAATCTGGATCATGCTGGTGTTCGTGTTGTTGATCGTTCCGGTGACGTAGGTTGAAGTGTTGTTTGTGATGGAGTAGGTGCCAACGATCGTGATCGCGCCGTGAGTGCTGGCGTCGAGCGTGGCGGTATTGCCGCTGTTCAAGGTTCCGAGACTTCCGCCGCCGACAGTCGTAAGTGTTCCGCCCTGAATGGTCGGGCCGGACAGGAATTCGACCATCGAACCGCTGCCGTTCGCGGTGATGTTTGCCCCCGCATTGTTGAACGTCACGCCGCCGGCCAGTTCCAGGATGCCGCCGCTGGTCGCTTCAAGCAGTCCCTGATTGGTGAGTGCGGAAGGATTAACGTACAACCCGCTTCCGGACAAATTCGCGTTAATGGTGCCGCCGGCGCCATTGATGACGGTCAAGCCGTTGTAGCCGATCTCGCCGGCTCCCTGGATCTTGTTGTTGACGTTGGTAAGCGTCGAGCCACCGTACTGGTAAATGTACGCGGTGCCCCCAGCGCCGGTTGTGGACAGCGCAACTGTTCCGCCGCCCGTCAGAGGCACGCTGCCCGAGATAATCAGGGCGGCGGTCGTCGTCGCGGCGCTGATAGAAATCTGCCCTGCATTGGAGATACTGCCCGTAACCGTCAGCGTCGTATTGTTGCTGATGGTCAGCGTGTCGCCGCTGTCTATATACAAACTACCGACCGTGACGGTTTCGTCGAGCGTGACTAAAGAAGTTCCCGGCGTTCCGTCAGCTATACAAACGTTTGCGCCACTGGCCGGAACGGCACCGCCGACCCACATTGCCGCATTGCTCCAATTGCCCGAGCCGCCGATCCAGTTGGTCGTTATCCCCGAGCACGCGGTCGTGCCTGTCAGTGAAAATGCAGCGCTAACTGACGTATCGGCGGTAATCGTAATTGTGCACGTGGGCGTCGAACCTGAGCACGCGCCGCTCCACTGAACGAAGCCCGATCCCACGCCCGCGGACTCAGTTAAGACAATCTGGGTTCCGCTTGGATAACTCGCGGAGCAAGTCGGCTGGCATGCGATGCCGGTTGGGTTGCCGCTCACTGTACCGGAGCCGGTGCCCGACTCGCCGATATTCAGCGTGAAGGTTGGTATCGTGCTTCCTGTGCCCGAGAGCGCGACCGATTGCATGCTACCTGACACGCCATTTGAATTGTCGGTGAATATGAGCGAAGCGATTTCGCTGCTCGTGGTCGTGGGAGTGAAGATGACAAAGACCGTGCATGATGCGCCTGCGGCGAGCGTTCCCCCTTGCGAGCTGCACGTGTCGCCCGGGCCTTCCGTGAAGTCACTGCCATTTGTGCCGAAAAATCCGTAAGTGAACGTCAGCGAAGCTTCGCCTTCGTTTGCGAGGTACACCGTCTGCGCCGCGCTTGATGTGTTTTGGGTTTGAGAGGCAAACGCCAGCGCGGGAGGGAACGCAGTGCTGAGAGGCGGAGCCACCAGGAATCCGTAAGCAGCAATCGCCCCAATGAGTGGGCTGCTCTGCCCGCCCGTGTTGACGGACGTGCCGTCCTCGCCGTCTGTTGCGAACGCATAGAGGATGTGGAAGCCCGGCTCGAGCGGTGTCGCTACCGTGGCGTTGAAGGCTACGGAATTTCCAGCGGGGATGCCTCGAACCGCTGCGGTCCACGGACCAGTCCAGCTATCGAATTGATAGACGAGGTTGTCAGCTGCGGTGCTTGTCAGGCCGTTCGTCGTGGTGAAACTAAACGATGGCGTTTCCGTTGCGGTTCGATTGTTCGTGAGCGCGGTGATGGTTGTCTGTAGCGCGTTGGATTGAACCTGTTGCTCGGAGACGGCCGTGGCGTTGTCACTGTAATAGTTGGCCACATACGCGTCGTTCGTCACCGGGTTTACGGCGACCGAGAAAGGTTGTTGCGCGTTTGTGTCCGTGACGGCAAAAGCCGTATTCGTAACGCCATCAATCGCCGTGACGTAGCCGTCGTAGTCGGCGACGTAAATCTTGTTTGTCGTCGGATTCACGGCTATCGCGTTGGGAGAGAGCAGGCTGGCGTTTGTAATCGTCGTTGTAGCGTTCGCCGCGCCGTTGATGACGGTGACGCTGCCGGTTTCATTTCCCGCGCCTGCGACATAAATCAAATTCGTGATCGGATTGACCGCCACTGCGACGGGGGAGTTCGATACCGCAACCGTCGCTGTAACCAAATTCGTCGCTCCGTTAATCATAGTGACGCTGGAGCTGTCGGAATTCGCGACGTACACAGTGTTCGTTGCCGGGTTCACTGCAATGGCTTGCGGATAGGTTCCGACCGCGATCGACGCCACGTATAAGCCCGTGACGCCGTCGAATACGCTGACGTTGTCGCTGCCGGAGTTGGCGACATACACCTGCCCAGTGGCCGGATTCACGGCGATCGCAGCGGGGCCGAGTGCGGATGGGTCGTAAATCACGCTGACATTATTGCTATTTGCCGCGTTGATCACCGTGACGTTGTTCGTCGCGCTGTTCGCCACGTAAATCGTGTTTGTCACAGGATTCACGGCGAGTGCTACCGGCTGCGAAGTCCCGGGCGGCGTGATCGTGGTTACCTGATTACTGCTTGCGGCGTTGATTGCCGTGATCGTGCCGCTTGTTTGGTTCGCGACGTAAATTGTGTTGGTCGCGGGATTCACGGCGATCGCTGTCGGGCCAACGGCGCTCGAATCCGTCACCGTCGAGACGCTATTGTTGCTCGCCGGGTTGATCACGCTGACAGTGTCGCTGCCGGAGCTGTCGTTGTTAGCCACGTACACTTCGTTCGTGACAGGATTCACCGCAATCGCGTTCGGGCTCGAAAACGAAGAATCGGAGATGGAACCAACTGCGTAAGTCGCATTACTGATCACAGTGACGTTGGCGCTGCCGTTGTTCGCGACGTAGGCCATGCCGGTGACCGGATCGATCGCGATAGCAACAGGATTCGTCCCGGCGGCGAGTGAGGTCACGACGGCATTCGTCACTCCGTTGATGGCGGTGACATTTGAACTGCCGTTGTTCGCAACGTATACCGTGTTCGTCAAAAGGTTTATCGCGACGGCGATTGGAGCGCTTGCGGTTGTATCGGTTACAGTGCTGGAGGAATTGTTCGTACCATTGATAACGGTGATATTGCTACTGCCGTTGTTCGCGACGTAAATCGTGTTGGACACGGGATTGACCGCAATCGCGGCTGGGTTCATGCCTGAGGCGATTGGGGATCCGGCCGTATCCGCGCTGATCGGCGTTACATTGCTGCTGCCATTGTTTGCGACGTAAACGGTGCCCGTGACGGGATTAATAGCAATCGCGATCGGATTTGTTCCGACGACGATTGCCGTGCCAGGCAAATTTGACGATCCGTTTATCGGAGTTACGTTGTTGCTCCCGTAGTTCGCGACGTAAATCGTATTGCTGACTGGGTTGATGGCAATCGCGGTTGGATTGGTGCCTACGGCGATTGGAGAGCCTGCCGTACTTGCACTGATCGGCGTGACATTGTTGCTTCCGTAGTTCGCGACGTAAACGGTGCCGCTAACGGGATTAACGGCGATGGCGACCGGACTCGTTCCCACGGGGATTGCGGAGCCAGCGACGTTTGTGGCTCCATTGATCGGTGTGACGCTTCCGCTGCCTTTATTGGCCACGTAAATCATATTCGTGACCGTATTCACAGCTACCGCTACTGGATCGCTGCCGACTGTAATGGCTGGCCCAATCACTTGGCCCGTGGCGCCATTAATCACGCTCACCGTGCCGTCAGCAGAATTGAGCACGTAGATCGTATTCGTCAGCGGATTAGAGGCTGCTGCGGCTGGAGCGGTGCCAACGTCAATCGTGCTCGTCACGCTTTGCGCAAATGCCGCGCCACCAAATATCAGCGCGGCTATGGATATCAGCGCGGCTCTGCCAACCAGGCGAAGCAGGCGTTCTCTCATTGCCCGCTCCCGAATGGGCACACGCAACTGATCCGGATCATCGGCGGTCACCAAGCGGTGGCATTTAGATTTTGTCACGGGCACTTTACTTGGAGCGCATTTAAAACGTAAAAGAAAAAGTGAGCTGCCGCAGCGAGGTCGCGAGGGTTCGAATCCAACCGCCCTTACGGCGACACAAATGACACACTGACAGCACAACATATACAGCAGGTCGTCTACCAGACGTAAGTTACAGTAAATAAGCTAGTTAGTCGTGGTGTTGGATCTGCGTCAGGCAGTAGTTTGCATAAATCAGGCAACGCTGTTCACATCCCAAAACGGCACCTTCTCACCCTTTGGCATCGCGACATTTCTGGATTCGCTGGCGATGAATCGGTTATAACCGCTATTCATGACTTCGCACGCGATTGCCGTCGAGAATCTTGAAAAGTACTTTCCTCCCGCGCTCGCAGGGTGGCGCGGGTACTTCCAGCCGTTTGTACGAGCGACACAACCCGCGTTGGCGGGCGTATCCTTCAGCGTCGAAGCCGGCGAAGCGATCGCAGTTGTAGGCCCCAATGGCGCCGGCAAATCCACGCTGCTTCGAATTCTTGCCACGCTCCTTATTCCGTCATCGGGCCGCGTCGAGCTTGGCGGCTTCGATCTCTCTCGGGATTCCGCGGGTGCGCGAAGCAAGCTCGGCTATTACACGGGCGGGGACGACGGATTCTACGGGCGCCTGAGCGCGCGTGAAAATCTGGAATTCTTTGCCATCATGAACAATCAGGCCGGAGCTGAAGTGTCTCGCGAAATCCGCCGCCTCGCGGAATGGATTGGACTTGGCGATGCGCTTGACCGTCAGGTCCGCACATTCTCTACCGGCATGACGCATCGCTTGGGCCTCGCTCGCGCACTTTTGCACCGGCCGAGCGTGCTCCTGCTGGATGAGCCCACTCGGAGTCTCGATCCCATCGCCGCTTCGGAATTTCGTCAGTTTCTCAAGCGCGAACTCGTGGGCGCACGCGGCACCGCACTTTTCTTCGCTTCGCACACGCTCGGCGAAGTGGAGGAAGTCGCCGACCGCGTGCTCGTGCTCGACTCCGGTCGCGTCGTGGCGTGTGATTCGCCCAGTAATATTGGCCGCGCGGCCGGCGACATTTCCTTTCCCGACGCGATTGCCAGGCTTATTGGCCACGATCCTGCCGACGGAAAGTCGAAAGCATGAATACGCGGATGGCGCTGCGAAAAATCCTCGCGTTTTTCAGCCGAGACATAGCCATCGCAAAGACCTATCGCGGCGCTTTTGTTCTCGAGCTGTTTGAAGCCCTTTTCGGTGTCGCGACCTTCTATTATCTTTCGCGCTTCGTCGAGAGCCCCCAGCTACGGAGCGCATTACCGCAAGGCGGTAGCTACTTCGCTTTCGCCCTTGTAGGCTTCGCGTTTTTTGATTACCTGAGTGTTTCGATCAACAC
>Ga0302179_10001777_pt1 | contig 12808 bp, 17 predicted proteins | sample I_Palsa_E3_1_FD_198788 | JGI IMG/M metagenome (GOLD analysis project Ga0302179, IMG submission 198788) | Peat permafrost microbial communities from Stordalen Mire near Abisko, Sweden - I_Palsa_E3_1 | ecosystem: Environmental > Terrestrial > Soil > Palsa > Peat permafrost | place: Sweden...
CGTTCCTGTACGTCTGGAATGTGAGCGAGTAACGAGCGAACGCCGGATAGGTACTCTTCATGGCCTGGTACGGAATCTTGCGGTGTCAGGCAGACTAACCGGCTGCGCGCACCGAACCGAGGAGTCCCGCTAGTCACGCCACAAGTGGCGCATGTCCCCTAAATCTTTTTCGTGTAAGATGTTGTGAACGATTTTAGGGGCGTAGCTCAGTGGTAGAGCAGCGGCCTTTTAAGCCGAAGGTCGTGGGTTCGATCCCCACCGCCCCTACCAAAGTTTGCTGTTTTCAATGAGTTGGCTCGTCGCCGTCCCCTCAACTGGAACACCATTTCTGATCGACGTTCCGCGCTGAAGTAGAAGAAGGTTGGCGATTTCAATGATTTGCAGCATTTGCGAAGAAGTCTCACAGGTGCCAACAGGCACCAGAATCCCCACCGCCTTCATTAATACTCTGTGGGATCGGAGACTCGAAAGCGGCCGTCAGCGTGAGCTTGATCTGTCGCCGCGGGGCAGCGCGGCCGCTTCCCAAGCGGACGGTAACAGTGGAGGAGAGCACCTGCCTCGTGAGCAGTGGATTATTTGCAGCCTCTTGGAACAATTCCTTCGAGTGTACTGGCCGATCACATTCAGATGAAGGATTAAGGTGTGACAAGTGTTCTGCTCGGCGGCGGTTTGGAAAACCGTTGTGACTTGGAACTATTTGTGATCCTAGTCTAGTGAGCGTTCCCGAAATCGCTGAACATTTTGCCCTGCAGGATTCTTCTCAAAACATCGTGTTGGGGTTGTTGGAGGAGGCCGGGACGGGTTGAAGGACATCCCAATGCTCGACGATCTTGCCTTCGCCGTCGAAGCGAAAGATGTCAACGCCAGCAGTTTCCTTGCCGGCCCAATTCAAATAACGCACGTGTATGAAGGCAAGATCCCCGTCGATGGCAACACGTTTCACCTCGCAGGGAATGCTGCCGGCCTGCTTGATGTAGGCAATGATGCCGTCGAGCCCATCAGGAAAAAGCGGGTTGTGCTGAATGTATGGCCCGGAAACAAGACCCGGAAGCAGATCGGCTCTGCCCTGATTAAAAATCTGGTTGTATATAATGTCGATCGCGTGTTGGATATGCTCTCTCGTCATAAAGCATCCTTTGGAATTTCCGTCTCCGGTATTTTCGAATCCTCCAGCAATCGGCAGCGCGACACTCTGTCATGCCGCAAATTGCTTTAGGTGGTAATCAAGATGGATTTGCAGAAGCTTGCCCCACTCCGTCGGCGACATTCTGCCGAACATTGGATGAGGCTTCCACTGTTCTGCGGTTATCGCTTTCCAATCGGCCTCGAGGATTTTGATTAGCTGCCCCCTCTCGTAAGCAAATTCAAATCTCTGTGCATGCGGAATTTTGAAGCCTGTCGGGAGGCGCAAGCCAACGGGCTGCTCCGAATACCAGTCAACGAGAATCCATTTGAAAAGCGTTCGGGAGATCAGATAGCTCTCGTCGGGAAGATCGTAAAAGCCTTGCGAACCTCCGCATGCAAGGTTGAGATGGTGAAGCATCTGGTCGATTTCCATGGTTCCCCACTTGCGCCGCGAATTCAGCGTCACACTCTCGACACGTCGCCAATACTCCTGCCGCTTCTCCTCCGTGAAAAAGAGATTCCCATCGATTTGCTTTGTACGAAAGGCCCGAGGGATGTAACGAGTTATCGCGATCCCCGTAATCCAAAAGTCACTAGAAAGAGCAGCGCGGAACACATTCATGGACGGATGTCCTCGCTAGAAGAACTATTCAGAAAACGGCGAGTTTGCGACGACGTCCGCGAAGTTCGGAGGAGTGAACCCTTCGACGTAGCGGGTGCCGAAATCCCGAAGAATGTTGTCAAAGCTGGTCGCCGGTTTGCGCCGAACGATGTTGCATAGGGATGACTGGAACTGGTTCTTGAGGGCCAAGCGAGGGAACGCCGCGAGGATCGCCTTTAGTTTATCCGTCGGAATTCGATCGAGACCAACCCCGATAACGTCCACTGCGATTCCTGAATGGGTCATTGCGACTTCGGGTTCTTTGTGGAGAGCGATGGAGCGAGTTGTGTGAAGGGCGATCGCATCCCAGACAAGTTGCAGCTGCAGGGTCGCGATACCGCGCTCCTTGAGGAACGCGCCGGCTGCGTTGGCGCCATCGACCTCGAATCGCTCCTCGGCCATGTAGCGCTCGGTCAGGCCGAGATCGTGTAAAACGGTGGAAACCGCCAGGAGTTCGGGGTCCGGCGAAGGTTTTACATCTTCGGAAAGCAAAACGCTAAATAGCCAGGAACGCATCACATGGTTGAAAAGATATAGCTCCGAAGAACTGCGGGCCAGATCCATCGCGTCGCGGACTAGATGTGTGTCGGTTACTTTGATTCCCGCCAAAACCATATTTACCCCTTTGATGGAAAACTACGGGCAACCCTCCTTTTAGTATTCAAACCACTGGCTGAGCGCTTTGACCTTCTCGTCCGTATACGGCGGGAACAGGTGCTCGATGGCCACGTCGGGCGGCGATATGAGAACCGATTTCGCATGGGTGAGCGCGTCAAAACCGGCCTTACCGTAGTAGTGCCCGATGCCCGAGAATCCGACGCCGCCGAAAGGCATGCTTTCAATGAAAAGATGTATGTTCACTTGGTTGATTGCACCGCCGCCAAAGGACAGGCTCGCGAGGAAATGATCAATTGCTTTCTGATCACGGCTGAAGAGGAAACCGGACAGAGGCTTCGGATGCTTTTTCACTTCACGAATGGCGGCATCCATGTCTTTGTAGGTAAGGATTGGGAGAATCGGGCCAAAGATTTCGTCCTCCATAATCGGGTCCTCCCATGTGACCGGATACAAGATCGTGGGATCGAGGTAGCGCGCCTCGCGGTCGGCAGAACCGCCGGCTACAACCTTGCTCTGATCAATTAAGGATACGAACCGGTCAACGGCTTTCGGGCTGATGATTCGCGAGTAGTCGTCAGACCTCCTCTTCGGATCGGTCCCGTACAACTCAATCACGGCTTTCTTGCATTCCTTTACAAACTCCTCGGCAATCGATTCGTGCACATAGGCGTACCCGGGAGAGGTGCACCACTGCCCACCCCAGGCCGTCGCGCCCCAGACAATTTTCTTGGCTGCGTCGGGGATGTTTGCGGTCGCATCAACGAAAGCTGGATTTTGTCCGCCGAGTTCGAGAAGAATCGGAGTCAGATTCTTTGCCGCCGCCTCCATGACGATCTTGCCCACCTTGACGCTGCCGGTGAAAAAAATGAAGTCAAACGGGAGCTTGAGAAGTTCCGTAACTTCTTCTTTGCTCCCCGAGACGGCAGTGACGGCGCGAGGATCGAAATATTTCGGTATGAGATCCAACAGGAGCTTACTCGTGGCGGGCAACCCTTCAGAGAGTTTGAGAATGCATGGATTTCCTGCCGCAAGAACCTGGACCGCAGGGTCGAAGAGCAGGGTCAGTGGTCCATTGAAAGGTCCGATTACCAGAGTGACCCCATAGGGCTCCCGATAGACCTTGGCAGTATGCCCACTTTCCCGAAGGGCCTTGGGAACAACGACATCAACGGGCTTCATCCACTCTTTCAACTCAGCTTTCGCGAAAGCCGCAGTTCCTACCGGGGCCATAATCTCGAAGACTTTTTCCTGACTAGCAGTCTTGAAGTCGCTGCTCATCGCGGCCTCCAGCGCCTCGGAGTTCTCGTTGCACAAGTTCTCAAGACGTGTCAGCTGGTCGATACGCCACTCGTACGATTTGGTTGCGTCCGAATCGAAGTACGCTTTCTGTTTGTTAAAGATTTCCTGGAATGGATTCATCCAAGTCTCCCTGTGGCACATTCGATTTGTGACGCGTTTTGCTGCACACTCTTGAACTTGGTCAGCTCATAGTGAGAACCATTCGAAAGCGTGCCTTGCCATCCATCATTCGCTTGTAGGCTTCCTCGGCTTTTACCAGCGGGAGCGTTTCGATCATTGGACGGACATCGGTGAGTACGCTGAAATCGAGCGTGTCTTGAGTCTCGATCGCTCTTCCGGTGAGACTGCCGACAACTGACCGTCCGCCGAAGATGAGCGGTACGCCGTTGACTGGGATGGCATCACCTGAGACTCCGACAACCACAAGTTTGCCCCGAGTTTTAAGGCCGGGGAGCAAGCTACCGATTGCGGCCCCGCTTGGCGCGGTCGCAAGGATGACATCTGCGCCTCCGAGCTTTTGCAGAGCTGCCGCCGCGTCTTCTGCCTTGGCATCGATGTAGATGTGCGCTCCTAATTTCTGCGCCAGGTGCTCTTTGTCAGGGCCCCCACCAATCGCCACGGTGCGCAGGCCCATTTTTCGTGCAAACTGCACGCCAAGGTGGCCAAGCCCGCCCACTCCCTGAATGGCAACGGTGTCGCCGGCACGTGCGGCGTTACGAAGCGCGTTGAAGGTTGTTATGCCGGCACATACCAGGGGGGCCGCATCCTCTGACTTGAGTGCATCCGGTATCAGGGCAAGCGCGCGTGCCTCCGCAATCATCGTTTCCGCGTAGCCACCGTCAGTTGTGATGCCGGTCATAATTGCATTTTGGCAATAGGCGGTTTCACCACGGCGGCAGGCCTCGCAGGTTCCGTCTTCACCTCCGAAAAATCCAACTCCGACACGCTGGTCGACCTTCCACGCTGTCACGCCAGGACCCACTTCCTCTATTCGCCCGATAACCTCGTGGCCAGGCACGCGCGGATAAGAAAGGTTGGGAAATTGTGCTTCCACAGTTGCCGCATCCGAATGGCATACACCGCAAGCCTCGACGCGGATACGCACCTGTCCGGCGCCGGGGACGGCAACCTTTCTTTCAACTAAGGAGAAAACGCCTGGCGAAGTTACTTCCATCGCGCGATACGTATTTCGCATCCGATGCTCCTGTGATCGGGACTGACCTTGGTTTATGAAAGGTCAGAGAGATCGTTGACTCCCGCTTCGTGGCTGTGCGTAGATAACGAGGGCAACACTAACTTCCAACAAGACTTCAACGCTACGACATAGATGCATCAAAATCGGACACAGGTTCGGACACGGCTTAATGAATCGAGGGGGCGTAGATGAGGAGAATCGTAATTACTGGTCCGCAACCGGTTGACATGCTGGACCTTGTAGGTCCGCTCGAGGTGTTTAAATTCGCTCCAGAGTACGAAGTGGCCGTGGCCAGCCCGGAAGGCAGAACGGAATTGCAACTGAATCATGGATTCAAAATCTCGGACACCGTTCCGTTCACAAACCTAGCCGGTCAGATCGATACACTAGTGGTCGCGGGCGGCCCAGGGGCGAATGACGAACTGTATGACGACCATTATCTAAGCCATATCACTGAGTTGGCATCTCGATCCCGTCGGATAGCGGGAATCTGTACTGGGGCGTTCGTGCTCGCAGCCGCTGGACTGCTTGACGGCAAAAGGGCGGTCACTCATTGGGCCTATTGCGACAAGCTTTCCCGGCAATATCCTTCCGTCGTAGTTGAGCCTGATCAAATCTATTTGCGTGATGGGTCGATATATACGTCGGCAGGTATTACTGCGGGGATAGATTTGGCGTTGGCACTCGTAGAGGAGGATCACGGTCACCAGGTTGCTCTCGAAATCGCACGGATATTGGTGATGTTTCTCGTTCGTCCGGGCGGACAGTCCCAATACAGCCATATGCTCTCGCGGCAAGCGGCAACATCGCAGCCACTCCGCGAACTGCAGGTTTGGATGATTGAGAATCTGCGTGAAGATTTAGGCGTTGAAAGACTTGCTAAACGGATGGGAATGAGCGCACGCAATTTCACCCGTGTTTGTCTGCGCGAAACGCGAATGAATCCAGGACAATTCGTCGATCGCATGCGCGTGGAGGCGGCACAGCAAATGATCGATAGCTCCGCGATGGGTCTTAAGGAGATCGCGGATGCTTGTGGATTTCAGACGCCTCTTGCCATGCGCCGAACGTTTCTACGTGTTCTCGGCATTACTGCCGGCGAATATGCAAGCCGATTTAAGCGGTCGCAAAGCCAGACCGAAATGCATAGATGAAGCCAACGCCGGATATCTGATCACAAGTTGCATGCTGGTTGCGCGGGGCGCGACACGTGCGATTTCGACATAGCTACGACATCGCAATGAGTTCTTATTTCCTGAGGAACCGATTGCAAATAATAGGAGGATGAATGGCGCAAGTTTGGTTAGTGACGGGCAGTTCTCGCGGTCTGGGTCGCGCGATTGTCGAAGCGGGCCTTGCGGCGGGTAATAAAGTGTTGGCGACAGCTAGGGACATCGAGTCTCTACATGACCTATCGGAGCGCCACGGTGACCAGATCAACCTCTTCGCGCTGGACGTGACCGACGAGTCCGCGGCAGCGAGGGCAGTGAAGGCGGCGATCGGTGCCTTTGGCTCGCTGGAGGTTGTTATCAACAACGCAGGATACGGCAATCTCTCGTCCGTCGAAGACACGCCGATGTCGGATTTTCGCGCACAAATCGAAACGAATCTCTTCGGGACGATCATCGTGACGAAGGCCGCTCTTCCGTACTTTCGCCAAAGGAAAGCCGGTCATTTTGTTCAGTTTTCGTCGATGGGCGGAAGGATCGGGCCTCCAGGGCGTGGGCCCTATTCGGCTGCGAAATGGGGTGTCGAGGGTTTCTCGGAAGTGTTGTCGCGCGAAGTGGCGCCGCTGGGCATCAAGGTCACCATCGTTGAGCCGGGTGGCTTCCGCACGGACTTCGCCGGAAGTTCCACCAAACTGAGCGAAGGAAATCCCGACTACGACTCGACTGTTGGAGCAACCGCCAGGTTTCAACGCGACTACAACGGTAAGCAGCCCGGTGATCCGAAAAAGGCGGCTCAAGCGATCGTGCGACTGACGCAGGAACAGAAGCCTCCATCGCGACTGTTGCTCGGCAGCGATGCGTACAACGCGGCGGAGAAAAACGACCTCGCACGCCTAGAAGAGGCAAGGTCCTGGAAGGAACTCAGCCTGTCCACTGATTTCGAGGCGAAGCCCCCACACCCGGAGCGACCAAAGTGAACCTACCTTCGCGGCAATCCGGCCCAGAGACGTGCCGCCTTTTCGCGCCGCGCAAATCGTAGGAGCAGGCTTCGCATTTTTTGTTTCGCCGGCTCATGTCAAAGACCACCTAAAGCAAGGCGACGGCGTGTTCGAGAACGGTCTTGAAAGCCGCCGCAAACCGGGTGACCTTCAGCGTGTTGGCGCAGGCATAACCGGTGCCACATTGTGGGGACTAAGCCAACCCGCGGTTGGTTTGCGGGGCGACCTGCACGGATCTGTGAAGCAGATACACCACGAAAAATTGGAGGGCGGCGATAAAGAGCGGCCCAACGCATTTCCCAATATCCTGTTCATACAGGCCGATTCCGGCATCCAGCAATTGCATGGCGCCGGCGAGCGAACCCAGGAGTTGCAACGCAGGCGTCGCCCGCTTGCAGATCGCCCCCAATGCGAACAAAGCCAAAGGAATTGTGCGCGCGGCCGAATACATCGCCAATATCAAGGACGCCTGCGTTGGAACGGATTCGACGGGGACCAGGTATTGCGGGCGGATGATCCCCACGATGGAAAAGCCGCTCGCGACCAGGACATTGATTGACGTGACCACCGAAGCCAGCCGGAACGCCTTTGTTGTTGTCATTGATTTCTCTCTCAGGGGGCTGAGCCTAAGCGCTCTGAGCCTTCGTGTGATACGCGGGCACAAAAACATCCTGCACAAATGTTTCAAACGAAGTCGGCGTGCTGTTCTGCCTCGAACGTGGCTCCTGCGCAACGAGAAGTCCTCCATTGATGGCCTCGAACATTTCGATGTACACGGCGGCTTTCTTCGGCGACCATCCCGCTTGCACTAGCACCTGTCTTACCTGGTCATACGAAAACTGCTCATAACGCAGGTCCGGTTTGCCGATGCCCTGAGCAATCGCAGCCGTAACTTCCGTCATCGACAGATCGCGCTCGCCAAGCAGTTCGCGCGTTTCCTTGCCGGAAAAATCCAGGTTCAGGAGGCGCTGTGCGGCGAAGTCGCCAACGTCTCGTGTCGCGACCATGGGCAACTTGAGGTCCGGCAGCAGCGCATGACCGAACAGGCCCATCCCGCGAATCATGTCGATTGCCGCCAGATTGTTCTCCATGAAATACGCAGCTCGCAGGTGCAGAACGTTCAAACCGTTGATCGCGTTCAGTTTCTCCTCGGAAGAATGCAGTCCGGTGACGGGCCCCGTACCCTGCGGGACTTGCGCGCCGTAGCTGCTCAAGTGCACCGCATAGGGGAGGCCGGATTCCTTCGCGGCTTTCGCTATCGCATCGCTTTGTTGCTCTTGCTCTTCGCGGGAGTGCAGAGGCGGCAGTATCGCGTATGCCGCGCGCGCACCGCTGAAAGCTTTGGTGAGCGCAGCCGCATCGGTCATATCCGCGGGGAAAGCCTCCGCGCCTTTGCGCACAAAGCGCTGTAGCCGCCCCACGTCGCGCCCCACGACGCGCACTTTCTCGCCCTTCGACAGCAGGAAATCGGCGATGATCGAGCCGGTGTTCCCGGCCGCGCCCAAGATCACATACATTGCATTCGAAACAACGGGTGAAGTCATGGATACTACCTCCTTGGTTTGGTAAATTTGCTTCTCACCTGGGGAATGTGTTGCCGAACATGGGAAGGCCGCTGACAGATTCGGCTTTGGTCGCCTCGTCCTGCAAAACGTCCCAATGCTCTTTAAGAAGGCCGTCTTCGAATCGGATAACGTCGGCGGCGATCCAGGCGGCGGGCCTCCCCATGCCAATGAAGCGGCCATGCGCCATGACGTAATCGCCTTCGGCGATGATGAGCTGGTTCTCATAGTGCAACGTCTCCGGCGCTGAGCGGACCAGATTGAATAGGCCTTCGCGACCTGGTGCAATGTGTGCGCTGTGCTGGATGTAAGCCGGTGACCAGAAGCGCTCCGCCGCCGTGTAGTCGCGCTTGTTGAACAGTGTCTCGAATGCTTCGAGCACGATTGCCTTATTTCGTTCTGGGGATGAGTTGCTCATTGCTTCTCCTGTGCTTGAAACGGGTTGCTCTGCGCTTTCATTATTGTAGAGTATGCTCGTACTCCACAAGTTGCAAGGTATTTTAGGAAAATCTCCCTAGAACACCCCGTTGGGCTTGACTTGCTGAGGACAGCATTGACCTTTATCGTTGACGCAGTGAGTTTCTTGTACCAAGGTTAGACGGTTTGCATCCAATCAAGGAAGAGTACGCTGATACTCTAGGAGTTCTTCCTACCCGGGGCGATCCATGCAGACTCCGGAAGAGAGGGTGACGGCGGATGGGTTATTCGAAGAGTGACAAGGCGCAGACGCACGCTCGGATTGTGAATGTTGCCGCCAAGAGGTTCCGCGAGCTTGGGCTCGAAGGTATTGGCGTTGCCGATGTGATGAAGGAAGCGGGTGTCACTGCCGGCGGGTTTTACAAACATTTCGCTTCACGCGACGAACTGGTGGTGGAGGCGCTGGCCACCGCATTCCAGGACCTCGACCGCTGGGAGGAAAATACCGACACGCTAACGAAAGGTTTAAAGGCCTATTTGACCGAAGAGCACCGGGACGCTCCGGGGACAGGTTGCGCGCTGGGCGCGTTGCTGGGTGACATGTCCCGGGCGAGTCGATCCGCGAAGGCCGTATATACCGCACGGCTCAAGCGCACCCTGGCATATTCGACCGACCTTGTTCCTCCAAATGGCAACTCTGATCGGCGCGGCCGCGCGATTCTCACGATTAGTGCAATGCTCGGGGCCATCAACCTCTCTCGCGCCGTGTCAGACCCGAACCTTTCACGAGAGATTCTCAAGCGGACTCGCGATGAGCTGATCAGTCTGAACAAGGTGGGCGGCACGGAGAAAAGGCCGGGAACCGTTTGATGGCTCGGAAGTTCCAACTTCGATCCGAACCGGTGCAGGGCTGGAATGGCGTGATTGACTGCGAGGTGCTGGTCGTCGAGCACTTGAAACGGCTCTCCAACACCTGGAGTTCCATGGGGCTGGATTTCGTGGTGCTGTGGACGCTGACTCCCGCGGAGGGCGGCACGCAGGTGCGCATGGAGCAGTCCGGCTTTGGTCCCGATCAGCAAAAGGCTTATCAGGGTGCAAAATACGGGTGGCAGCGATTCTTCGATGGTCTGGGACGCGTGCTCGGAGGGGGCGAAGGATGAAGGCATCGAAGGGACTGTTCGCAGGCTTCTGGATTTCCACGGTGGTGTTCGCGCTGCAGATGGGCTTCACGGCCTACGCGCAGCTGCGGCTGCCGCAAGTGGCTGCGGTTTTTCCGCACCTCGGCTTCCCGGACTACTTCCGCATCGAGCTCGGGTGGGCCAAGCTCGCGGGGCTGGCCGCGCTGCTGGTGCCCATGGTCCCGGCGCGGGTGAAGGAGTGGGCCTACGCGGGCTTTGCGTTCACGCTGGTTTCGGCGCTGATTGCGCACCTCGAGGTCGGCGACAGGATGCAGGCGTGGATTTGGGCGGTGGGGACGGGCGTGCTCTGGGGCGCGTCGTACTTCTTCTGGCGTCGGCTGCAGGCCGACGTGTCCGCGAACTAGCCGGTGGCGTGGCGCGGCGCCTTTACGGCGCCGATCGGGCGAGTTTTAAGTCGGCAAAGTTCGTCCATTTTCCCTCTTTATCTTTTTGCTCCATCAGCCATTGCCACGTGCCGGTTTCCGGCCGCCAGCGATAGGTGGTGTGAAACGGGCCGTCCGGATATTCGAAGACAAAACGGATGGAGTCGCCGTCGCGCGTGCCGTAGCCGAGCGTTTCAGAAAATCTGCCGCCGAACACATCGAGGAGATGCAAAACGTAGCGGTCGCTTACCGGATCGTAACCGAGGAACCAGATTGCCTCATAGCGCCTCTCGGACGTCGGCGCGCTGGCCTCCGTCTTTTCGTGAAGGCGAAGGAACTGGTGGTTAAGCACCCAATCCGCTTCCACCTCGTGGTGCGCGTCGCGGCCCATGACCTGCCCGGTGAGTTTCCATTGGCCAGTCAGGCGATCGGCCAGATCGTCGCGCCATTCCGCGGGGGCCTGCGCGCCCAAATGGACCGGAAGAAGGCCGATCAGAAGCACGACACGAAAGAGCGACCCAAACGAGATATTCATGAAAGCCTCCTCACGCTGAGCGTGAGTCTTGTGCTTAACGGACGTGGGATTCTCGCACAAGTGGAGGCGTACGTGTTCGGCGAACTCCCGGACCGCGACGCGGACCTCGGAAATGCGGTGGTAAGATCCTCGGGCGCAACCCGGGAGCGGCGTGGAGATGGCAATGACACCACGATTGAATGCAGCGCTAAGCGAGATTCGCGACACCCTGCTTGAAACGTACGCGGTGAACGACGCCATGAACCAGCTTTTGCTGCGGCATCTGGACCCGCGAGCATGGCGCGCGGAGCCGCTGGGACGGAAAGGCCAGGGGCGAACGATTGCGGCGATCTTCGCGCATTTGCACAACTGCCGGCTGGTGTGGCTGAAGAATTCCGCGCCGCACCTGAAATGTCCGGTGGCGCTCGATCCCTATCGCTGCACCAGGAAGCAAGCGGCGGCGGCGCACAAGAAAAGCGCGGCGCAGTGCCTGAGGATGCTGAGCGATGCATTGACGGCGTCGCCCGGCCGGCGGGTGACGAAATTTTCGCGCGGCAGTTGGGCGCCAGAGTGGCCGGCGGGAGGGACCATGTTCGCGTATATGTTCGCGCACGAAGCGCATCATCGCGGGCAGATTTTGATGCTGGCGCACCATCTGGGCTATCGCGTGCCGCCGAACGTGATGGGCGGGATCTGGCAGTGGAACAAACTGTGGAAGGAAGCGGGCTTCGCGAAGCGGCCGAGATAGCCGGCGGATGCGGATTGCAGGACAATCCCGGTTTATAGGCCGTGCTGCCCGCTGCGCGCCGCGAATCGAAAACACTACGGATTAATCGTGAACGTGAGTGAGGTGACGGAAGTGCCGCCGCCGGGCGGTGGGTTGGTCACCGTGACCTGAGCGGAGCCCGAGGAAGCGATGTCAGTCGAGAGGATGGCGGCCTTCAGCGAAGTTGCGCTCACGTAAGTGGTGGTGCGCGGCGAGCCGTTCCAATTCACCACCGAGCCGGAGACGAAGCTTGTTCCGGTCACGGCGAGAGTGAAGGCAGCGCCGCCGGCGGTGGCGCTGGAGGGCGCGAGCTTGGTGACGCCAGGAACCGCGTTGTCGATGGTGAAGGTCTTCGCGCCGGAGGTGCCGCCTCCGGGAGTTGGGATGAACACGGTGACCGAGGCGGTGCCGGCGGTTTTGATGTCCGCGGCGGTGATCGTCGCCGTGATTTGCGTGCTGTTGACGAAGTGCGTGGTTTGCTTTTTCCCGTTCCACATTACTTCCGAGGTGGAGACGAAATTGGAACCGTTGGCGGTGAGCGTGAAAGTGGCGCCGCCGGCTGTTGCGGAAGTCGGCGAAATCGAAAGCAGAGCAGGAACGGGGTTGTCGATGGTGAAAGATTTGGAAGCGGAAACGCCGCCTCCCGGCGCGGGGTTGGTGACGGTGACTTTGATGGTGCCGGGCGTGGCGATGTCGGTGCTGGTGATCTGAGCGGTGAGCTTGGTCTTGCTGACGTAAGTGGTCGCCGCAGCGACGCCGTTCCAGTTGACGACTGAGGCGTTCAGGAAATCGGTGCCGTTGACGGTGAGAGTGAAGGTGGCGCCTCCGGCGGTCGCGCTCGTCGGCGAAATGGAAGTGATGCTGGGCTTGAGGTTGTCGATGGTGAAGGTTGTGGCGTTCGATGTGCCGCCGCCGGGTGTTTG
>Ga0302179_10001778_pt1 | contig 12805 bp, 8 predicted proteins | sample I_Palsa_E3_1_FD_198788 | JGI IMG/M metagenome (GOLD analysis project Ga0302179, IMG submission 198788) | Peat permafrost microbial communities from Stordalen Mire near Abisko, Sweden - I_Palsa_E3_1 | ecosystem: Environmental > Terrestrial > Soil > Palsa > Peat permafrost | place: Sweden: Abisko...
GAGACTGGCGGGCTGAACCGAAAAACTCAGACAACTGGCTTTGAGAAGCGCCCGGCATGGTGAGCGAGTTGAATGGGGTGGTCAGGTCTGCACCGAGAGCTCGCGACCGCCGCACGAATGCAGCTTCGGCGAATCCGCCGGGCGTGATAGTGATTCCTTTGAAATGGATGGATATGACGGGGCTCTCCAGCGGGTTGGTGGAAACCTGCGCGGGAGTGTCTTGCAGGTTGAGGCCGGGAGCGGTTGTGCGTTCCTGCTGAACCAGAACGGCGTTCTTAAGCTCCGCGGGCTGTTGCTGCGAGACCGGCTGGACTTGAGGGGCAGCGGTTTCGGCGTCGGCTTGCCGCACTTCCTGGCGGCCCTCTTGGCGGTCCAGTCGCAAGGTGAGCCGCTCGATCAGTTGTTGCTGGGCGGCCAGCGCGTCTTTCAACGCCTGAACATCCGCAGCGGTTATCGGTTGAGCCGGCGAGGTTGACGCCGAGGTTTGAGCCCAGACGCCGGCGGAAAGCGCCAGTAGCGTCAGAGCGGTGAGATATACGTTCTTGAACGGTTTCATGGAAGTTAATTTCTCTCCTTTTTTGGGTTTGGCTGAACCTAACTGTTACCATTATAACAATCGACTTACTAGAGATTATCCACAAACCACTCGCTCGGATAAAGCGAGCTAGTTGGTGGAAAATCCCGGGCGAAGAAATTTTCTTACGACGGCTCCCTATCTCGACGGCGCCGGCTTCAATTCATATTGCCGTGATACTGAAACGATGCCAGACACCAGGCGCATCCTCTCCAAGTTGATCCGTCGCGGTCATCAAAACTCACGGCGACGGGCGCTCCCGGCGCGAGTCCCATCCTATTCATGCTTCTGGCCTCCAACCACCATGGACAGGACGCTTCCCTTTTCTTTTTCTTTCTTCCTGGCCGCACGTTTGCCTTTAGTGGAACGAGGAGCAGTGCCGGAGATCAGATCCGCCAGCGTGGTGTTTTCCAGAATCTTTGCCGCCGCATCGCGCACGTCGAGAAATACCTGGTAGAGCGCGCGGTGCGGCAGATCGCGGTCGATCAGCACGCGCAGTTGTTCGGCGTCGGCAAAGGGGGCCACCGGTCCGTCGATTAAGCGCATGATCTCGCTCAAAGGAATGTCGGAGGGATCGCGGCGCAACTGGTAGCCGCCCTTAGCCCCTCGCACGCTCTCAACCATGCGTGCGTTCTTCAGTTCGAGGAGAATCAGTTCCAGGAATTTTTCTGGAAGATCCTCTTCGTAGGCGATTTCGCGGATCTTGATGGCGCCCTGGTGGTGATGCCGGGCGAGCATCATCATGGCCTGCAGCGCGTAGAGCCCCTTTTGCGAGATTTTCATGGCAGCGATTATGCCACAAAGTCCATTGTATTAGTAGACTTTATTGAGGTCGGGGGCATTGCAAACATGATTCGCCTTTTGCGGGAAACACAATGTCGCTAACACCTTGCCGATCAATCTCTTACGGGGATTGGATAAACTAGGACCGGAAGGCGGATGTGCATTTCATTGCGGTTTCGAGAGAATTCCGGATCCCTGCCCAAATACGGGCGTGCCAGAAGAGCATCCGCGCCGTGAGCACAAGCCTATGGTTGCAGGATGGAATTGCGAAGTCGCGATCTGCATGCCGCCCCCAAAGATCTGCGCGAGGCTCACACCTGAGAAGAAGACCTCGTTCTTCAGTAGCGCCAAGGCGTAGCCCACCCGCCCGGCTGAAGTAATTAGGTGCTCGCCCTTGGCCGAGCCGCACCGAGGCAACACTTCGCTTCCTACTCGTTCCTCCGCGGCCTGCACAATCTCTCGTCGCGCGGGGTTGCTGAAGTGCGCGACTCAACTTTCTCACTTCGACAACGTTCCGGGTACACTGGAACCAACGGTCAACCTTCCGTTCATTTGTTCCCTGAATTGCTGCGCGGTTCCCACAAAAAACTCCTGATATGTTCTCTTGCCCTGGGAACTAGACTCCTCACCGTTGATCTTCCCCCAGATGAGGATCCCGCCACCCTGACCGGCATCAGGCAACATTTGGACCCGCCCTTTTGAGTAGTAGTAGTAGCGATCCTTGGCCCAGCCATATTGCTCGGTTGAAGATGTCTTCAACAAGCCGGACGGAGGAACCTGAAAGACATACTCTCCGTTCTCGACGGGCACAGCCGGTGCGCCGCTAGCTTGAAACTCGATTCGTACCCAACCAACGTAGCCTTCAGGAATGAGAAAGTGCGACGAACGACGAGTGGAATTCCGGGCGCCAACCGTGAGCCACACTGCCAGACCGGCGAACAGAGCGACTGTGCAGATGCCAACAGTTATTTGCGAAGATCGTCTTGTGGCGTTCGGGAAAACCCAAGTCGGCGCACTGCCATCCGGCTTCTGCCGGAAGCTCACGACTGCGGAGTAGGCAGTGGCCAGTAGTAACACAACGGTTGCGACGTAGGGCAGTATCACCCGAGTTCAGAAGCAGTATTTCTTGATACATGACAATCCGTGGTCGATAGAACCTCTCCACCCCGAGCCTTAATCATTCTTAGTGTTGGTGATCCAGTGGACACCGGAAGATGGGGACTGGCAATCGTCCGATTAAGAAAAAGCTCCGACCTCTGCTTGTGCAGCCTGGTCTCTACCGCCCGCGCAGTCGCTGGACCATAAAACAACCAAATGGCCAGCGAAGCCAGCAGCGCAAGCCTCGCAGCCGCATGCGGTTTAAAAAGGCTCAAGTAAGCGGCAACAACCAGGCCCAATGAGCCCAGCAGGGAAACAAATTCCAGAGGATGCGAAGGAGCACCTAGCACTGTCAATGCAAGCAAGCTATAAACATGGAATCCTGTGATTGCGCCAGCGACGAGATATAAGAAAAAGGGGAGCATGTCGAAACCGTACATACCTACAAAACCGGCAATCACCTCTCCGCGTCCTGTTGTTCGCATAGACAATCCATATCCGTTTTTCCTAAATGCCCGTCGTCTGGTACTGCAGCACTGCCAGGGCAAGCCTGTAGTCATACCCTGCCTGCGCGTCGCTGATTTGAGCCTGCGTCTGCTGAAGCTGCGCCTGACTTAATTCGACAATCGAACCCAGTCCCAACTTGTATCGTGCCTGCGCTAGATTCAGCGCGAGATTAGCTTGCTCCAACAATTGCTGCGTGACAGCCAGCCGATCGTAAGCAGTAGTTGCGTTGAGCCAGCTCGTACGCACGTCGCGTGCGATCCGGTCGCGAAGATCACGTAAGCGCTCCAGCGTGGCTTGCGCCCTGAGCGCCGCCTCGCGCGCCCTGGCGGTAAAAAGAAATCCGTTGAAGATCGGGATTTCAACGTTCACGCCCACGGCCCAATATGAGCTCGATACGATAGGATTCCGCACGGGTGTGTCTCCCGCGGCGCCAAGGGCGCGAATATCCGGGAGCAGCAGATCCCGTTCGGCGGTTTGGAATTTCTTCGCGGACTCAGATTGGAATTCAAGCGACAGGATTTCTGGTCGCACAGCAAAAGCCGTGGAAATCAGATCATCCACATTGCCTTGTGGAGCGAGGATCGCAGTTGTATCCTGCGCGAGCTGGAAGTTCTGCAGGTTTGAAAACCCAAGCACCGCGGAAAGCGACGCCAGCGCAGCATTCTCGTTGTTTTGCGCGTCCAGAAGCAGCAGTTTGGCTTGCGCCAGGTTAACATTCGCAAAGCTGAAATCGAGTTCCGACTTCAGCTTGTTCTTATACAGAGCGCCCACTTGGTCGGTAACCGTTTTTCGATCAGCCACCGTCTGCCGAGCCACGGTCAGGACTGCTTGCGTTTGCAGGGCGTTGTAAAAAGCCTGATCCACGGCCAGGAGGATTTGTTCTTTGGTGGCCACTGCATTTTGGTTTTCGGCTTTAGCTGCCAGATTGGCGCTCGAAATCAAGTTGGTCGTGCGTCCGAAGTCAGTGAGGAGCTGATTCACCGTCGCGCCGGCAGCAGCACGCTGATAGATAGCGGAATTACTGAGCCCGCCTGCCGTGATCCGCGTACCGGGGTCGGAATCCACCGCGGTGAGATCCGCCGTCGCGGTTGGCCATAGATTCGACCGGACTTCTCGGGTCACCTGCTGTGCGGCAAGTGCGGTCAGGCGGGCAACCGAGACTTGAGGATTATTCTTTAAGGCGAGCGCTTGGGCGTCCTTCAGAGACAACGACATTGGTGTTCCAGGATTGTTTTGCGGGGCAGCGCTTTGCAGGCCTGCCGTCGGTCCGCTTGAACTGGCTGGCGTGGCCTCCTGTTCCGGCATAGGAGCTGAAGGCAACGTTGATGATGCTCCCGAACCGGGCCCTCTCTGCCCCAGGCTGCAAACGGGTATGACCAGTACTAGACAGAGTAGTAATACGTTTTTCATTCCGCTGTCTCCGGTGTTGGGTTCGCCGCATCCTTCGCTCCGCGCTTCCCATAGACCAACAGATAAGCCGCCGGCACGATAAAAATGGTCAAGAGAACCGACGAGGTGAGGCCGCCAATGATGGCCCGGGCCATAGGCGTGTACTGTTCGGCTCCAGTCCCCAATTTCAGCGCCATGGGAATCATGCCAATAATCGTGGCCAGCGAAGTCATCAAGATCGGTCGCAGGCGCACCCGGCACGCGGTAATGACGGCGTCAGCTGGCGACATCCCCTGTCGCTCCAGGTTGTGAGCAAAATCAACGATCAGAATGCTGTTTGAGTCCGCGATACCTACGAGCATCAGTACTCCCATCAGGGACATTACGTTCAACGTGCTATGGGTGAGCGGCAGGATGATGAACACGCCGACAAATCCCATCGGTATGGCCAGCATGATCAAGAAGGGATCGATGAACGATTTGAACTGGGCCGTCAGAATCAGAAAGAGCAAGACAAACGAAATCAGAAAGCCCAGCGCAAAGCTCTTGAATGAGGCTTCCATGCCCTGCACCATTCCGCGCAAATTCACGCGGACGTTACCGGGAATGTTTGTTTTGGCGAGAATGTTGCGAACGGCGCTGGTGATGCGCCCCAGATCTTCTCCGTTGGGAGTAACGTAGATATCGACCGCACGTTGAATCTGGTAGTGGTCCACTTCTGTCGGCGTCAGGATTTGTTTCACGCTCACAACATTCTTGAGGACGGTAATCGGCCTGCCCTGTCCCCCGCAGGCCCACGAAGAACGAGTGGTTCCGGGCCGCGGTGGGCCGGCGGGGCCACAGCTCATTTCCGCTCCGTTGGAAGGGTCTCGCAGGGGAATCTGCCCAAGATCGACCATGTTGTGAATGGCGGCGTCGCCATGTTCGAAGAACTGCACGGTGAGGTAGTAGTCGTTCCCGGTCTTGCGATCGACCCAATAATTGGGGGCGATCATGTAGTTGGAATTGAGCGCAGTGATGACGTTATCCACCACATCTTTTTGTGTCAGGCCCAACTCACCGGCGTGTACGCGGTCTACATCGAGCCGCAGAGCCGGGTAGTTCATGTCTTGCGGAATATAGACTTGGCCGACGCCGTGCATCTCGCGAAAGCGAGCGGCCAAGTTCTGCGCGATGCCATAAATTTGGTCTAGATCGGGGCTGCTCACCTGCACGTCAATCGGCGCCGGCATCCCCATATTTAGAATGGCATCCACCATAGAGCCGCTCGCAAAGAACGTCCGGATATCCGGAAACTGGCTTGCCATTGCCTTCTGTACGCGGTCCATATACTCAAAACTGCTGAGCTGGTGTGGTTCGTTTAGCGCCACTTGGACGGTTGCGGTGTAGGGGCCGGAATTGGTGGTGTAGAGCGAGGAGAAGTCCGGGACTATACCCATGTTAGACACAATTCGCTTGAGATCCTTCGGTCCGACCGTGTGCCGGATCAGGTCTTCCACCTTCGCAACGTATTCATCCGTCATCTCAATGCGGGTGCCGGTTGGCACCTTGAGGTTGATCGTGAACTGGCCAGCATCCGTCTTTGGAAAAAACGCCAACCCGAGCAGCGGATAAATCGCTAAGCTTGCCAGGAACACGCCACTCAGCAGCGCAACAGTGAGTCCAGGACGCTGCAGCGCTCGTCTGACCCAGTGCTCGTAGTAGTCGAGGATCTTGTTGAACATCCGGTTGAAGCGGGCGTTGAACCGCTCCATCCAGGATTGGCCGGCTGCCGACGTGGGTTCAACCTCGTACTCATCTCCCTTCTGAGGTTTCGGGACGTGAGCCACAGCCTTCAGGAAACGCGAACAGAACAAGGGAATCACCGTCATCGCCACCACAAACGAAGCCAGCAGTGACAAACAGAAGGCCAGCGCCAACGCCGAAAAGAGAAACTTGGCGACGCCATAGAGGAAAACGACGGGGAAAAAATCGACTACATCCACCAGGGTTGCCGCTAACACGGCCAGGGCTACTTCCGACCCGCCGACCTCGGCGGCGACCATTGGGACAGCGCCCATTTCCAGATGACGGTAAATGTTCTCGAGTGAAATGACTGAATTGTCGATCACGCGCGAGAAAGCCAGCGCCATTCCACCCAGGATCATCGTGTTCACGGTTCCACCCATCAGCGCCAGCACCACAAACGCGGCCAGTGCTGACAAAGGAATGGAGAGGAGAACAGCCGACGTGGCGCGGAAGCTGCCCAGAAACATGAGGATCATCAAGCTGGTAAGAATCAACCCCAGAGCGCCCTCGTGCAGTACGGTACGGATTGCCTCCTTCACATACACCGACTGGTCAAAGACAATGCTGGTGGTCATCTGCTTCGGGATGTCGTACAGATGCTTGATGAGCTGGCGGACACCATCCACCACCGCGATGGTGTTGGTATCGCCGCCCTGCTTCATGATGGGAATGTAGGCGGATTTCTGGCCGTCAATTCTCACCACGTTGGATTGAATTTGATGAGAGTCCTCGGCTTTTCCGACGTCATTCACTGTCACCCAGGAGTTTCCTTTGACTTTGAGTGGGACCTGGCCCAGTTGGTCCATGTTGTCGACCAAGCTGTTGGAGTAAACGAAGTAGTCGTACGGCCCCATCTTTACGTCACCTGCAGGCAGGATCAGGTTTGCGTCGTTGACCGCGCCCACCACATCCATCAGACTCAATTGACGAGAGAGCAATTTGTAGGGATCGACGTAGACCATTACCTGGCGGTATGTTCCACCGAACACCCCAGGAATTTCCGCGCCGGGCACAGTGGCGATCTGGTTGCGAATCTGAAACTGTGCGTAATCGTGAAGCTGAGTTTCGTTGAGCCCCTCCCCTTTCACGGTAACCAGCGCCACGGGCAGGCTGGACGCATCGAACTTGAGAACCACGGGAGGCAGAGTTCCCGGTGGCAAACGCTTCAGATCGGCGAGAGCTAAGTTTGACAGCTCGGTTACGTCAGCGTCCGCACTGGTTCCCGGCTGGAAGTACACGCGGATGATGCTAACGCCTAACAGTGATCGCGATTCCATGTGGTCCACGCCGGAAGCCAGCGTGAAGAAACGCTCCAGCGGATCCGTAATATCGGTTTCAATATCCTCCGGTGGCATTCCGGAGTAAAACGTGGCCACCACAACCTCGGGCAGGTTAATAGTTGGAAATAAATCGACCGGCATCCGCGTCAGACTGGTCACACCGATGACCAGCAATACAAGGCAGATCACTATGATGAAGTACGGATTACGAATTGAAAATCCTGGCATAGAGTTTATCCGGTTGCATTCGTAGCCTGGTCAGGCATCCACGATCTGCAGCGGTTCCTGCTTTACTGTGCGCTCCGCTCCTGGTACCGCATCACGGCCACTGCCTGGGGGCGAACCTTTTCTCCAGCCTTCAAACCGCTGCGATCGCTTACTACGACCTGCTCTCCTTCGTTCAATCCGGAGGTGATTTCGGCATCGCTGGCCGTCTGCAATCCGACTTGTACGGCTCGGTCTTCGATTTCCGCGTCCTGGTTCACGACAAAAACGGTCGTCTTGTCGCCCTCGTGATTCAGCGCCTGGACCGGCACAGTCGGAACATTTTCTTCTTGATCGAGCGCAATTTCTGCGTCGGCATAGAGACCCGGCAACAAGACCCGCTGCAGATTGGCAACATCCACTTCCGTGTGCATGGTGCGAGTGTCTTCCCGCACATCCACCGAGAAGCGCGCCACTTTGCCGGGAAAAGTCCGATTTAGAGAGGGCACATGAACATCCACATGGTCGCCAACATGGATATAGCGGACATACGATTCCGGGACCGGAATGACCAAACGGAACAAGTCGTCCTGAGACAGCCGGACAATTGGCATCGCCTGCGTGCTCGATCCCGTGCCGGCCTGCACGAGGGTGCCCAGGTTGGCATAACGCTCGGTAATCACTCCCGCAAACGGTGCCGTAATTTTGGCGTAGTCGAACAGCGCTTGATCATGAGCCAGTTTCGCTCGGGCTACCGAGAGCTGGCTCTGTGTGGCTTCCAGAGAGGCCTTGCCGGCGTCAACTTGAGAACCTGCTGCCGAGTCCTTGCCTTGGGCATCGTCGACTTCCTGCTGTGCCACGATGCCAGGCTGAGTTTCGGAAACACCCTTCAAACGCGTGTACTGGAGGTGCAGAGCTTGATATTGCGCGTCATAACGCTTCAGTTCGTTCTCCGCGCGGCTCACCTGATTCGTCGCGTTCTTGATCTCGGCCTGATCCTCCTGTAACAGCTCCTCTAGCTCCGGAATCTCCAGAATGGCCATCACTTGGCCAGCTTTGACGCGCGTTCCATAGTCGACATACAGCTTCTTCACGTAGCCCGACTCTTTAGCATAAACGTCAATTTCCTGGAAAGGGACCAATTCGGATGACAGCGTGATTTGCCGGCCCAGCGACTTTCGCGCGACCTTCGTCACGCCTACCGTAACTGTTCCGCCTCCCTGAACGTGTTTATCGCCGCCGGAGCAAGCGACCATTTCAACCGCCAGCATGACTGCGAGACTGGCTAGCGAATAGGAAACCAGCCCTTCTAATCTGCTTGCTCGTGTCCGCATTCTGCTGGATTGATTGCAACGTTCATTCATCGAGTTTTATTTGCCAGCTTTCTCTGGCATTCGCAGCCAGCAAGCTCCAATGAGCGCGAACCTAGTGGTCCCCGTGCTCATCGCTAACGTGCCACTTTCATAATCTCGCCCAGCTTCGCGACCGAGAAGGCGCTTGACCGGCAAAAGTCGATAACCTTCCGCTCCGCTCGCTGCAATTCGGCCGCTGCGCCCGGAATCCTGGCTCCAATCTGTGCAGGAACCGTCAGTACTCCATGGCGATCGCCATGCAACAGTTCTCCGGGACGAACTTCCATCCCGCCTACCTTGACCTTCGCCCCGACATCGAAAATGTGTGCGTACGCGTGGGAAACAGCAACACTTCCGGCGAATAGTTGAATCCCCATTGTGCGCAGTGCCGGCAGTTCGCGAACGGCACCGTTGGTCAAATAGCCGATGCAACCCAGAGCTTTCAGGATTGCAGCGTGCATATCACCCACGAAGGCGCCCCGGCCGGGCGGTTCGTCCATGTCTTCCAACACCAAAATGCGTGGCGCGGGAATTTCGAGAATGCTGTTCCAGAAATCGGCGCGGTCTCGGAAGGTGCCCCCAACCATTGGTGGTTCCCCGCTTCTGAGACGAGCCGTCGCTGCATATCCCACCATGGGAGGAGCGTCTTTGAACATGCAGCGAATGCTGGCGTCGGCAAATCCTGTGTTCCGGAGTCTTGCGTCGAACGTCTCAATCGCGTTCGAGATCATGCAAGTGTCAAACTGGCGAAGAGCGTCGAGATCTTCTTCGGTCAGCAGAGACCCAACGGCCATGTGCGTTTCCTTTCTCGAACTGAGCTAACGCAGAAGTCCTCTTTTCCCACAGGCCCCGGCCATAGCCGGACAGTAGGTTGCGGGCTCGTAGACTTTTGAATCGAGCCGTACTGTTAAGCGCGAACCTGTTTCGGCGATGTCGAGATACTAGAACCGGCCGAGAAGCGCGGTCAACTAATAGCCAACAATGGGCACGCAGTATTACCTGCGGACGCAGCCAGGCAAGGGATTCAAACGATTGGAGGGGGGCGATTGTAGAGAGCGTCGGCGAAAAGCACGTTGGGAATTAGAGGCGCTGCGGGGTCGATGCGCGGATACGGGGTAGTGGTCTGCAGCACGGCGGAGCAGAGAACTGGAGCGATCCAGTTCTCGGCATTTTTAGCCAGTCGCTGCCGTTGCACATCCGTCGATGAGGGTTTTGCGACGGCTCTTGTCGAATAAACCGAAGAACCGACCGGCGAGCAATAGCGCGTCGCTAAGCTGACAGTTAGCGAACATATGGCAACCAGGACCACGACGGTACGCCAATTGTGCCGCGGTCGCATGTCGGAATGTTCCGGTAACAACATCTCAGGAGCAATTCGCGAGTCTCACTGCTTGTACCATATAAGACTCACCCGGCACAAGCAACGGTGGTGTAACGCCGGTAACCACAGCCATATGCTTTGCTTAGATTGCTGCAGTTACGGCGCCGGTTGCACGAATTGGAAACCATTTTGGCGGGTGCGACAGAGCAACAGTCGTGGCCGACCTACTAAGAGAAAAGTTGGGCGGCTATAGGCCTTCGGGCGGAATAAGAACCAATCCACCACCGCACAACACCGCCGTCGGGGTCGATCCTGCCCATGACCACTGGCCTTAACTCCTTGCATCCCGATCGCAGCTTCGACGGCCCGTTTCATAGCTCGCCCTCAACACCCGCTCCGGCGCCAGGAGCGCGGCCAGCCTGAAAATCGTATAGAGTCGAATTGACATAGACGGCTAATTCATATTATATGGGTTGTCGCTATGCTATTCGACTACGCGTTCCTTGGGGGTGTCGGACGGTTTCGAACGCGCACCAAAGAATTTCAGAACTATCACAAGGCTGCTTGTTTTTTTTCAGGGGGGAACGTCCTTATGCATTTGCGGATCGGCAAAGTACGAGTTCATAAGCTTCTAGTTGTTTGTAGCCTGGCGGTTTTGCTCTTGGCAGGACACCTTCCGACAGCCAGGGCGCAGGTGTCGGCGGCTATTTCCGGCACCGTGACGGATCAAACCGGCGCAGCCCTTCGCGAGGTTGCGGTGACAATCAAGAACGTCGACACAGGTGCAACGCGCACGATTACAACCGACGGCGGGGGGCACTATCAGGCGTCCGGCCTGCGACCGGGGAGCTTCGAGATTCGAGCGGCAAAACAAGGATTCGCCGATGAAACGCGCACGGGAATCAGCTTGGCGGTTGGCCAGGACGCCGCGGTCGACATTAAGATGCAGCGGAGCACCCCCGACGCCTGCGCGAGCGGCCATGAGTTCGCCACCACCGATTGCGCGCTGACCTGGCACGGCATCACGCTGTACGGAGCGTATGACGTCGGCTTCGGCTGGGTCAGCCACGGCCTGCCGGAAAACGGCTCTAACTATGAAGGCGAATCTCTGGTGAACCGGAACGGCTATGAACATCGATTCCTCGTTGCACCGAACAACCTGCAGCAGACGGGTCTGGGCATCAGGGGCAAGGAAGAGTTTCTGCCTGGCTGGTCCGTTGTGTTCAACGCTTCCACCGGCATCAATCCGCAGTCCGGCCTGCTCGCCAACGCGTCGGCCACCCAGACCGCCAACAACGGCCTTCCCAGGAGCAGCTATACGTTCGCCATCGACGGCGCGCGCGCGGGCCAACCTTTCAATGACGAAATCTATGGCGGTATATCGTCCACGCATTTCGGCGCGCTGACCTTCGGTCGTCAGCGCTCCCTCGGCACCGATGCGATGCTCCTTTACGACCCGGCGAGCGGCGCCTATGCCTTTTCCTACATCGGGTATAACGGTACAATGGCTGGCGGCGGCGACACCGAGAACAGCCGCTGGGACGACGCCGTGAAGTATCGCCTCACCTACGGTCCGGTCCATTTCGGCGCGATGTATAAATTCGCCGACGGTTCTGGCGGCTGCTACGACCCCGCGGCAGCCACGGGGGCCACCTGGACCGCGACCTCCTGCACGCCGCAATCGGCACACAACAACGCCTACGGATTCGACCTCGGCGGAACCATAGGCCCAGACAAAGGTAAGTTCTCCGCCGACGTCGTCTTCCAACATTACAACCAGGCGATCAGCGTATTGAACCCCTTGCTCGGGCCGCAGAGTCCGGCGACGCCGCATCTGGGGTTTACACAGTCGCTCACTGACAGCGTCGATACAACCCCTATCAACGGCGGCGACGGCCTCGGCCCTAATCTGATCTCGACAGACAACACCGTCTATGGCATCGTGACCGACAACAACGCAATTATGTTCGCTGCCAAGTATGTGCGCGATCCGTTCAAGTTTTTTGCCGGCTACGAATACATCTGGCAGAATAACCCGGCAGACCCGTTGGGCGTTGGCGCGTCGGACCAGGGCGGTTACATCATGAGCGGGGTCGAAGACAACAATCTTGACTCTGAAAAGATCGTGCAGATCTGGTGGACGGGCGTGAAATACGCTTACGACAGCAAAACCGACATCACTTTCTCCTGGTATCAGCAGCGGCAGAACGACTTCCGTGTTCCGCAGACCTGCTCGCCCGCAGCCGGTTTTCGCGCCTCCTGCGCGGGCACCCTCAACGAGGGGTCGCTCTATACGGATCATCACTTCACCAAGCGTTTCGACGGTTTTATCGGAATTGCGTACTCCTTCGTGGGCGGCGGCCTGGCCATCGCCATTCCTCACGGCCCCGGCGTCCCCTATCTCCACAACAGCAACTTTGCTCCGACAGTCGGTGGTCGTTTCACGTTCTGATCGTTTCCGCGGCGGGCATTTCGGACTTCTTGTCGCGGCAATTCGAAGTATTGACCG
>Ga0302179_10001781_pt1 | contig 12801 bp, 15 predicted proteins | sample I_Palsa_E3_1_FD_198788 | JGI IMG/M metagenome (GOLD analysis project Ga0302179, IMG submission 198788) | Peat permafrost microbial communities from Stordalen Mire near Abisko, Sweden - I_Palsa_E3_1 | ecosystem: Environmental > Terrestrial > Soil > Palsa > Peat permafrost | place: Sweden...
CTGCCTCCAATTCAGCGGCACGGTTTTCTACGCCAGCCCGCAAGGCGGCCTGCAAGTCGCGCCTATTTCCTGGGACAAGGAAACCCGTTTCAAGCTGCCGGTAAAAGTCTGGCGTGACATGATGGAGTCCTACTATCCCAACAGCGCCTGGCTCTGCCTGCACAAAGACGCCTTCGACCGCCTGCATCAATACAAAGTCCGGCACGGCATTCCCACCTGGGAAGAAGCGATCGAAAGTCTTATTCCGCTGGAAGAGACGGTGATCCAATGAATCTCGCGACGGTCGACAAGATCGCGAAAGCCGTGCTCTACGAGGGATACATGCTCTATCCCTACCGCCCGTCGTCGGTGAAGAATCAGCAGCGCTGGAATTTCGGCGTGCTCTGCCCGCAGTCTTACAGTGAAGCGCAGAAAGGCAGCGAGGCCTGGACCATGCAGACGGAATGCCTGGTAGAAGCCAACTCGCTGACCCAGATCGAAATCCGCGTCCGGTTTCTTCAGTTGGTGGCGCGCTCTGTCGGTGAACTTGCTAACCCGGTCCCTGAATTGCTCCCCGGGGAAGCGCCTGAATTTCATCTGGTGTCGAGACTTGAGGTAGCAGGCCGTGTCTACCAATCCTGGCAGGAAGCGGTCGAGCGCGAAGTGATCCTGCCCGTGTGCAGCCCGGAGGCGCTAGTCGAATCTCCGCTGTCGCAGTCCTTCACATTTCCCGAAGGAAAGGAATTCGAATATCTGCGGAACGGAGAAGATCCAATCGCCGGCGTGATCATCCGCGAGCAAAGCTCGCTCCAGGGAATGCTCGAGATCAGAAGCGAGCGCGTAAGTAATGATTTGTTCAAAGTCAGCGTGCGCATTCGCAACCGCACGCCCTTCGCCGCCGCGCATCAGGCCAGCCGTGAAGACGCTTTGTTGAGTTCTCTGGTCTCGGCTCATACCATCCTCGGCGTGCAGAGCGGCAAATTCGTCTCCCTGCTCGCGCCTCCAGACGAAGTAAGCCAACTCGCCGCGAGTTGTAAAAACGAAGGAACCTGGCCTGTGCTCGTCGGTGAAGAAGGACAGTGCGACACGGTTCTCTCCTCGCCGATCATTCTCTACGATTATCCCCAGATCGCTCCCGAAAGCGCGGGAGACCTGTTCGACGGAACCGAGATTGACGAGATTCTCTCCCTGCGCATCATGACCCTGACTGACGACGAGAAGCGTGAGATGAGCCAGTCGGACGAGCGCGCCCGCCTGATGCTCGAGCGCACAGAAACCATGCCTGTCGAACAGTTGATGAAGCTGCACGGAGTCCTTCGTGGACTGCGCCCGCTCAATCCTCGTTCAACCGGGGAGGAAATCCAATGAACGAGTGGGAATGGCAACTCCTCGAAGAGAAGACTCCTCTCGATCATCTGGAAATTTCCGGAATCGAGGTGAAGCCCGGAAGTCGCGTGCGACTGCGCCCCCGCAAAGGTGGCGATGTAATGGATATCGCGCTAGCCGGGCAAATTGCCACCGTCGAATGCATCGAACAGGATTACGAAGGCAAGCAGCACGTCTGCGTAGTTCTCGACGACGACCCTGGCAAGGATATGGGCCTGCTTCGTCAGCCCGGCCATCGCTTCTTCTTCGACGCGGAAGAAGTCGAGCCACTCTCGCCCGATGATTTCCCGCAAGTCCCCGCCGTGCAAAAACCAACCATCCTCGTTGCCGGCATCGGCAACATCTTCCTCGGCGACGACGCGTTCGGTGTGGAAGTAGTTCGCCGCATGGCCAGCCTGCCACTGCCGCAGACCGTGCGCGTAGCCGACTTCGGCATTCGCGGCTTCGATCTCGCCTACGCGCTGCAAGACGGCTACGAAACCACAATCCTCGTGGATGCTTGTCCGCACGGCGAGGCTCCGGGCACTCTTTACGTCATCGAGCCGGACTTAAAAGCGTTGGACGAACCTGCGAACGCCGGGGAAGCTCCGCAGGCCGCCATCGAAGCCCATGCCATGAACCCCGTGAGCGTGCTGCGCACGGCCCGAGCCATGAATATCGAACTGAAAAATATTCTGCTCGTAGGCTGCGAGCCCGAAACTCTCGGAGGCGAAGAAGGTCAGATGGGATTGAGCCCTCCAGTTGAAGCCGCTGTGGACGAAGCGGTCAAACTGGTGAAGTCGCTGATCGACCGAGTTCAAGACCGAGTTCAAGACAAAGTTCAGGACAAAGTTCAAGACAAAGTTCAGGACAAACGTGGGCCGGGTTCAACCCAGTAAATATCCCGCAATAAAAAGGAGACTGCCGTGGCAACGGAAAATGGTAACGGAAGCTTCAGCGACAAGGACACTCTCTTCATGCTCAGCGGTGTGGCGCTTATCGTTTTCGGGGCGGGCCTGATTCTTTCCAATCCGATCGCGCAACGCTATCTCGGCCAGCTCGGCCTGGGAAATATCGCGCAGGGCGCCCTGCCGGATCTGGACCGGTATTTGAAGCTGCGATCGATGTAGCAGCGTGAGATAACGTGCAGGTCGGCAACTATGCCGGAAAGGGATATCCGTTTGTCTATCGCAGAAACGCCGCCGGCAACGACGGTTCGATATCTAATCGACGGCAAGAAAAGCACGTTCACCGTGCGAGCTTTTGCCACGGGGCTGCTTTCGGCCTTCGGTCATAACCCGGCCATTGCGATTCCCGACTTCGAGGGCGAGATCTTCCTGAATCCTGAGGCGGTGGAACAGAGTTCCCTGCGCCTGGTGATCCATTCGGCTTCGCTGAATGACGCCGATGACGTCAGCGAGAAAGATCGCAACGAAATCAACCGCGCCATGCACCAGGAAGTCCTCGAATCCGATTCCTTCCCCGAAATTGTGTACGAGTGTTCTAGCCTCTCCGCCGGCAAAACCGGGGAAGGCCAATATGGGCTGACGTTAAACGGAGAACTGACTCTGCACGGGGTTACCCGCGCTCAGCCCGTCTCCGCGCGCGTCTGGCTGAATGGTGATAAGCTCCGGGCCGCGGGAGATTTTTCCGTCCGCCAGAGCGATTATGAGATTCGGCCGGTTTCCGCCGCGGGCGGCACCATCAAGCTCAAGGATGAACTTAAACTGTCGTTTGATATTTCCGCTCGCAAACAGGCGTGAGTTGTTCGCGGGCAGGAGAATCCAAGAATGGATCGGGATGGGCCGAAGCATGACGTCGCGAATCATCAGGTCGTGGGAGGATGCCGCATGTGTCTAGCCATACCAGGAAAGATCGTCGAGATTTCTTCCGACAACCCGGATTCCGCGCTGGTAGACGTAGTCGGCGTGCGTCGCAGGATTGATCTGGGCTTGTTGCAGGACGACAAGCCCGCGCCGGGCGAGTGGGTACTCATTCATGTGGGTTTCGCCATGAGCAAGATCAGCGAGCAGGACGCCGCTGACCAGATGAGCACGCTCCGCATGCTGGGAGAAATCGATGGCGCCATGCAGGAAGTCAAAGGATACGGACTGGACGACGTGAATTGACGCCCGCCCGCCTCCAGCCCGCGAGAGAGGGATCAGCATGAGATTCGTCGATGAGTTCCGCGAACCCGAACTGATTTCGAAGACGGCCGAAGAAATTCGCCGCCTCGCCGGTACGGAACGCCACTATCGCATGATGGAAGTCTGCGGCGGACATACTCATGCCATCTACCGCTTCGGCCTGAAAGATATACTTCCGGAAAACATCGAGTTGATTCACGGCCCCGGCTGCCCGGTCTGCGTGCTGCCCATGGGAAGAATCGACGACGGCCTCGCCATCGCGCAGGAACCGGATGTTATCTTCGCCGCATTCGGCGATATGATGCGCGTCCCCGGCACTCAAGGCAGCCCGCTGGAACACAAAGCCCGCGGCATCGACGTTCGCATCGTGTATTCGCCTTCCGACGCGCTGAAGCTGGCCCGGCTCAATCCCGACCGGCACGTCATGTTTTTCGCCATCGGTTTTGAAACCACCGCGCCCTCCACCGCGCTTACGATGATGCGCGCCAAAGCCGAGGGCATCCGCAACTTCTCTGTGTTCTGCAATCACGTCACCATCATTCCGGCCATCCGCGCAATTCTGGATTCTCCCGACATGCGCCTCGACGCCTTCATCGGCCCCGGCCACGTTTCCACCGTCATCGGCTGCCGTCCCTATGAGTGGATCGCCCACAACGAGCGCAAGCCCATCGTGGTCTCCGGCTTTGAGCCGCTCGACATGCTGCAGTCGATCGTCATGCTCCTGCGTCAGCTGAAAGCGGGCGAAGCCAGGGTTGAAAATCAATACAAGCGCGTGGTTCCCTGGGAAGGCAATCGCGCCGCGCTCAAGGCCATGGCTCAGGTTTTCCAGCTACGTCCCTATTTCGAATGGCGCGGCCTGGGATTCATCTCGCAGTCAGCGTTGCGCATCAACGACCAGTACGCCGAATTTGACGCCGAACAGCGCTTCGAGGTTCCCGGCATTCGCGTCACCGATCCCAAAGCCGCGCAATGTGGAGAAGTGCTGAAGGGCGTGCTGAAACCGCATCAGTGTAAACTCTTTGGACGCGAGTGCACGCCGGAGCATCCTATCGGCGCACTCATGGTCTCAACGGAAGGATCATGCGCCGCGTATTACAACTACGAACACCGCAAGGCAGCAATGGTAAGTCTGAGCTCGATCGCCTGAGTTTAGAAGTATCGACCGCTCCAGGCGCCATGCTTGCCGAATCCGCACTCACGCGCTTCCGCGACCCGCAAATCGAGATGGCGCACGGAGCCGGAGGCAAAGCCAGCCGCAAGCTCGTCGAAGGGCTTTTTGCTCCCCTGCTTTTTGGCGCCGCGCCCGGTCCGCTCGGCGACGCCGCGCAGGTCGACATCAACGGCACAAAGGTTGCCATCACCACCGACAGTTTCGTGGTCAAGCCCCTGACTTTTCCCGGAGGCTCCATCGGTGAACTCGCGGTCAACGGCACCGTGAATGATCTCGCTGTCTCGGGAGCAAAAGCAGAAGCTCTGGTAGTCACCTACGTGCTCGAAGCCGGACTATCCACGCCGGTCCTCGAAGCCGAAGTTCGGGCCATGGCGAAAGCCGCGCGCGATGCCGGTGTCCGTATAGCTGCCGGTGATACCAAGGTCGTCGAGCACGGCAAGGCGGACCAGATGTACGTCACCACGACCGGCATCGGCCGCCTGCTTCCTGGAGTCACTATCGACCCTCGCTCGGTGCGCATAGGCGACCGGATTCTGCTCTCCGGACCCATTGGCGATCACGGCATCACCATCCTGCTGGCACGCGGCGAACTCGATCTCGAAGCTGATCTTCGTTCTGACACCCGCTCCGTGCTTCCTCTGGTCGAAGCCCTCATTCGCGCCGCCGGACCCGGCATCCGCTGGATGCGCGATCCAACCCGCGGCGGCGTCGCGACATCTCTGAATGAATTAGCCCGCGATTGCGGATTAGGCATGGTTCTTTTTGAAGATCAGATTCCAGTGCGCGATACCGTACGCGGCGCATGCGAGTTGCTCGGACTCGATCCGCTCCACATCGCCAACGAAGGCCAGTTCCTCGCGGTCGTCTCCTCGGAATACGCCGACGCCGCCATCAACGCATTGAGCCTTGCGCCGGGCGGCAGTGAAGCGCAGGTGATTGGCGAAGTGCGCGAACAGCCCGCCGGCACGGTTCTGGTGACAACCCTTTACGGGGGTAGCCGAATCGTAGATATGCTGGTCGGCGATCCCTTGCCGCGCATTTGTTAGGCGATAGATATAGATATAGATATAGATATAGATGAAGATATAGATGAAGATGAATGTATCCGAGACTACCTCCATGGCAACGGCCTATAAACTCGCGAGCCATGTCACAAGCTATATAGAAGACCGTCTGCTCGCGCGCAACCACCTATTCGAGAGCTTCTTCTCCCGCGAAGCGCCGCGCCTGGCCGAAGCCTGCCGCGAAATGTCCGAACGCTTTCTCCGCGGAGGACGCCTGCTCGCCTTCGGCCGCGGACCCTACGCCACCGATGCGCAACACGTCTCGGTAGAGTTCGTTCATCCCGTAATCGTGGGCAAGCGTGCGCTTCCCGCGTTGGATCTATCAGTTCTCTTTCGACCATGGCTCGAAGCTATTCTTCGTCCCGAAGACATCGTCATGGGATTCGGTCCACCCGAAGGCGACCCAGAAGTTTGGGCCACGCTCCAGGAAGCCCGCCTCAAAGACGCGATGACCTTCGCTTTGCCCGGCGTCGAAGGCTCCTACGCGGTCGACGCGGTCACCGAAGATCCGTTCATGCATCAGGAGATGATCGAGATCCTCTATCACACGCTGTGGGAGACGGTGCATGTTTTCTTCGAGCACCGCGAACTTGGCCATGAAGTTGGCGCTTCAGGATTTCTCTACCCATTTCTGGGAACGGCTAAGCAGGGAACCACGAACCTGGTTGCCGAAGTGGCATCGTCCATTTTGATGAAAGCCCACGATGACACCAGGCTGCGCGAGCGGTTGGCGCGGGAAGAAGCCGAGCAGATCGGCAGCACAGCCGTAGCGATTCATGAGCGTCTGCGCCGCGGCGGTAAAATCATTGTCTTCGGCAATGGAGGCTCGGCCACAGACGCCAACGATTTCGCCATCGATTGCGTGCTCCCGCCGCCTGGCTATCAATCGATCCCCGCGGTTTCACTTTCCCTCGAGCCGGCGAACATCACTGCTGTCGCCAACGACATCGGCGCCGACGCAATTTTTCTTCGCCAGTTGATCGCACAGGCCCGCCCGGAAGATATAGCTATTGGCATCTCCACCAGCGGCGGATCGCGCAATATCATCATGGCCCTGGAGGAGGCGCGGAAGCGGAATATGTTGACCGTGGCGCTGCTCGGCTACGACGGCGGCGAGATCAAGCGCAAGCGTCTGGCTGACTTTCCGGTGGTGGTGAACTGCGATTACATCCCCCGCATTCAGGAAGTGCAGGCTTCCATCTATCACGTGATCCGCGAATCGTTGCAGCTGCTAAACCAGGACGTGCTGAACCAGGAGGTGTTGCGCCGTGGGCAGGCTTGAACTCTATGGGACGGCCCGCTGTCCTCACACCGGCGAAATGCGCGACTGGCTGGAGTGGAAGCGCAGCGAGTTCATCGAGTACGACGTGGAAGCCGATCCCGCAGCCCGCGGACGCATGCGCGAAATCACCGGCGGCCAGCGCACCGTGCCCATCCTGGTCGAGGACGGCAAGGTAGTTCAAGTTGGATGGCAAGGTCACGGTTGCTTAGTTAATGAATGAGACAACATAGATAACAGAGTAGATATCATAGGGTGAGAATGGCCAGCGCTTGTTCCATCCGGGTTCGCGGGGTAGTGCAAGGCGTGGGATTCCGTCCCTTCGTCTATCGCCTGGCCTGCGCCAATACGCTGAATGGATGGGTCCTCAACGCGGAAGAAGGAGTTGAAATTCATCTCGAAGGCGCTGAGACCGGGCTGGAAGCTTTTGTTCGAGACCTGAAAGCGCAGCCGCCGCCCGCAGCCAGCATCGCGGAAATCCACGTGCAGCCGGCGCAACCGATTGGCTTAAACAAATTCACGATTCGGGAAAGCCAGCGCAGGCAGCGCCCCACAGTTCGCATTTCACCCGACCTGCCGATCTGCAATGACTGTTTTACGGAGCTCTTCGACCCAACTAATCCGCGTTATTTATACCCGTATATCAACTGCACGAACTGCGGCCCGCGTTATAGCGTAGTGCTGGCTCTGCCTTACGACCGGCCCAACACCACGATGAAACCATGGCCGCTCGACGAATACTGTGCCGCGGAATATTCCAACCCGGACAACCGTCGTTTTCACGCGCAACCCGTAGCCTGCCCAGCCTGCGGTCCTACTTACTATCTTCACCCGCCGCTTGACGCAACCCAGAAAGACGCACGAAGTCGTAAAGAAGACAGCATTCGCGGCGCAGCCCGGCTTCTCCATGCCGGCGCGATTCTCGCCGCAAAAGGACTCGGCGGATACCACCTCGCCTGCGACGCCCGCAATCCAGTTGCCGTAGCGGCTTTGCGCGATCGCAAATACCGCAAAGAAAAACCCTTCGCTCTAATGGCAAAGGATATCGAGACGGCGCGCACTCTGGTCGAACTTTCTTCCGAAGCGGAAGCCCTGCTCACCTCCGTCGCCCGTCCCATCGTGCTCGCGCCGGCAAGAATCGAACTCCCCGAAGTCGCCCCAGAAAACAAAGAACTCGGCGTCATGCTGCCCTACACGCCTTTGCACCACCTGCTATTCGCAGCCTACGCTCCCGAAGTGCTCGTCATGACCAGCGCGAATCGTTCGAGCGAGCCGATCGCTTACGAGGATGAAGACGCACTGCACCGCCTCGCAGGAATCGCGGACTCGTTTCTGATTGGGCAGCGCCCCATCGCGCGCCGCGTCGACGATTCCGTCGCGCGCATAGGCGCCTTCGGTCCTGTTATCCTGCGCCGCGCCCGCGGTTACGCTCCGGGCGCGGTGGCATCGCTCCCCGCCGCGCGCCCCATACTAGCTCTGGGTGCCGACCTGAAAAATTCAATCACTCTGGTTGTGGATGGCCAGGCCTTTGTCAGTCAGCACATCGGAGACCTGGACCATTACCAGTCGCTCCGCGCATTTCACGAATCCATCGACGATCTGCTCTCCATGTACGAAGTTCACCGCGACGAACTTCTTCTCGTCCACGACCTTCACCCGGAATATTTCTCAACAGCGCACGCCGCAGCTGTTCGTGCAGCACACACTCACGCGGTGCAGCACCACCGCGCCCACATAGCATCCGTCCTCGCCGAACGCGGAGAGTGGACGAAGCAGGTAATCGGCGTAAGTTTCGACGGCACCGGATACGGTGACGACGGAACCATCTGGGGAGGCGAGATCTTCGTGGGCAGCATGCAACACGGCTTCAATCGCGTAGCTCACTTGCGTCGCGCGGCCCTCGCAGGCGGCGATGCTGCCGCGCACTCTCCCGTGCAGGCGGCGGCTGGCTTCCTCGCCCAGGTGAATGACTTGCCGGACGTTCTTGCCGAGCCCTTCGTTTTTCCCGATCGCTACCGCAGCGCGATGGAGTTGGTGCGCAAGAACGTGCGCACGTTTGCCACGACCTCCGTGGGCCGTCTGTTCGATACCGCCGCAGCCCTTCTCGGTTTTACCCGTGACGTCACTTTTGAAGGACAAGCCGCCATCTGGCTCGAGCAACTCGCCCGCACCGCGCCCTTGACCGAGCCTTATCCTTTCCCCGTCGCCGGCGGCGAACTCGATTTTCGCCCGTTGCTCCTGGCCGTGGCGCAAGACCGGGTTCGCCGCCGTGATGTGCGAGAGATTGCTCGATCTTTCCAGCACGGAATCGCCCAGGGCTTGCGCGATCTCCTGAACACGATCTCCCGCAGTCACGGATTGGATACGGTTGTTCTCTCCGGCGGAGTCTTCCAGAACGAGTTGCTTCTGCAAGATCTGAAGTTTCTGCTGACCAACGACTCGCTGCAGGTGTGGACAAACCACGCAGTCCCGCCCAACGACGGCGGAATCAGCCTGGGACAAGCCGCACTGGCGGCGTTCAGCCGGTTCGACATCATTCAACAGCCCGGCAAAAATAACATTCATGAGTCAAGCCATGCATGAACTTTCCATCGCGATGAGCATCGTCGAACTGGCCGAGGAAGAGGCCGAGCGCCGCGGCGTTCAGGTGGAGGCAGTCCACCTCAAGCTGGGCGCTCTCTCCGGCGTAGTGAAAGCGGCCCTGCTCTCCTGTTACGAAATGGCTTGCGAGGGCACGCCGCTCGAAGGTTCCCGCCTCCTAATTGACGAAGTTCCCGTCGTAATCTTTTGTCCAAGTTGTCGAGCCCAACGGCCTCTCAACTCGGTGCAGTTATTTTGTTGCTCTGAATGCGGTACTCCAGCCTCTGCTGTGGTGCAGGGCAAGGAGCTCGAAGTGGTTGCGTTGGAGATAAAAGAATGCGCCCCGAACCCCGTTTAATCGAAGTCCGCAAGAATGTTTTGAAGCAGAACGATGTCGTGGCCCGCGCACTGCGCGACCGTTTTCACGCCGCCGGAGTGTTCGTTGTGAGTCTGGTCTCCAGTCCCGGCTCCGGCAAGACTGCATTTCTCGAAAAAACTCTCACCCTGCTTCGCCCCAACCACCGCGTGGCCGCTCTAGTCGGCGATCTTGCCACCGAGAATGACGCACTGCGTCTGGCCCGCAGCCAGGCCCCGGTCAAGCAAATCACCACCGGCACTCTCTGTCACCTCGAAGCCGCCATGGTGCAAAAGGCGCTGGAAGAAGAACAATGGGATCTCAACCAGTTGGATTTCCTCTTCATCGAAAACGTCGGCAACCTGGTCTGTCCTTCTTCGTATGACTTGGGCGAAGACCTCCGCCTGGTACTGATTTCAGTCACCGAGGGCGAGGACAAGCCGCTGAAGTATCCCACCATTTTCAACAGCGCCGATGTGTCAATCGTCACCAAGCTTGACCTGGCGGCAGCCGTTGAATTCAGTTGGCAGACCGCCTACAACAACATCCAGGCCGTGCGTCCGGGCATGCCGGTCTTTAAGGTCTCTGCCAAGACCGGCGATGGAATGGAAAAGTATCTGGAATTTCTGGCCACGCGCCTGAGCGAGTTGCGCCCGGCATCAGTAGTCTAAGCAATCGTTTCAGGAACCAAGGCGGTTTCGATGGGCCCGATGCCGTCACTTCCCGGACTCGCAGTCCACAGCGAGAGCGCCCGCAGACGAATTCCCGTCACAAGTTTTGCAGCGACGCCGGCAGAAGCGAAGTCAACGAATAAGCGCCCGGGCCGGTCAGAAGGAACGCGATGCCCATCAGCAATTGCGTGAGGGCATACTCCATACCGCCCTTACCGACGTCAAAACCCTTGGGAAGATGGACGGTAAAGATGGCTCCGAGCATCACAACAATGATGCAGAGCGCTCCCAGCCGAAACAAGACACCGGTCAGAATCGCCAGCCCGCCGCCAAGCTGCGCCAGTCCGATCAGGTATCCCATGATGATCGGCCAGTGATGGCCAGTAGCAAATTGGACGGGACCCGGGCCGCCGAAGGCCCCGAACAGAATCTGACTTCCGTGATAAAGGAATGCCATAGCGCTCGCGATTCGCAGGATCAGGAACGCGGCGTTGATGCGCGCAGCAGGTAGCACGGGCGAGTCCATTGAGTCGGAATCTCCTTCTTGCATCCAAATAACGGCACGATCCCAGAATCCTCCCGCCGGAAGTTGTTTGTCAATGGTAGGAAAGGCCAAAGCGGAAGGAAAACGGAAGTTGAATGCGGCGCCCCCGCGATACCTGCGGCGTTCGCGGGCGCGTCAAGGGCGAAACGCTATTTCATGTTCATGTTGCTGGCCGGCATGGGCATGTCCGAATTATAGATGTCGCACTGAGTCTTCCATACCCCATTCGACTTTTTCGAAACCAGCATCCACTTGCCGTGGTCAAGATGCGAGCCGTCCGCACCGGTGGTTATATACGTCCCCGTGCCATAGCCCACATCGCCATTGCTCTCGGCGCTGGTGACCGTGACCTTAACTTTGGCAACACCCTGATCCTTGCCCGCCTTCAGTTGGGCCAGAATCGCTTCGCTGCCGTGCACCGCTTCCTGGTTGGGCGCCATTCGGCAGCCATCGGGAGCGTACAGTGCCACCACGGCCGCCAGGTTGCCGGAGTTATATTCTTTTTCCCAGGTTGCGGCGCGCCCCGCCACGTCCGACTGGTCAGCAGCCGCTGCCGGAACGGCGGCGAGCACAGCCCCCAGCATCAAAACCAATCCACAGCAAACAACTCTCTTCGTATGCATGTCTCCTCCTCCTTCAAAACGCAAGCATATTAGAGGATTGCTTGAGAAAAGGCAAAGGCCAGGATTTCGGCAGTGGTGCAGCTTGACTGTCATCCTGAACAAGCCGCCTCAGGTTCTTGAGAATTTCGCCCAGGCGTATATTTGCCGCATGAGACGCCACTTCTCCCACCTGCTCGGGACGATCGCAATGCTGCTCACTATGCTGCTCTGGCTTTCTCTCCTCAATCCGGCAAAGGCCGACCATTTCGTAGACAGCCTCGCCGGGTCACAACACGAATATAAGATCGTCCTGGGTGCAGCCCTGTTGTCCACGGTGTTTTCATTCATTGCCGCGATTCGCGGCTCCAAATGGTGGTACCTGGGCATGGCTTTGTCGTCGGGAACATTAGCATTTTTCACCTACAGTCTCTCGGTCTAGCGCTCACAGCCTTTGAGAGATGCTCATATGGGAACAGCCGCCCTCGGCTGTCCGTCAAGCGATCTTGGACGGTGTCACCATCTCAGGTCTTGTCATTCCGAGCGCGCGAAGGCGCGCGAGGAACCTGCTGCCCGCCAGCAGCGCCACAACTCATTGTGGGGACAGCCGCCTCGGCTGTCCAGCGAGTGAAGCGAGCACCACGGCTGACCCGCGCCCCTGTCATGCTGTGCGAAGTAGGATCGTCCAAAGGACGATCCTGCGCAGCCGAAGCATCCCTACCCGACCCTCACTGCAACTTCGCGTACTCGACCTTAGCTTCCTTCAGAATAGGAATATCCGAATCAGCATCCTTCCAAATCACAAAAAAATCCTTGTAAGCAGCCAGCGCCCGACTGCGCGCAAGATCAGCATCAGCCCCAGACGAACTCCGAGCCTGCAAGGCATTCCCCCGAGCCACGCCCAGATGCGCCAGCGCCCCAGTCCAGCAGTTCCAGACGATCCCGCTATGGTCGAGAATCTTCTGAAACTCGGCGGCGGCGGCGGCACCCTGTCCTGCTGCCAAGTATGCCTGGCCGTGTACATACAAGTGGTAAAGACAGGAAACA
>Ga0302179_10001785_pt1 | contig 12790 bp, 11 predicted proteins | sample I_Palsa_E3_1_FD_198788 | JGI IMG/M metagenome (GOLD analysis project Ga0302179, IMG submission 198788) | Peat permafrost microbial communities from Stordalen Mire near Abisko, Sweden - I_Palsa_E3_1 | ecosystem: Environmental > Terrestrial > Soil > Palsa > Peat permafrost | place: Sweden...
AAGGTCGAACGGAACCTTCGGCGAGGACGCGCAGGTAGCGAGAACTCTGGTGGAAGCTTATGTTGAAGGACTTCAGGACGGAGAAGGAGGCTTGAATAACCGCAGCGTCATTTCGGTCGTAAAGCACTGGGTTGGCTATGGGGCACAAAAGGACGGCCTTGATAGTCACAACTATTATGGTCGTTACTCGGCCGTAACCGATGAAACTCTTCACTACCACATCACACCCTTCCTCGGCGCGTTTGACGCACATGTGGGCGCGGTGATGCCAACCTATTCCATCCTGAAGAACATATCTCTCAATGGAAAGAGTGTCGAGCCCGTAGGTGCTGGCATGAGCAAAGAGCTGATCGACGGACTCCTGCGTGGCAAGTATCACTTCAGCGGAGTTGTTTTGAGTGACTGGGCCATCACCGAGGATTGCGATGAGCTTTGCCAGCGGGGGATGCCGGCTGGCCAGCGACCTAGCCCGGGTCATGTCGGAATGCCTTGGGGTGTGGAAGCTCTCAGCAAAGAAGACAGATTTGCGAAGACGGTCAACGCGGGTGTGGATCAGATAGGCGGTACCAATGATTCCATAGACCTTCTTGCGGCAATCAAGGATGGAAAGATTTCCAAGGATCGTATCCGCGAGGCTACTCGCAGAATTCTTATCCAGAAGTTCCAGATCGGTTTGTTCGAGAATCCCTATGTCAATGCGGAACAGGCCAGGGTGACGGTCGGCAATCCAGAATTCGTGAGGCAGGGCGAAGATGCCCAAAAGAGCGCGACTGTACTGCTACAGAACAAGAATCAAACCCTCCCACTGGGTCCGAAGAGCAAGGTATATCTGGTCGGCATCAATCCTGCGGCAGCCACCGCACACGGATTCGAAGTCGTGGACTCACCTGATAAGGCAGATGTGGCCATTATCCGCGCAGCAACTCCGTACGAAGTACTCCATCCCGGTTATTTCTTTGGGGTTCGCCAGCACGAGGGACGGCTCAGCTTTCAAGCTGGCGACCCAGCCTACGATGCTCTGCTGAAGTGCGGAAAGACACCTGTTGTCTTGACCGTAAGCCTTGATCGGCCCGCCGTTCTCACCGGAGTCGTGGAGAAAACGTCGGCGCTGCTGGCGAACTTCGGTATTAGCGACAACTCTCTGTTCGATGTGCTAAGCGGGAAAGCAACGCCGGAAGGGAAGCTACCGTTCGAACTGCCGTCGTCCATGGCCGATGTCGCGTCTCAGCGAAGCGATCACCCGCACGACTCCCCGTACCCCCTCTTTCCCTACGGTTTTGGGCTGCACTACTGAAACCACCCGGACTGAAACCGAAAGAACGAGGAATTTGTTGATGAAGATTGGCTTTCCACCAGCTCTGACGCAGCTTAGCGATGACGAACAGCTCCTCCAATCCACGCTGAGGAATTTTGCGCGAGAACGCGTGGCTCCGCTCGTCTACAAATGGACGAAGCGCAACTCATGGATCGTGGCATTATTGCCGCGCTTTTTTAATCTTGGGCTAAGGGTATCGAGATTCCAGAGGAGTAGGGTGGCCCAGGAGGAAGGTTCTTCCAATCCATCCTCACGGTTGAAGCTCTCTCATCGGTCGACCTCTCGGTAGGCGTTATAGTCGACGTGCAGAACACGCTCTGCCTCAATGCGATTGTCCGCTGGGCCACGGACGAACAAAAGAAGCGCTATTTGCCCAAACTCGCCAAAGATACGATAGGTTCTTATGCACTCAGTGAAGCGTCATCCGGTTCAGATGCGTTCGCGTTGAAGACAAGAGCTAGGCGAGAAGGCGATTACTACGTGCTGAACGGGCAAAAGCTTTGGATTACGAACGCATATGAGAGCGGTATTTTCATCGTTTTTCGCGACGCTCGATCTATCTCTTGGATACAAGGGTATTACAGCCGTTGTACTCGAAAAGGGAACACCTGGGTTCTCGGTCGGCAAGAAAGAAGACAAACTGGGCATTCGGGCTTCCAGCACCTGTGAGCTCGTGTTCCAGGATTGCATCGTTCCGGCCGACGCGGCGAACCAGGGAAGTCCCAGGTCATCTCGGCATTAAAATTCTCCAGTCGTAGCGGTCCCGACCGGCAATGCCCGTCTATCAGCATGCGTCGATCTCCCAGGCACTAGATTCTCTCAAACCTTGAGGCTGACTGAAGCGCTCATTTCTTATCGATCACGATGATCACCGGGTTGGCGGTTCCGCACATTCCGTAGACTTCACCCGGATGACAGGCGCTCACCGAATACTTGAAACATCCCGTTCTCGCTGCGACAACTGAAGCAGAACGAGCGGAGCCTCCCCTGATTGCCCCGGTCGGATCGAACGGTGATGACGATCCGAGATCCACGACAAAGCCATCGCCCTTGTCGGTGGTCTTCCATACAACGGTAGTCCCGACGTTCACACAGAATAGCGAATTACCTTTTGCGTTCGGAATGCTCGGAGTCGAGGATGCGGAGTTAGCGGTCCGCTTCACATCCACGCTGCACGGATTGGAAGCGGATCCGCAGGTATTGGCGCCTGTGCACATTTGGGCGGCATTCTGGTCTGCGCAAACATTCTTACTATTTTGTGAGTGAGCCGCCGCGTTGCTCGACAGCAATGAGAAGGCCAGTAATGGCGTAGACAACCTGAGTACTGAACTTTGTTGGATCTTCATAGTGCCTCCCATTTCGACGCTCACGTACTATTTCTGCAAGCTGAAACAGTCGAGTGGCGTTCGACTAAATTTATTGATGACAACTCGTTGGACGCTGTGGGTCCTAATTAATGCCAGGAGTTCCCGCCCAGTCGAGTATGTCGACCAGTTTCCAAGGGTTTTGTGTCAGGTCCCATTGCAGTTGACCCTGGCTGTCAAGCACTAGCTCGGCAGCAGGATATAGGACTCCCGTGCTCTTGCTCTTGTCCTGATCATTGATTTCGAGGATGCCCGCAGTGAGATTGAACGATTGCGATTGCGTGTCAAAGAAAGCTTCGCCGAACCGGATCTGACGATTGGTCACGAAGACAATCTTTCGGCCCGTAGCGGTCGGAGTCATCTTGATAAAGGAACAGTCATAGCCGAGAGTTCCGGTGATCTCAACGTGGCCAACGGCCTTCATCTTCTGAAGAGCGTTCGACAACCCCTGGCCCTGGCCCTTGTTGAACGCGGTAACGAGAATCTGCCTGTCCGCCCTGGGTTGAGTACTCATAGATGTTCAGAGTTACTCCAATATTTGCACCCAGTTGAGTTCCCGTTCCCATCGCTTGAGCTTCAATCGTTTCTGTCTTTGTTCCAGCGGATACAGGCAAAGACGAAGCCATGAACATTCCGACGAGAAACCCAACACAGATCACGACCTTTCCAGTTTTTACTTGTCCGCGCATTTTTCTCCTCCTCTTTGTGCGTCTTCATAGCGACTGTCAGTTCTGACAGGTGTGAAGATACTTTGGACTCTGTAGGCTGTGCTGAGTGACACCCTAGGTTGTATTCGTACTGAAAACGAGCCAGGGGCGCTTACGAGCGTCCCCCACGCTAAACCGATCTGGCCTAGGCCGTCTAGCCTAATCCGTTTTTGAAGAACCGCTCGAAGGGCCATAAGTTCATCGATGGGCATAACTCGTCACCTGTAATTTAAGTTTCACGAAGCCAGCGGCACCGCACTCCCTCGCACCATCGGAGGTGAACCTACGAGTTAGGCTCGATCCGCGAAGATTCCAAATGTGAGCCGGCTTATCGCTGCGTTTCCCGCGAATAGCGCTGGCCGAGAAAAGCAGTTGGGCCCGATCTGTTACAGGTGCGTTGAGAGTTCGGAATGACAGTTCAATGGCGTATACACCGTGTGAACCTCATAGTTCCCAACCGAATGAAAAAATTGGGCGCGCGCAGGGGGGCTGTAATCGAATGGAGTATTGCGCGTTACTGAAGTTATCCGACGAAGAGTTGATGACTCATTTGCGGTCGGGCCGTCATGACGCGCTTGCGGTCATCGTGGACCGTTATCAACGACTGATTTGGAGTGTCGCTAAGAGGATTGTCGGTGACATAGGCGAGGCGGAAGATGTTGTCCAGATTGTTTTTCTGGATTTATTCCAAAAAGTGGAACTTTTTGACCCTCAGCGGGGAACACTTAAAGTATGGCTTCTTCAACTTGCGTACACGAAGGCCATCAATCGTCGCTATCACCTGAAACGCAGGCGCTTCTACGATCAGGATGAGATCGAGGAAGACGTAGTGGTCTTTGCTATGCCCCCGGGCGCGTCCCGTTATGGGTTGAGCACGGGAGAATCGTCCAGGCTCGTGCGCCAGGTGATGGACACTTTGAATCCGAACCAAAGAACGGCGGTAGAACTAATCTCGTTAGAGGGACTTACGTTTGAGGAGTTGGCGAGCCGGACGGCACAAACGCTTTCCAACGCCAAACATCATTATTATCGGGGGATGATGAGGCTCCGCGAGGTACTGTCGGAGAAGCCGGGGCAACCGGAGCAATCGAAACGACACCGAACAAAAGGTGGAACGGGAGGAACGAATGCTTGAGCACACCAAATACGAAGAGTGGTGTGTTCTGGCGGCTGCGGGACAGATTTCGCTCGAGGAATTCGCCGAGCTTCAGACTCACCTCCGGGAGTGTATCCACTGTCAGGGGCTACGCCAGGAGCTGCAGGATATACATTCCGTTTGGTTGACCCAGGCGCGACAGCAGGAACCAGAAATGCATGATCAGCACGTCGTTTTGCGAGCTAAGATTCTCGAAACGTTGCGAGAGGCTGGAGCCCAGTTCTCCGAAGAAGTTGATACCGGGATTACGGCGCCCCGAACCCCGCTCAGGCTATCCGAGGTAATCTTTAGGCCCACGCCAGCCTGGGCGATAGCGGCGATGGCTCTCATCGCTGCGTTCCTGGGCTTTGAGGCTGGGAGGCACAATCATGCTCGACAGGCGGATGTCCAAAAGGCCTCCCTTCGACAGGTTGCGGCTCCAACGTCTCGCCCCTTAGACGCCGCGGTCGCGTCCAACAATGAGCCAAAGGCCCCAGCTTTGCACACTTCGCAAGAAGCTTTGGAGCAGAAGCTCGCGGTCGCTGAATCCGAGCGCACCAAAGCGTTAGCGGATGCGCAGGCGCTGAGGCAAGACATCGCCGCCTTGCAAAGTAGCAGAGATCAGGATGCCAGCCAGATTGCTCAGCTTAAGACGCGCTCTCAGCAAGACGTGGATGCTAACGCATCGGCCCAGGCCGAGTTGCGTTCTTTGAAGGCATCAGAAAATGAGAAGACTGCCGACCTGGCTGCGACCGAGATTCAGTTGCGCGAACTGGAGGGCAAGCTCGCGGATCAGCGCACGGCGGCACAAAGGGAACAAGCGTTGGCAGAAGTTTCATCCAGCAGTGAAATGCGTGACGTGATTGCTTCCCGGAATCTGCACATCATCGATGTGGCCGATGTGACCAACAACGGCGTGAAAAAGCCTTTCGGCCGAATTTTCTACACCGAACGAAAGTCGCTGATCTTTTATGCCTACGACCTGGCGGGTGCCAAGGGCACAAAGACCTTTTATGCCTGGGGACATCGCGAGGGCGATCCGAACACGACTCTCGCGTTGGGATCTCTTCATCTCGACGACCCGGAACAGAGACGATGGGTTTTCAAATCCAACGACGCGAAGGTTCTATCGCAGATCGATTCGGTATATGTAACGCTGGAGCCAACGCCAACTGCGGGTGAGAAGCCCAAAGGGCAAAAAATCCTTACCGCCTTTCTCGGCACGCCAGCGAATCACCCTTGAATTTGATGAAGCGGAGTGAGCCTCGCGATCAAAGGGACGGTAGCCTAGCCTTCTTCTAAGGAATCACTTTTCACCGTTTCGTACGTATGGATGTGCGGATAAGGGGATAAGATGGCCCCGATGAGAGTCACAGCTGATCCCCAGAAATCTCATTGGCTCGTACTCCTGATCATCGGGACGCTGTGTTGTGTGGGTCGGGCCTTCGCCCAAACCGATACGGCGACGATCTCCGGCTACATAACCGACCAGTCTGGCGCCGTAATCGCCGGAGCCGCGATCAAACTAACCAACGTCGAGACAAACACCGATGTCAGCCAATCCTCAAATGGGTCGGGCCTGTATGTCTTTACCAGCGTAAAACCCGGGCATTATCGCATCGTTGTACAGAAGCCAAGGTTCAGAGAGATCGCGCTGACGGATATGACGGTGAACGTCCAGGATCTACTGAGTCGCAATTTCCGGATGCAGGTCGGATCCGTTGGAGAGTCAATCACGGTCAACGGCGACATCGCTTATATCAACACCGTATCGGGGACGGTCAGCACCGTGGTTGATCAGCAGTTTGTCGACAATATGCCGCTGAACGGGCGCAGCTTTCAGTCCCTGATCGCGCTGACGCCTGGAGTGATGTTTGTAACTACCGGGTTGGCGGACAATCAATTCGTAGTCAACGGGCAACGTCCCGACGCGAACTACTTTATGGTGGACGGAGTCAGTGCCAACTTTGGGGTTGCGGCGACCTATGACATCACTGAGAGCTTAGGCGGTACGACACCGGCCTTCACCGCCGCCGGAGGCACCAACGGGCTCGTGTCGGTCGATGCGATGCAGGAGTTTCGAGTTCAGACCTCTACGTATGCTCCTGAATTTGGGCGCAGCCCCGGGGGCCAGATCTCGATCGTTACGAAATCCGGCACGAATCAATTTCACGGCTCTGCATTCGACTATCTGCGGAACGACGTTTTTGATGCCCGAAACTGGTTCGACATGCCGCCGCTTCCCAAGCCGCCCCTGCGCCAGAATGATTTTGGCGGTACGTTGGGCGGCCCGCTTAGAAGAGATAAGGTCTTCTTCTTCTTGTCCTATGAAGGACTGAGAGTGTTGATCCCCGAGACCGCAGCGTCCTATTTCTACACGACGTCTGCGCGGCAGGTCGTGGCTCCCGCGTATAAGCCGTATGTCAATGCGCTGCCGGTGCCGACCGGGCCGCCGGTCGATCCCACTTGCGATAACGTCACCAATCCATGCATCGCCCCGCTCACCGTTACCTATTCGGATCCATCAGAACTCAATGCCACGAGCCTGCGCATGGACTATTCCGTCAATAAGAAGATCAATCTCTTCGGGCGCTACGACCATGCGCCGTCGAGCGCTTCGATCCGACACTGGGAAGAAGAGCTTGTCGACAATGTGGCAACCGACACTGCGACCGCGGGCGCGACTATCCGGTTTGCTCCCACAAAGGTAAATGACTTCCGCGCCAACTGGAGCCGCGCCACGGGGACGGTCATTCACAATCTCACCGATTTCCACGGAGCAATTGTTCCCTCCGACTCAGTGATTTTCCCGGCTCCTTTTAGCGCGAATATGGGGCAGGCGCTGGTTAGCTTTCCCGACGGTGATGGCATGGAAGTGCGAGTGGGGGCGTTGAGTCTCAACACCCAGCGGCAGCTTAATTTCGTAGAAGGTTTCTCGTGGACCCTCGGTACCCACCAGCTGAAAACGGGTATCGACTATCGACACTTGCGGCCTACGAACGGCGACTCGACAGGCTGGTCCGTCTTCCCATCGGCCTTTAGTTCGTTGGTTGCCGGAACAGCAGATTTTATCGAGCTGGACGCTAACGACCACCTCTCCGTCAACATTGACAATTACTCGCTCTACGCTCAAGACACGTGGAAGGCAGGGCGTCGGCTCACTCTCACCTACGGGCTCAGATGGGAGATCAATCCGCCGCCATCTCGAGTAGCAGGGCAGCCACTTTATGTGACCGAGGGAATCTTCAATTCGCTGCCTCCCGCCGTTGTACCCGGGAACTTATGGAGTACAACGTTCAGCAATCTTGCGCCTAGGATCGGCGCAGCCTACCAATTGACGCCCGGAACGGTAGTCCGAGGAGGATACGGACTCTTTTATGACCTGGGCTACGGTGACGCAGGGGTTGCCGCTTCGAACTTTCCTTATGATCGCAACCGATTTACCAACGGGCCTTTCAATCCTGGTAGCACGCTCTTCCAGCCTCCGCCATTTTCCACCACGATTGGACCAGGCGTTTTGTACATCGTCGCTTTCGATCCGCATCTGCAACTCCCATTGACCATGCAGTGGAATGCCGCCATCGAAAGAACGCTGGGATCGAAGCAAACCTTGACCGCGACCTACGTGGGGTCGGACGACAGACGGCTGCTGCGAGAGGACGACATCCTCCCGCCGGCTTTTCTGGATCTTGGCCTTGCTGGCAATATCATCGCGATTCACAACCTGGGATATTCGCATTACAACGCGCTCCAGGTTCAGTTCCAGAGGCTACTATCCCGCGGCCTGCAGGCGCTTGTCTCGTATAACCTTTCCAAAACAAGTGACAGTGGCTCGAGTGATACCAGCGGCGCGGTCGCAGCCAGCATCAGCCAGGTAGTGCCGCCACCCCTGGCGCCCGCCAATTTCGACCTCCGGAACACTTTCGCTGGTGCGATTTCGTACGAAATACCCGCGCCGCTCTCCGGAGGCATACGCAATGCGATCCTGAAAGGTTGGGCCGTCGATGGCTTGTTGCGGGTCGCCTCCCAGCCTCCGATCAATGTTACCGTTTCGGTGACTTCGCCCGAACTGGGGCAATATAGCACCCAGGCCCAGGTTGTTCCCGGCCAGCCCTACTGGATTCCCGATCCAACGCAGCCGAATGGCAGGGCGCTCAATCCAAATGCTTTTACAACGCCGGCACCGGGAGCGACAGGAAACTTTCCGCGCAACAGCCTTCGCAGTGGATACTCTATCGACCAGACAGATCTCGCGGTGCGGCGACGATTAAACCTCACCCAGCGAGTGAATCTCGATATCCGTGCGGAGTACTTCAATGTCTTCAATCACCCAATGTTCGGCGCACCGGGAGATGGATATGTGCCCTATACCTATTGGGGGTCGGGGCCAACGGCATCTCCGGGGTTTGGCCAGGTGACGCCGGGTTACACCACCAACTTCGCCATGGGTACGGGCGGCTCTGGGGGCGGCCAGAACCCTCTGTATTCCGTGGGCGGTCCACGTTCGGGACAGCTCACCATCAAGGTTACTTTTTAGACCTTTGGTCTACCGCCGAGAGCCGCCATGCCCGCCATAATTCCCATCATTCTGTGGGAACAATCGAGGCTGGCGGATGTACACAACGATGTAACCACTCGCGTTCATCCTCCTTCTCCACGGCATCAAGGTCTAACTCTCCCCGTGGATTGAGAAGGATTCGGTCCGCGATTAACGTACACGACCTGAAGGGCGACGGAGAAACAGTATGGCTCAAAACGGAAGTCTCGCCACCTGGGCAGTAGACCGCCAACCGCCTTTCGGTCTCAATTCGGTCGACAACGCTGTCAGGTCTGCAACGCTACGCCGGCAACTCAAAGAGTCAGAGGTGGCACGCACAGAACTGAGCCGCCGCATGATTGACGCGCAGGAAGCCGACCGTACTCGCCTGTCGCGGGAGCTTCACGATGACATCGGACAATCCCTTGCGGTGCTTAAAATCCAGATGCTTCGTTGCGGTGAGCCAACCTCCGATCCTCGCGAAGGAGCGCCTCCGGACCTGAAGGAGTTAGCCGGGAGGTTGGACGCAATCATCCATAGGGTCGGCCGCCTTTCGCACGATCTGCATTCTTCGGCGCTCGAATACCTGGGTCTGAGTGCCGCCATCAAGTCACATTGCTTTGAATGCTCCCGGCAACTTGGATTTCCCATACGCTGTCACTGCGAGGAAGTCACAGATGAGCTGGATAAAACATTGGCACTCACCTTCTTCCGGATTTTGCAGGAAGGTATTCACAATGCACTCAAGCATAGCCATGCCACCAGCATGCAGGTAACAATGACCTGCACGAATCGAGATCTTAGTCTGGAAGTCGCTGACGACGGGGTAGGCTTCGACGTTGATGCCGTGAGATTTGGGACAGGACTAGGGCTGATCAGCATCCGCGAGCGGATACATCTGGCCGGCGGCCAATGCACTATTCGCTCCAGCCCCCATCACGGAACTCGCATCAATGTCAGCGCCCCCTTATCATCCAAACGCATTTGACTTCTATGCGAAATCACACCTTCGCCTAGGGAAGTGTTCGAGTGTCTCGTAGGCGCTTCCGTCGCCCCGTTACCTTATGCACCGATCCCCCACGCCTAAATCTTCTTAAATTTTTTCTCGCTGACTCTGGGAACAACCAAGGTGGCACGGTGTAAATGCAGATGTACTCTATTGCATTTCATTTCGCCTGGGCTTCACTCGGCGCGCTCATTTTTTCCTTAGTAACCAACGGAGCTTTAAGAAAGTGAATTATGAAAAGGACCAAACCCAACATTTTGATTCTCTGGTGAGACGACATCCCTTGGAATGCGCTGGCTGAGTTCGAATCTCAGTTGAATGCCTTGTTAGGAGCAAGAAAATGACTCACGAAATACACAACAAAAATCTGATACTGGCCGCTCTTGCCGCGGCCACTCTTTTCATCACCGGACCAGCGTTTGCCGCCGACAGCATTAAGGGACAGGTGCTGGCCGCAGGCGCCCCCATTGCCAAATCGACGGTGACACTTTGGCAGGCGAGCGCTGACGCTCCAAAGCAGATATCTCAGACCCAGACGAACGAGGATGGGCGTTTTGAAGTCCGTACCAAAGGGGTAGACGGCGACGGCATCCTCTATCTGGTGGCGAAGGGTGGTGTACCCGAGGCCAGCAAAAACAACGCTGACAACCCGGCCGTCGCGCTGCTAGCGGTTTTGGGCAACGAACCCCCAACCGACGTGACGATCAACGAGCTCACCACGGTGGCTTCCGCATTTACGGCTGCGCGATTTATTAGGGGCGAAGCAATTTCAGGAAATCCGCTTGGACTTAAGATTGCTGCCGGAAACGTTCCCAACCTAGTGGATCCCGTGACAGGCAAGTGGGGCAAGGTATTGCTTGACCCGCTCAACAGCTCAATGACCACGACGATGGCGAATCTGGATACGCTTGGCTCGCTGATCACAGCCTCGTTCACGGTGGCGAACGACGATTGGCGCGCCCGCTTCTACAAAGCAGCGACGCCGACCGGCGGAGCGACCCCAAACAACACCCTGGATGCCATAGCCGGTATCGCCCGCGAGCCCTGGGCCGACCCGAAGGACCTCTATACGTTGTTCGACGAAGCCTATCCCCTGCCGGCGCCCGATGGACGACGCAGTGCACCCTTCGCACCGTATCTTGTCTATCCCCCAGCCGATTTCGCCCTCTCGCTGGCTTTCTCGGGCGGAGCAGATTATGCCAATGGTCGCTTCATGTTTGATGCGAAAGGCAATCTTTGGAGCGGCATGAACTGGATGCCCGGCTCGCAATCCGGCGTCAACAAGAGTACTGGCGGTGGCGTGGGCAAGTTCAGCCCCAACGGAGTCGCGCTTTCCCCGCCGATCTTCGGCTTCACCGGCATGGGCATCGACGGCGTTGGCTGGGGCACGGCCGTGACCAAAGACCGGGTGTGGATCTCGAGTTTCAACGGGAAGATCCTGGTCATGGATTTTGATGGCAAGCCAGTCGCCAGCGAAAGCGATTTCCCGTTCAAAGAGAAGTTCCTCGGATTGATGGGCATCGGCGTGGCTCCGAACGGCGACGTCTGGATTGCCGATGGTTCCGACAATCAGTTGCTGTATTTCCCCGGCGGACGAATCAAAGATGGGAAAATCGTGAAGCCCGCCGGGCTGGTGTCTCCGTTCGACGTCGTTATTGACGACCAGAGTCGGGTGTGGGTTGCCAACTCTTCGTCGGACACCGTTGTGCGTTTTCCCAGCGATGATCCTTCGAAGGCGCAGACTTTCCACTGTGGTATCGGCGTGCGCGCCCTCGCCCTGGACTCCAAGGGCAACGTCTGGGTGGCGAACAACATGGATTTGAAAATGCCGGTTCCGAAGATTCCCGCCGGCGCGTCCATCATGGAGCAGTTCAAGCTCATCACGCAGGCCATGGTCAAGTACATCATGGGGCCCCCGGCGCGAATCACCGGTCAAGTTAACATGATCCGCCCCGATGGTACCCAGGCCGCCCCGAAAGGCTTCACTGGCCCGGGCGAGAGCATCCCGTGGGGAATCAATGTTGACGGCAATGATGACGTCTGGGTAGGCAATATGTGGGGTCGCTCCGCAGTGCTACTGGCAGGCGACAATACCAAGGGGCATCCCGCTGGCACGAAGGCCGGCGATCTCATTCATATCTTCCAAAGTGGCACCATCCAGATGGTCACCGACGTCGCGATCGATCCGGCTGGAAATGTTTGGGTGGCGAACAATTGGAATCTTCTCGAAGCGGCGGCCGGCCCGAATCCGGCCTATCCCACCTCGACCTGGGGTGGAGGATCTGGATTCACTGTGATTTACGGGGTGGCGGCCCCAGTCAAGCCGCCACGCATAGGCAAAGTGCAAACGTACTAGCCGCGTCGCAGCCGTTGCTCCTGGTCACGCGAGCGATCACTCGACGCCTATTTTGGCGTGCAGCACCCGCTGCCAAAGAAACTCATTGGGTCTAAACCGAGAGGGCAAGAACCGGTTCACGTGGTTTCCCTTCTGCAGCCGGACAAGGCTGCCCCGGACGGGAGTAGCGAGGATGTACAAGATCGGGAGAATCAATTGAACGAAAGGGTTGCGGGTGCGCGTACTCGCTAGAGGACGGAAAAATGCTTATACGAAACTTACTGGTTTTATCTTTCTTTACGTTGTTGCCATGTGCGCCGGCATTCACGCAGGACATGCCCGATCCCGCTTCGCAGGCGAAGCCGGCTGCTGCACAACCAGCGGATGCGGA
>Ga0302179_10001787_pt1 | contig 12784 bp, 11 predicted proteins | sample I_Palsa_E3_1_FD_198788 | JGI IMG/M metagenome (GOLD analysis project Ga0302179, IMG submission 198788) | Peat permafrost microbial communities from Stordalen Mire near Abisko, Sweden - I_Palsa_E3_1 | ecosystem: Environmental > Terrestrial > Soil > Palsa > Peat permafrost | place: Sweden...
CGCGTCACAAGAATCTATTGCGCGCCCGGCAACGCCGGAATCGCCGAGGAAGCCGAATGCCTGGCGCTGGATATAAAAAGTCTCGACTCCATGGTCGAGCTTGCAAACCGGATTCAGCCCGATCTCACAATCGTAGGGCCGGAATTGCCGCTGATGCTGGGCGTGGTCGACGAATTCACACGACGTGGCTGGCGCACATTTGGTCCGACCAGTGCCGCCGCGCAGCTCGAAACGAGCAAAAGCTTCGCCAAGGAGTTCCTGCAGCGCCACCATATTCCGACGGCCCATTATGCGATCTGCGATTCCCCGGAACAGGTGCGCGACGCGCTGCCCCACTTTCACACTCCGATCGTGGTCAAAGCCGATGGACTGGCTGCCGGCAAAGGCGTGGTCATCGCCAAAAGCAAAGATGAAGCCTCAACCGTAGCCAACGAAATGCTGAGCGGCAGAATGCTGGGTGAGGCGGGAGCGCGCGTGGTTCTCGAAGAATTTCTCAAAGGCGATGAACTTTCATTCCTCGTTGTAAGCGACGGCGAGCGAGTGGCGCCTCTTGTGGCGGCGCAGGATCACAAGCGCGTCGGAGACGGCGACACCGGCCCGAACACCGGCGGGATGGGCGCCTATACCACCCGCGATATCGTCGATGAAAAGATGCGCGACTGGCTCGTCGCCCACATCGCAAGGCCGGTAGTCGCCGGCATGAAAGCCGAAGGGTCGGAGTATAAAGGTGTCCTCTACTGCGGACTGATGATGACTGCGCGCGGTCCCATGGTGCTCGAATTCAATTGCCGCTTCGGCGATCCCGAAACGCAGCCCATTCTCATGCGCCTCGAGAGCGATTTGCTGGAGGCAATGCAGGCCTCCATCGACGGCCGCACCAGCGACGGCGACTTTAAATGGTCAAGCGATGCAGCCGTCTGTGTGGTAATCGCCTCTGGCGGTTATCCAGGCAGCCACGAAGTCGGCAAGAAGATTGACGGCCTGGAAGAGGCCGCGAACCTGGACGCCGTGAAAATATTCCACGCGGGGACGTCCAAACGTGGCGAAAGCTTCTACACGTCCGGGGGCCGCGTGCTTGGCGTCACGGCGCGGGCTGCGGAATTGCAAACAGCCGTAGAGCATGCCTATGAGGCCTGCGCAAGGATCAGCTTTGAAGGCGCGCAGTACCGCAAGGATATCGCGGCGAGAGCGTTGAAGAAGAGTTAAGGGAGTGCCGGCTAAAGTTCAACTGGAATCTGTCGTGCTGAGCCAAGCGAAGTGCTCGTGCGTTTCCTCGACAGGCCGCAAGGCGTGGGGACAGTCGCACTGCTCAGGGTGGTAGAAAGATTTCTAACGTCAAAGAAAATGGATGCAAAACAACCATGTCTAACCCGCAAGTTTCCATCGTAATGGGCAGCGACTCCGACCTCGAGATCATGCGCGAAACCGCAAAAGCTCTGGACGAATTCGGCATTGCCTACGAAATCGACGTAACCTCAGCCCATCGCTCGCCCGATCGCACCGCAGATTACGCCCGCAAAGCCGCAGCCCGGGGCGTCCGCGTAATCATCGCGGGCGCCGGCGGAGCCGCTCACCTGGCCGGCGTAATCGCAGCCCACACCACCTTGCCCGTCATTGGCGTTCCTATCCCTTCAACCTCTCTGCAGGGCATGGATTCGCTGCTTGCGACCGTGCAAATGCCCGCGGGCATTCCAGTGGCAACCGTGGCCATCGGCAAGCCGGGCGCAACCAACGCCGGCATTCTTGCCGCCCAGATACTCGGCGTCGCGGATGCCGCAATCGCCAAAAAACTGGAGGCTCACAAAGAAAAACTGGCGCGCGGCGTGGAAGAGAAATCGAAAAAGCTCAAGAACACGACGTAGAGAGAATTCTCACGGCTGCTTCCGTTCACGGATTCAGAACAATATTGTCGATCAGCCGCGTCGTTCCAAGCAAAGCCGCGACCGCCACCAGCGCCGGTTGCGAGATGCGCTCAACCGGCTCAAGCGTGCAAGGATCGACGATCTCAAAATAATCAAGCACAACCTTCGGTTCGCGGACAAAGATCTCCTTCGCGGCGGAGATTATCCGAACGGCGCTTCTTTCGCCGGCTTGAAATTCCTGCAGCGCCCGTTGCAGCGAGCGCTGCAATACCAGTGCGCGGCCACGCTCCTCTTCCGTCAGATAAGCATTCCGCGAACTCATAGCCAAGCCATCGACTTCGCGCACAATCGGGCAAGCCACAACTTCGACCGGAAAATTCAAATCCTGTACCATGCGCCGGATCACCGCGAGCTGGGCGGCATCTTTCTGTCCAAAGAACGCCGCCGAAGGCTCAATAATATGAAACAGCTTGGCCACAATCGTGGTCACACCCCGGAAATGACCGGGACGCGAGCGCCCGTCAAGTTTTTCGCTCAGCCCCTCGACCACCACCCACGCGACTTCGCCATCTGGATAAATTTCCTCAATGGAAGGCGCAAAAAGTATAGCGACATGCTCGTTTTCCAGCAGCCGGCGATCGCGTTCAAATTGACGCGGATATTTCGCCAAGTCTTCCGTCGGTCCAAATTGCGTGGGGTTCACAAAAATGGAGACCGCAACCGCATCGGACCGCGCCCTGGCGGCACGCACCAGCGACAGGTGCCCCTCATGCAAAGCACCCATGGTCGGAACCAACCCTAGACGCTTGCCATTCGTTCGCGTCTCCCGGCAAGCGGCCCGAGCCTCCGGAATGGTGGCGCAGATCTTCAAACTGGGTGCGGCGAACTGATATCTGGATCCCGCCAAACTGAAGCGTAGCTTCGACGCGCGTAGCCGCTCACGGCGCCTCGCGATATTCAACACCTAATTCCTTCAGCGTTCCGAGCAGCAGCGCGCGATTCCTGCGCAGTTCCGCCTTGGTCGGCTCGGTTGCATCTTTCGGAACCGCTTGCGTGACCAGCACCACGCGCCCATAAGGCCACGCCGTTGATGGAAGAGCAACCAGCTCCGCCGGGACTTCTTCCGGCTTCAGAATGTGAATCTCGCGATTGGAAAGATCGACGAATCCGATTCCGTCCTGGCGAACCACCAAATAAGGATTCTTCCACCCGCCCATGTCGGCAAGCTTCGGATACTTTGTCGGATCCGCTGACGGAATCGATTCGAGTCCCGTTTGGTGCGGCGCCTCCGCACTCTCCGGCAGCGGCGGCTTGGAACAGCCCACCAAAGCCCCAAGCACCATGAAAGTCACGCACCTTCGCGCATGTTTCAGTAAAAGCTTCGGTGAAACCTCCAGCACAATATTCCGCACCACGCGTTCTCCACCAGCCATTATCGCCGCATAGCCTGCTTGCGGTGGAGTACCGTTTCGAGTGCCGCCTGCGTTTCTTTCGGCAGATGATAAGACTCGGCGTCGCTCGGAAACTGCCGCGAAACCACGTCGGCCTTGAACGCCAGCACCGACTGCGTGATCAGTGCAGCCGCGTCTCCGTAGCGCCGAACGAATTTCGCCGCATGTCCAAACGTTAGATTGATCAGATCGTGGAAGACCAGCACCTGTCCATCGCAATCCGGCCCGGCGCCGATGCCGATGGTCGGCGTTTCGACCTCGGCAGTAATCATCGCCCCCACTTCACGGGGAATACCCTCGAGATAAATGCAAGCCACACCGGCGCGGTCAAGGGCGACGGCGTCCCGCATCAATTGCTCGATGGCGTTCAAAGTTTTCCCCTGAACCTTATACCCGCCCATCACATTGACCGATTGGGGAGTGAGCCCGATATGCCCTGCCACCGGGATCTCGGCATCGATCACCCGTCGAATCACATCGACGCGCTTCTCGCCACCCTCGATCTTGACCGCCTCAGCTCCGCCTTCCTTCACAAAGCGCGCGGCATTGTGAATGGCTTCGCTGGCCTCGGCCTGATAGGAGCCATAAGGCATATCGGCAACCAGCAACGCGTTCTTAACGCCCCGCCGCACCGCCCGTACGTGGTGCAGCATCTCATCTACGGTAACCGACAACGTATTCTCGTAGCCGAGCATGGTCATGGCCAGGGAGTCGCCGACAAGTGCAATGTCGACGCCCGCCTCATCAACCAGCCGCGCAGTGGCATAGTCGTAGGTGGTCAAACAAGTGATTGGTTGGTGTTGAAGTTTTCTTTCGCGGAGAGTAGCAGTAGTAATCTTGCGGCCTAGAGAAAGCCCGCCGATAGCTGTAAGACTCACAATGTCCTCCAGTGCCCCTCCGCAAACACGGCGGATAGAGCCTGTGCGCGTCGTTTCCAGTGGTCGGATGACGCTGCAGAGATTATAGTCGCAAATCTGTCCCTGGTCGATGGCCGATAATCGCCCGTAGAGGCTCATTTTGAATCTGTTTTGAGAGGGCACGAAGTGGCTTATTTTGAATCTGTTTGGGAGGGGCGCGGTTTCAAGCCGTGCCATAACTGTCGATTTTGCATAGCGGCTTTAGCCGCTGAAGAGAGCTCGCGCAAACCGAGCCGCTAATCGTTGGCTCCAAGCACTACCAGGACGATGGACAAGCTTCTTGCTCGCCAGTAAGAGCCCATGGTATTGAGCCGTATACACAGCTCCAGCGTTTTAGGTCAGACCATTGCGGACTAATGGTCAATGAACCACCCGGACCGCGACATCCATTGGCTTGGGCAGAGCTCCCGACCGGATCGCGAGAGGGCCACGGATTGACGTTCAACGACTGTCGCTCAGGCGCTGGCCGCTTCCGTGTTCCCCAGTGGCAGAAAGTATTGCGTTCCCTTGATCGGAGCTGAGACTTTTTTCAACAGTTCCTGCAAATCCTCGTTGCGGTCCACGAAATCAATCTCGGAAGTATTGACGATCAGCAAATCGGACTGCGTGTAGTGAAAGAAAAAGTGTTCGTAGGCCTTGACGACTTCCATTAGGTAGTCCTCGCTGATGGCCTTTTCGCCCGCCGCATTTTTTTTCTTCAGCCGCTTCTTCAGCACTTCGGGCGAAGCTTGCAGATAGATCACGAGATCAGGCGTGGGAACTTGTTCGCGGAAATGATTGAAGTAGCGATTGTAAGTATCGAGCTCCTGATCGTTGAGATTGAGGCAGGCAAAGAGCTTGTCTTTTTCAAAGATGTAGTCGGAGACAACCGTCTTATTCGAGTGCGGACCCAAGTCGAGCGCGCGCAATTGCTCAAAGCGCCGGACCAGAAACGTCAATTGCGCCTGAAAGGCTGCGCCCGATTCGCCCTCGTAGAAGGCTTTCAGAAACGAGTTGTCATCCGGCTCGATAACCCGCTGAGCCGCCAGGCGCTCGCCGAGAATCCGCGCCAGCGTGCTCTTTCCAACCCGTATCGGACCTTCGACCGCAATGTAACGTGGAAGTTCGAAAAGCTTGGCCATGGCTTTATAGAATGTCGATGATCGATTATCGGTGATCGACTGTAGATTGCAGTCCGGAACTGGGAAGCAGAATATATTGCTTCGTCTCCGGACGCAATTGTGGATTGCGGAACGGTCAGAGTTGGGAGGGCACAGAGGTCGGAAGCCGGGAAGTTTCTTTCCTGCAATCGGACCTCTGATCTCTGACCTCCGCTGCCTCGATTTACAATTCGATCATGCTCCCCGTTCTGATCGGCCTGTCCGCCGCCGCCGCCGCTTCGGCGTTGGGATATCAGACCATGTCGCCGACGGGCCAATGGTACGGACGAACGTTCGCGGGAGGAATCCGCGGAGGCAAACAATTGGCTCTCACCTACGACGACGGACCGAACGATCCCTGGACGTACAAACTGCTGGAGGTGCTCGAGAAACATAGCATTCACGCGACGTTTTTTATGATCGGCGAATTTGTGCAACAGCGCCCCGAAATTGCGCGCGCAGTGGCCCAAGCTGGACACGTCATCGGGAATCACACATTCGACCATCCCTCGCTCATCTTCGAGACAGAAGCGCAAACCCGCGTACAGCTGGTCGACTGCCGTCAAGCGTTAGAGGACACGATCGGCAAGCATTCGAATCTGTTTCGTCCGCCGTTTGGAGGAAGACGCCCCGCAACCATCCGAGTCGCGCGCAACCTCGGACTGGAAACAGTCCTGTGGAACGTGACCGGCTATGACTGGAAAGCGCCGTCCGCAGCCGTAATCGAGGAGAAAGTCGCGCGGCAAATCCGCGGCGGCGATGTAATCCTCCTCCACGATGGCCGACATCGCGCATTTGGCACGGATCGAGGACAAACCGTAATTGCAACCCGGAATCTGATCCAGCGATACAAGCAAGCAGCCTACGCGTTCGTAACCATCCCAGAGATGATGCAAGCTCATCACTGACAGAACCTCTACGCGTGCACGGTCGCGAATGCATTTTTCGCCGCCGCAATGCTCTGCCGAACATCTTGTTCGGTGTGCGCCGCACCGAGAAACGCCGCTTCGAACTGCGACGGAGGAAGATAGATTCCGTTGTCGAGCATCGCTCGGAAGAAACGTCCGAAAGCTTCCGTGTCGCATTTGGCGGCAGACGTCCAGTCCGTAATTGGCCCCGGGGCGAAGAACCACGTGAACATCGAACCGACGCGGTTGTGGCACATGCTCACGCCCGCGTCTTCGGCTGCTGCAGCGATTCCGGCGACTAGTTTTCCCGAAAGCTGGTCGAGTTTCGAGTAAATATCTTTATGATCGCGCAAGTACTTCAGCGTCGCATAACCAGCTGCCATGGCGAGAGGATTTCCCGAAAGCGTTCCGGCCTGATACACCGGACCGAGCGGCGCGATCAGATCCATAATTTCGCTTGCGCCGCCATAACCGCCAACCGGCAAACCGCCACCAATGATCTTGCCCATCGTGGTGAGATCGGGTCGGATCGCGTAGAACTCTTGCGCCCCGCCATAAGCAACCCGGAATCCGGTCATGACCTCGTCGAATATCAGAAGCGCATTTTCGCGCTGGGTAACGGAACGGAGGGCTTCGAGGTAGCCGCGCACGGGAGGCACGCATCCCATGTTGCCGACGACCGGTTCCACAATGACGCATGCGATCTGGTGCTTGAATTTGTCGAAGGCTTGCTCAAGCGCGCTGGTGTCGTTGTAAGGGAGCGCGAGTGTGAACTGTGTGAATTCTTCGGGAACGCCCGCCGATCCTGGAATGCCGAGCGTAGCCACGCCCGACCCTGCCTTCACCAGGAGCGCGTCGGCGTGCCCGTGGTAGCAGCCCTCGAACTTCACAATGTATTTGCGCTTCGTATACGCTCTCGCAAGGCGTATCGCCGACATGGTCGCTTCGGTTCCCGAACTCACGAACCGGACTTTTTGCACATGCGGGAAAGCGGAGACCACTAACTCGGCGAGATCGGCTTCGGCCGGAGTGGATGCTCCAAAGCTGGTGCCCTTGCGCGCCGCCGCGATCACGGCCTCGATGACTGAAGGCGCCGCATGCCCCAGGATGAGCGGTCCCCAGGATCCCAGGTAATCCACATACTCATTTCCATCGGCATCCCAGATGCGCGAACCTTCGCCCCGCACGATAGATAACGGATCGGACCCGACGCTGCGGAAGGCACGGACCGGCGAATTCACCCCTCCGGGGATTAGCTGTTCGGCGCGTTTCTGAAGCTTGCGTGACTGTTCCGTCTTGCCTGACATCATTCCTCCAGAGGCTTAGCTCACCGCGAAAATCGTGCGTGGGCACGCGGCTCGAATGCTTTTTCTTCACTATAGCAGCGCACTATATGCCCGCGGCATAGGAAGTCACGGCCGCTTGTCATCTTGAGCGTAGATTCCAGGTCCGCGTGGACCGGACTGCGGTATCTCACCAGATGTGGAAATAACCGTCGCGGCGGCCGAGGTCCACTTTGAGCCCAAAGAGTTTCGTCAAACTCCCAGCGTGCAACACTTCGTCCTTCCGTCCATCCGCCACGATCCGGCCGTTCGACATGAGCACTACCCGCTCGATCTCGGGAACAATATCCGGCAGTTCATGCGTAACCAGAATGATTCCGATTCCAGAGTTGGCAAGGGAGCGCATCGTTTCTCGCAAACTCTTTTGCGCCAAAATATCCAGCGAATTGCAGGGCTCGTCGAAAAGGAGCGCGCGAGGCTTGTGAACCAGTGCCCGAGCAATGAGGACACGCTTGGCCTCGCCTGACGACATTTGCTCAACCGGACGATCGGCCAGATGAGAAACCCCGAGTTCGGACAACGCTCGCTCAGCCCGATCTCTGTATTGCGGATCGACGGCGTGATTCGGAAAGATCCGCGTGCTGCTGAAAAACCCCGAAAGCACCACGTCCAGGCCGCTCGCGTCCCCCGTGCACAAGGACATCAGGTCATTCGAGACTATGCCGAGCAGAGAGCGTAATTCAAAAACATTCCAGCTCTTCTCGCCAAGAATGAACATGCCCGAACCTTCGCGTACCATCGGGTAGCATTCGCGAGTGATCGTCTTGATCAGCGTCGATTTGCCGCAGCCATTTGGCCCCAGCACGGCTACGTGTTCGTCCACATTCACGCAAAGACTGAAGTCGTCGAGCACGATCTTCTCTCCGCGCATAACGCGAATATTTCGCAAATCGAGTAGTGGGGCTTGCGGTTGCACGTTGTCGAGCAATTTTACGTTACGGGGTCGCAAACAATTCGGGTGCCCGGTAAATCATGGGGCACTGTTTCCGGGGGGATGTTGGCGAACAAAGGGTGCACAACGGATCGAATTAATCGGACTTTCACGAGATTGAAATATCCCTGCAACCTTCGAAGCCTATCTTTGGGGCAGTGCCCTTCTAACCGGGAGGGTTTATCAGGACGGCCTTGGGGGGCTCCGGGCTGTCCTTTTTCCGTTTTGGCGATGTCGATACTGATTCCTGACGGCAGCAAGTTCCGGTCGCGCGTTCCCGCCCATGATATACACAACACTTGAGGTACTGCCTGCGGTTTTCAGTAGCGTGTCTCGATGACACGGGTGTGTAATTGATATTAATCATAGTTAATTATTTGGGACATGCTTGCATCAACAGTTGCAGTGGGTCGCAAAAATCCGGTTTTTTAACGCCATCGCGCCCCACCATCGCAGTTGCTGCCGAGAGCCCCCACGTGCTGGCCAAATGGCTCACTGCTGAAATCTGCAATTCGTTTTCGTTTATTGGTCATTTCTTCGCGAACCACCGGACCGGCAGCCGTCGCGTCAACGCGCGAGCGTTGCTCTGGGCGACGCTTTTAACCCTCCTCATCGCCTTCCCTTCCTTCGGTCGGGCACAGTCGCAGGCTGCGACAGCTTCCGCCGAGACGACAGCTTCCGCGTCGCCGGAATCGGATGATTCGTCCGCCGTGTCGAGCGATACAAGCGCCGATCCTGAGGCCATGTTCCCACACTTCAAGGACACGCGTTTCTGGCTTTCCGGACAGGCCAACTTCATCTTTCAGACTCATCCCGATTTTCACGCCGACTACAGCGGGCCACACAGCCTGAGTCCGAACTATGACAAGGCTACATCGCGCGTCATGACGCTTTACACCGGCGTGCGGATCAATGATTCAACTGAACTCCTGGTGGACATCGAAGAAGCGGGGGGCGCCGCGCTCAGCCAGGGCTTCGGACTGGCGGGAAATACGGATCTGGACATCGTGCGCAATCCGCTGTTGAGCAAGGAGCCCTACCTTGGTCGCGGCATGATCCACAAGGTTTTCGCGCTGAGCAAGGACAAGATTGAGAGCGATCGCAGTTTTCTATCGTTATTCGATAAGTTGCCACGGCGGCGGCTGGAAATTCGCTTCGGCAAATTCAGCATGCCGGATTTCTTCGACGTGAATTCGGTCGGTTCCGACACCCACTTTCAATTCAACAACTGGTCGGTGGACAACGATGGCGCGTGGGACTATGCAGCCGATACGCGGGGTTACACGGTGGGCGTCGTGGCGGACTACGAGGACGGAAACTGGGGTTTTCGATTTGCCGAGGCGCTGATGCCGAAGATAGCAAACGGAATTGACCTTGTCTGGCGTCCCTGGCAGGTCCACGCGGAGAATTGGGAATATGAATTGCGCCACGGGTTGCTGCCGAAAAAGCCCGGCGTCCTGCGACTGCTCGCCTACACAAACTACGCCAACATGGGCATCTACCGGATTGCGAATGAACAGTTTGAAGATCATTCGTCGCCGGAGCCCGAAAACGTCCCGGAAATCACCAACCATCCGTGGCGCGTCACTCGCAAATATGGGTTCGACATCAACCTTGAACAGAGTCTTTCGAAGTATGTGACAACGTACGCGCGCTGGGGATGGGACAACGGGAAAACCGAATCTTTCGCCTACACTGAAATTGACGAAACGTTCAATCAGGGTGTCGGGGTAAATGGCGCTTGGTGGCACCGCAAGCAGGACCGGGCTGGGATTGCCTTCGTATCGAACGGTATCAAGAAAGATCACCAGGTATATCTAGCCGAGGGTGGTGAGGGATTCCTGCTGGGCGACGGCGGATTGAATTACGGACGTGAAAACATCGTCGAAACCTTTTACACGGCGCACGTTTGGCGCGGAATTTATATCTCTCCTAGCGTTCAACATATCAACGATCCAGGCTACAACCGCGACCGGGGACCCGTGGTCGTGCCCGGGTTTCGGGCGCACGTCGAGTTTTAGGGCGCGGGCGCACGTTCGGCCGAGTGAGGACCCGGAACCGGTCACCGATTAGTTGTTTCGGTTGATTCCGGCTTCCTGTTTTTGCACGGTGCGTAATGCCCACGCCATGCGCGGAGTGTTGTGGGCAATCCCGAAACGTCCCTTGGCATCCAGCAAAATGATTCCGCCGTGACCATCAAGACGCTGCTTCAGATAATTCATTGCCTCCTGCGCAATCCACTCGGGCAAGCTGCCTGACTCGACGCGATCCGCTGCCCACTTTGCCAGGACGAGCTTCATGATGGGTTCGCCCCATCCGGTAGTCGACGCCGCGGCGCTGAGGTTGTCGGCATAGCATCCGCAACCGATCAATGAAGAGTCTCCGAGGCGGCCGGGAGCTTTGTTGAGCGTGCCTCCGGTTGAGGTCGAGGCGGCGATATTTCCCTCGCGGTCGAGCGCGACGGCCCCGACCGTGTCGTGCGAAATAGCAGGAGCGAAGAGATCATTGCCGCCGGTTGCGAACTGCGCCTGATATTCGCGGAGGCGCGCGATCTCCCTCGGGATGATGAGATCTTCATTGCGGCAAAGGTCGATGCCATGCTCGGCGGCAAAGCGCTCGGCACCGTCGGCTACAAAATAAACATGGGGACTGTCGCTCAGGATTTTTCTGGCGGTGCGAACTGGATTGCGCAAGCGCTCGACGCAACCCACGCCGCCGCCACGCAGGGTCGAACCGTCCATGATAAAAGCATCGAGTTGAACCTTGCCGTCGCGGTTCAGGAAGCTGCCGCGTCCGGCGTCGAAGGTCTCGTCGTCCTCCATCACGACTACGGCTTCTTCGACCGCGTCCAGGGCGGAACCGCCGCTTTCGAGCGCGAGCCATCCGGCGGAAACGGCATTGCGTACGCCATTAAGGTGCGCTTCAACCATGTCATCCGGGATGGCCCAAGCTCCGCCGTGGACGACAAGAACTGGATTTGATGACACTCGCAGACCCCTTGCAGATTCTGGAAGTTCCAGTCTAGCATCCGCAGTTAGGTCGGGTTGCCCGCGGTGTTTTTCCTCTGAGCTTCGGAACGGACCGTTTTGCGGTCACCCCGGCGGTAAATAAACCGGCATACAACTGCGAATGAACTGCTGGCGCAGATCTACGCGGCGCGACCAGCGATCGAAGCGTCCATCTCCTTGGTACGCTGCCATGTGTAGATGATGCGGTGGACGACGGTAATCGTTGAAAGCACAGCAATCACCCAGAGCACCGGGGCCATGGCATTGAACAGGGCTCCAATAATCAGCAAAACCAACCGTTCGGGGCGTTCCATAAAACCGACGCGGCAGGTGCCGATCAGCGATTCAGCCCGGGCCCGAGCGTAACTCACCATGATGGCACTGATCATGGCGAGGGCGGCCAGGACCACGTAAAAGAATCGATTGCCACGGCCGTAGAAGACGAGCAATCCAAGGAAGAGCGACGCGTCGCTATAACGGTCGACGATCGAGTCGAAAAAACCTCCGAAGCTGGTGACCTGATTTGAGGCGCGAGCCACGCGGCCATCCACAAGATCGAAGAACCCTGACGCGATGATGACGAGACCAGCATAGAAAAACATACGACGCTGGTTGTCGCCATTCGCGTACCCAAATAAGAACGCCGCATAGGTGTTGACCACCAACCCCATCAGTGTGAGGAAGTTCGGATCGATGCGCGAGAGGGCGAGCAGGCGCACTATAGCGTCGAGCAAAACGCCGCAAGCGCGCCCGACACCGCTAGTCCAACTCATATTGCGGGCCTTGTCTCGTTCGAGATCATTCAGTTTCCGGTTCCGGCTCTGCGTGTGATTCCAGTTCGGCGTCGAGCGCAGCTGCGGCGAGATCGTGCATGGTAGAAAGCTTCAGGATTTCCATTTCGCGGCTTCCGCCGGGTGTGACGACGGTTGCGGTGTCGCCCACTTTCTTGTTCAGCAGGGCGCGCCCGATCGGCGACGTGGTCGAGATTTTGCCGGCAGTCACGTCGGACTCTTCACTCATTACCAGCTTGTATTCCATTTCTTCGTTCTTGGTACCATCAAAAATCGTCACCGTCGAGCCGAGGCCGACTTTGTCCTTTGGGATATTGTTCATGTTGATCAGCGACAGGTCGGCTAGCCTCTTGCCCAATTGACGAACCCGCGCCTTCAGATATTCCTGACGCTGTTTGGCCGTATGATACTCAGCATTTTCGCTAAGATCGCCC
>Ga0302179_10001797_pt1 | contig 12737 bp, 10 predicted proteins | sample I_Palsa_E3_1_FD_198788 | JGI IMG/M metagenome (GOLD analysis project Ga0302179, IMG submission 198788) | Peat permafrost microbial communities from Stordalen Mire near Abisko, Sweden - I_Palsa_E3_1 | ecosystem: Environmental > Terrestrial > Soil > Palsa > Peat permafrost | place: Sweden...
AATCGCGTCCAGGTCGAAGCTGTCTTCGCCAGGGCGCATCGGCGCTTCGACGAGATGCGCGCCCGCCGCTTGCACGGCCATCGAATACACAATGAACGAGCGTTCGCTCGTCACAGCATTGAGACTCGGCGCGAGCAGCGTCTGGCAGAGCAGACTCAACAATGCCGTCGATCCCGCGGTGACCAGCACCTGCTCCGGCGGCAGGCCGTGATGGGTGGCCAGCTTGCGGCGGAGTTGGCTGCAATCGTCGTCAGGATAGGAGTTCACCGCGCTCAACGCGCCCCTCATGGCGTCGATGGCACGTTCAGAAGGTCCAAACGGACTTTCGTTGGAGTCGAGCTTAATGAGGTGCGCCCGGCGCTCGAGCGCCGCCGGCGTTGTGCCAGCAGCATTCGTTGTGCCCATGTCGCGGGCCGGCTTGGAGACCAGATCGAAGAAGCGGCTCATGCTTGCCGCTCATCATGCCATGGAACGCTTCGTTCCCGCCATCGGTTTGTTGCAGGCGGTGCGCAGGCGATCGACCTCCTGCAAAGTCAGGGCACGGAATTGCCCGGGTGGAACGTCGAGCGTGAGCGGGCCGTAGCGGACGCGCTTGATCTTTTCCACATGGTGTCCGACTTTCTCGAACATGCGCCGGATCTCGCGGTTGCGGCCTTCAATCAAGGTGACTTCATACCAAGGGTTGTTCGCTTCTTTGATCAGCCGAATGCTGGCCGGCGCGGTGCGCACCCGCCGCCCATCTTCAGTGGCGATGGAAACTCCGCCACGCAGTTTTTCCAATGCCTCACTACTCGGAACTCCCGCAATTTTCACCACGTAAGTTTTCGGCACCTTCGACGCCGCTTTCATTAATTTGTTCGCGAGTGTGCCGTCGTTGGTCAAAAGCAGCAAGCCCTCGCTGGCGTAGTCGAGCCGTCCCACGGGATAGACGCGCTTCTTCACGCCGCGAATCAATTGCATGACCGTGGGCCGGTTTTCCGGATCGCTTACGGTGGTGACGTAGCCCTTGGGTTTGTTCAGCAGCAGGTAAACATGGTGCTGTGCGCCCTGAAGCAGCTTGCCATCCACGCGAATGTGATCGGTGTCCGGATCGGCTTTGGTGCCGAGTTCCGTCACCACGGCGCCATTCACTTTCACGTGGCCGGCTCTGATTAGTTCTTCAGCCTTGCGACGGGAAGCGATGCCAGCGGCGGCAATAATTTTTTGCAGGCGTTCAGCGGGCATTCGACAACTTCCAATCTGGGCTTCCGATTAAGAGGACGGTTATTCTTTCTGAGCGGCGGACTCCGGGATCTCTTCAAGCAAGGGATCGGTGTGATCTGCCGCTTCGGAAGCACGCTCAGCATTAGGGGAGACGTCGTGCGCCGTTTCATCCGCCGGAATCAACTCCCCCTGAAACGATTCCGCCACCAGCTTCTCGAACTCCTCCATGCTGGGCAGCTCGTTGACGTCCTTCAAGCCAAACCGCATCAGGAATTCCTTGGTGGTCTTGTAGAGAATCGGCCGTCCGATCACCTGCTTGCGTCCGGCGGTTGTGATCAGCTTGCGGTCGAGCAAGGTGGCAATCACTCCGCCAGAATCCACGCCGCGAATGTCATTGATCTCCGGCACCGTGGCGGGCTGCTTATAAGCAATCACAGCCAGCGTCTCCAGAGCCGGCAGCGACAGCCGGATCGGCGGCTTCAGGCTCTTGGCGAAGCTGCGCACCATTTCGTGTTGCTCGGGCTTGGTGGACATGCGATAGCCGCCCGCCACCTGGCGAATCTCGATGCCGTGATCGGGACTGCCGTATTCGCCCACGAGTTCCTCCAGGCTGGAGCGCACTCGCGATTTCACATCAGCCTCGTCGACTGCGCCCGCCGCGACGATGCTCTCTTTCACGAGCTGGGTTATCTGCTCCAGCGTGACCGGCGTCTCCGCCGCATAAATGATGGCTTCGAGTTGGGCTTTCAGACTCATAAGAACAGTTGCCAATAGCCAGTTGTCAGTCGCCAGTAAGAGCTGTCAGCCCTTAACCGCAACTGACAACTGGCAACTGTTTTCCTATCTCCAATCGTCGTGCACGGCGGCCTGTTCCATGACAGCGTCGAAGCCGGTATGCTTGCGCACCGCGATCTCGCCGAACAGTTGGTCCTGCCGAACTTGAATCGCCTGCAGCCGCACCATTTCGAGCAACGCCAGGAACATGCACACCAGAGCCTGCCGCGAGGGAACGCGCGACAGAAGCTGCTTCAACCGGATGGGCCGCGATTCGAGCGCCAGCCTCCGCCGCAGATAGTCGATCATCTGGCCCACCGTGACGGTTTCTTCATCCACGTTGATCACGGGCCGCGTGCGCACGCGTTCCAAAATTTGCTGGAAGGTCTTCACCAGATCGATCACGTCCGCGGCCATCTCCGGCTCGGTGCCTTCGGCATCCATGAATTCCTTCAGGGCCGGATTGGTCAGCACCGCATCTTCGATCTGCTGCTTTTGTAAGAGCATCTGCGCCGCTGATTTGAACTTTTCGTGTTCGAGCAGCCGGTTCACCAACTCCGTTCGCGGATCTTCCAACTCCTCAGCTATGGCCGACGGATCGCGCGGCAGCAGCATTTTCGATTTGATGTGAATGAGAACCGCGGCCATGTAGATGAAGTCGGCCGCTACATTCACGTCCAGCTCGCGAATCTTTTCCACGTAAGCCAGATACTGCGCCGTGATGCGGGCGATGGGAATGTCGTAGATATCGATGTCCTGCTTGCGAATCAAATCGAGCAGCAAGTCCAGCGGGCCTTCGTAAACGTCGGTCACGGAAACCGCGAACGGAGAATCGCTCTCCTCTTTTTTCTCCGATTGCCGATCTGATTTTCCACCCGGCTTCGCACGCACGGAATGATTCACGACAAGTGTGGGGGAGACCGACTTGGGGACGTCGTCCGTGCGGGCAACAGTTCTATTCTCCATCCTACCTCCCACCCTCCGCCGCCGGTGGCTCAAACGTAAGCGACATCCCCATAGCCTCGCGCACGTCGTCCATGGTTTCAGCCGCCGCTTGGCGCGCCCGCTCCGTGCCTGCTTCCAGAATATCCCAAGCCAGCCGCGGATTCTCCTCGAATTTCTTGCGCCGTTCCTGCATCGGACTCAACAATTGCACCAGCGCATCGGCCGCCCAGCTTTTGCACTCGATGCAGCCGATGCCCGCCGACCGGCAGCCAGCATTCACTTTGTCCATGGTAGTGCGATCGCTGAAAATCTTGTGCAAATCACCCACCGGGCACACGTCCGGATTTCCCGGATCGGAGCGCCTCACGCGGGCGGGGTCCGTCACCATCGTCTTCAGCTTCTGCCGCACGACCGGTTCTGGATCGGTGAGCAGGATGGTGTTGCCATACGACTTCGACATCTTGCGCCCATCGGTGCCGGGCAGCTTGGGCGCGGGAGTCAGCAAGGATTGCGGCTCCGGGAAAACATCGCCACGATTTCCGTAAAGGCTATTGAAGCGCCGGGCAATTTCGCGCGTCAGCTCCACGTGCGCCACCTGGTCCTCGCCCACCGGAACCACATCAGCCTTGTAGATCAAAATGTCTGCCGACTGCAGCACCGGATAGCCCAAAAACCCGTAGGTTCCCAGATCTTTGTCTTTGATGTTTTCCCGCTGCTCCTTGTAAGTCGGAACCCGCTCCAGCCAGCCCAGCGGCGTGATCATGGAAAACAGCAGGTGCAGCTCGGCGTGCGCCGGGACGTGCGATTGAATGAAGATCACGGACTTCTCCGGATCGAGCCCCGCCGCCAGCCAGTCGAGAGCCACCTCCAGCGAATTTTCTTTCACCCGCGAAGTGTCGGCGTAGTCGGTCGTCAGCGCGTGCCAGTCGGCCACTTCGAAAAAGCACTGATACTCATCCTGCATGCGCACCCAGTTGTCGAGCGCGCCGACGTAGTTTCCCAGGTGCAGTTTTCCGGTCGAGCGCATGCCGCTGAGCACGCGTTTACGCAGGTTGGCGGAAGGTGTCATCAGTTTTTCAACGAGTCGTGACGAGGTACAACGCAATCACAGCGCCCAAATTCAAAGCTTGCAGCATCATGCGAGGGTATTGTCGATACTACCACGCAGGGCGCGGATTTCGGAGGCTGAAACGGTGCCCGATGCTCTATAATTCATCGCCCCTCCGCTTGCCGGATCGAACTCGTCCGCATGTCACATCTCGCCCGCAAACTCCGCCTCACCGATTACTTCACCTTGGCTTGGGGCAGCATGGTTGGTGTCGGCTGGCTGGTGGTGATGGACGACTGGCTGCTGCGCGGCGGCGCGTTGGGCGCCCTGCTGGGCTTCGCCGTTGGCGGCGCGCTGCTGTTCCCGATCGGCTGGGTCTACGGCAGGCTGGTGGCCGCCATGCCGGACGCCGCAGGCGAAATTGCCTACACTGCGGTAGCTTTCTCGCGCCCCGTCAGCTTCTCCACCGGATGGATGATGATGCTGGCCTACTTCATCGTCTGCCCCTGGGAGGCCGTGGCCGTAGGCCGGATCGCTGGTTACATCGTCCCGTCGCTCGATTCGCCGGAAATCTACCGCATCGCCGGACGCCCAGTCTATCTCCCACACCTCGTCATCGGTCTCGGCCTCACGGCGCTGCTCACCACGTTGAACTACCGCGGCGTCCGCCTGAGCGCGACCTTCCAGAACTGGACATCCTTCGGCACGCTCGCTCTCTTTATTACTTTCGTCGCGCTCGGTGTAAGCAACGGATCGCCGCACAACTTTCCGCCATTGTTTACCCACGCGCCGCTGGTTTCGTTTCTGCTCGTGGTTCAGATCGTTCCTTATTTCATGACAGGATTCGAATCCGTGAGCAAGGCCGCGGAAGAATCTACACCCGAGTTTCGCGGACAAGGGTTTCTCAAAGCCATCTGGATGGCCATTCTCGTCGGCATTCTCTTCTACACGGTCGTCATCGCCGCGGTGGCATTCGTGGCGCCGTGGCACGAATTGACTGGTGAGAAGTTCATGACCGCGGTTGCGTTTCAGCGCGCCGTGGGCTCGCACTGGATTGTCAACGTGATCCTGGCGGCAGCGCTGCTCTCGCTGTTCAAGTGCTTCAACGGAAATTTCGTAGCCGCCAGCCGTTTGTTGTTCGCTCTGGGACGCCGCGGCCTGGTCGACGCACGCGCCGGTGGGATCCATCCCCAACACCAGACGCCTTCGGCGGCGGTTCTCTGCATCGGACTGGCCACGGCCGCCTGTATGCTCCTGGGAGATGCGATCCTGGTGCCGATTACCGAAGTCGGCTCGGTCGCCTGCGCAATAGGATGGGCGGCGACTTGTGCCGCCTACATTTCCATGGGGCGCGCGGGAACGCTGCCGGGACAGTCGAGGCTGTCGGTAGTCGAATGGTCGGTTGCAGGCTTTGGGTTGTTCGTGGCCATCGCGATGCTGGCGATGAAGGTGGTTCCGGCGATCCCCGGCCATTTCACCGTGTACGAATGGCTGGCCCTTGGGATTTGGATTGCGCTGGGCGCGATCGCACGACGTCGCGCAGCGGTGGTCCAGAGGTGACGGGGTCGAAAATCCTTCAGCACCCGTTTCATAGATAAGGAAAACCGATGAAAGTTTCCAAACTGAATTTCTTACTCATGGTCGCGCTGCTTTTCGCCACGGCCCGCTCGTTGCCAGCGCAATCGACAATCCCAACCTTCGACCTCGTCATCACCAACGGTCGCATTATCGACGGCACCGGCTCGCCCTGGTATTCCGGCGACGTCGGCATCCGCGACGGCAAAGTCGCCGCCATCGGCAATCTGGCTGCCGCGCCTCGCAAGCGGACAATTGACGCTGCCGGCAAAGTCGTCGCGCCCGGCTTCATCGACATGCTCGGCCAGTCCGAACTCTCCATCCTCGTCGAACCGCGCCTGCCTTCAAAAATTTTCCAGGGCATCACCACCGAGATCACTGGCGAAGGCGGCTCCATCGCGCCGCTGAACGATGCCATCATTCAGGCTGATCGGCCCGGCTACGAGCACTACCACATCACTCCCGACTGGCGGACCTTCCGCCAGTATTTCGCGCGTCTGGAAAAGCAGGGTATGGGCATCAACCTGGCTAGCTACGTCGGCGCTACGCAAGTCCGCCGCATGATACTCGGCGACGATAACAAGCAGCCATCGCCCGAACAACTCGAACAAATGAAAGCGCTGGTGCGCGACGCCATGAAAGACGGTACGGTCGGCGTTTCCACGGCACTGGAATACGCTCCCGCGCCCTACGCAAAAACTGGCGAACTCATCGCACTCGCCGCCGAGGGCGGCAAGTTCGGCGGCATCTATTCCACCCACATGCGCAACGAAAGCGACTCCGTGCTCGAAGCGATTGACGAAGCCCTGCGCATCGGCCGCGAAGCTCACGTCCCGGTGGAAATCTGGCACATTAAGGTCGCAGGGAAAAACAACTGGGGACGCATGCCCGAAGTTGTCGCCAAGATAAACGCCGCGCGCGCCAGCGGCGCCGACGCCACCGCCGATACTTATGCGTACACCGCGTGGTTCAACGATCTGTCTGCGTTTGTTCCGCAATGGGCGCACGATGGCGGAACCGCAAAACTGGTCGAGCGCCTCAAAGATCCAGCCACCCGCGAGCGCATTCGCAAGGACATGCTGACGCCTTCCAAAGACTGGGACAACGAGTGGCAGGAAATTCCCGGGCCTGACGCCATCATGATCGGCGTCGTGCAGAATCCCAAGATGCTTTCCCTGCAGGGCAAGCGACTTTCCGAGATTGCGAAGCTTTGGAATAAGGATCCCATGGATGCGCTCTTCGATTTCCTCATCGAAGATCCCAACACTGGCGTCGCCGTTTTCGGCATGTCGCAACCCGATGTCACGCTCGCGCTGCAGCAGCCCTGGGTCGCCATCGACAACGATTCTTCCGGAACCTCTCCAGAAGGTATTCTCGGCCAGGAGCATCCTCACCCGCGTGCCTACGGAACTTTCCCGCGCATCCTGCGAAAATATGTACGAGAAGAAAAAGTGTTGACGCTGGAAGACGCCATCCGCAAGTTCTCGGCGCTGCCGGCCCAACGCCTGCGCCTTACCGATCGCGGCGTTCTCAAGGCTGGCATGTGGGCCGACGTTGTCATCTTCGACCCCGCGACCGTGCGCGACCTGGCCACGTTCGACAATCCGAATCAGCTTTCCGAAGGGATGGACTACGTGCTGGTGAATGGCGTGCCTGTGATCGAGCGGGGGAAAATGACTGGAGCGCTCCCAGGAAAGGTATTGCGCGGCCCGGGTTATGTGCCCTACCCGGCGGATAACGAGCAGTAGCTGCCTAGGGCTTCAATCGCGCTTGTGTCTGCGGCGTAGGAGTAAGGGTTACGCGCGGTTCCGCCACACTGCCGGTTATGCTATATACAAGCGAGCCCGCGCCCGCGGTTTTCGCTTGCGCGCCTCCAATCAGTTTGAGGTCGAGCGAACGCCTCAACGACGCAGTGCCGCTGATTTCATACACTCCCGCGGGAGAAATCAGCTTCCAGTTCTGAATATCTATCTTCCCGTCACGCAGGCGTGCGCGGCCCTGCCAGCGCGCGATCCGCAGCGGCCCTCCATCGCTCGCCAGCGCGATGTGCGGCAAAACTCCGTCGCGCAGATCGAACTGCAGTCCGCCCTCGGCTGATTCCCAGAATGCCGCGGAGGCCGCGCCTGATGCCGTGAACTGATAGGTTCCGGCGGCCGTTCCTGAAATCCACGGATCGTGCATCGCATCGGCCATCTGATCGAGCGCAATCCCTGTCAGAGTTCCGGTTCCGGTATAGATGGGAGACACCCCAGTGAAATCCGCCTGCCAGTCGCCGCGATGTTTCCCGCCCAGTAAATCCGCGCGCAGATCGGAGATCTGCAGCTTGCCGCGCTCCAATTCGAGCGAAGCGGAAACCCGGTTCGCAGCCAGACTGTGAATCCACAACCGATCTGCATTCACTTTGCCCGATGCGCGCAGGTTTTCCAAAAACGATGGCGCCGCGCGTCCGGCGGAGGTCAGCATCTGGTACCACCGGCGCTGGCTCGGCTGCGAACCCAACCACTCGTAGAGACCGCTCAATCCAATCTCTGCGGTCGTCAGATTGAAGTGAACCAGGCAGGCCCCAGGAGTTCCACAGCCGCGCGGCAAAGCCACAGAGCCCGCCCAGCGTGCGTCGGCGGCCCGGGCACTCAACTTTTCCACGCGCGCTTCATCGGGGAGAAGCTGCAATTCCGCCGAGGAAATTTCAATCGGCCCATTCACTCCCCGAACCGTGGCATGTACGTTGCGCAGTTGCACGGTCCCGGTCACTTGCGGCGGAGAAAACCCGGAAGCCGCCCCGGAGACGTTTCCCGCCCACGATCCGGCAATCTGCAAGTCCAATTGGGCCGCGCCTTCAACCTGGGCCTTCACTGCCGGAAGGCCAAGCAGGCTGGCCAATCGCAAGGCACGGGACACTTCCGCATCTCCGTGCACAACCATGCCATAGCCCGACCGTCCCACCCACCCTCGGGCTTGCGCCGGTGTCAACCCTCCCATCGCCACGGGGAAAGGGCCGTACTCTAGGCGCCATCTGTCTCGAGCCGGCAAAACCTCAGCATGCAACTGGCGGTGAGGGAATTCGTTTCTCGGGGAGGTGTTGCCGCCGGTTCGTTCCGAGGTCAGCATGAAAGGCACGCTTCCCACGGCAACATCCACCTTGTTGCTCAGCGATTGCAAGCGAAGATTTGCAATCTCGGCGCGGCCCGCGATCTCCGCTGCCAGCGCTGATGGTCCGCCCTCGTGCTCGGCAAAACTGCCATCCAGACTGCCGCTCGCGATAAGATCCGCCGGAAGGTTTTTCTTCGCTCGCCGCGCTAGTTGAGCAAGCGCGCTTACCGGAATGTTTTCCAGATCCAGCGCCAGATCGGTCTTGTGGACCCCGGGCAGGCCCGCGTCTCCATGCAGGGTGATCACGCCATTTCCGACGGGCGCGTTGCAGAAGATCTCGTGCATCACGCTTTCGACAACGCTGTATCTGCCGTCGCAGTGCGCGGTCAGCCGCAACCCTTCGCCGCTTGCGATATCGTAGCGGTGGAAGTCTTCGATAGACGCATCAGCGGATGTCCGCAGCGCAGCCGGCGTTCCATTGAGCGTCGCTTCGAGCCGAACTTCTCCCCGCCACCCTTTATCGTTTCCGGAGACCAGCTTGGTGAGTTGCCCCAGTTGCGCGCGATCCCACTCCAGGCTGAACTGCAGCGGAGTCTCGCGCAGGCTTCCAGCCCGCTGCCATATTCCGTTCATCCGCAGCAGACCGGTGTCGCTCAAGCTCATATCGGTGCGCAAAGGTTCCGCTTTCAAACGCACCCCCCATGCGTTTTCCGATTCCTGCCACAACGCGAAGTCCGCATTCAGCAGCGCGTAAGGCTTTTTTTCCTGGCCCGCCTTGAAATTGATGCGGCCTGAATTCGCTTCGATGTAGGGAAACCCCGGCCGCGCCTCCGACTTCGATTTCGCCGTCGGCGCCAGCGGTGTGCGCGCCGTGCGCTCTAAAAGGCCCTCCCAGTTCCAGCGCCCGTCTTCTCGCCGCACCAGATTCAAGCTGGGCTCGGTCAACTCCAGTCGCGCGATATCCAGCCGGCCGCGCATCAGCGCCGTCAGCCGCACCACGGCTGTAACCTCCGGCGCGCGCAACATGGGTTCTGCGCCGAACGCTGGATCTTCGTAGATGACCAGGTTTTCGAGATCGAATCCGGGTCGGGGCAGAAATCGAAGGTGGACCGAGCCGATATCCGCCGGACGCGCCACCGCCCGGCTGATGGAGTTCGTGATGCGCGCTTTCAGGCGCGATGCGCCGGGACGCAGCAGGAACAGACCCAGCAGAACGATTGCCGCTGCGGCCACAACCCGCCGCTTGGAAGAAAAAAGCTTCACCGCACTACTTTCAGCGTTCGCCGCCACCGTGTCTCGTCAAAGAAGTGCAATACCACATGCGCGAGAAACCCAATGCGGTCACCTATGTCAGTTTTGCGGTATTGATCGCCCGGCGTCTCAAACGACCAGTAAATAAACATAGGACGCCCTATCACATTTTCCTGAGGAATAAAGCCCCAGTAGCGGCTGTCCAGGCTTACGTCGCGATTGTCACCCATCCCGAAAAAATGACCCGGCGGCACCACCAGATCATCGCCCTGGATGTGCGTCGGCAACTCCGGCTCCCAGCATGGATAGACGTTATAGCTGTCCGACGGCGGTACGGCGGGAAAATTGTCGCGGTAGGGATTCGGAAAGGCAGCCGAGTCCTGCGAGTGGATCACATAGGGCTCTTGCAACTGTTCGCCATTGCGATAGACGACGCCGTTGCGCAGGTGAATGCGATCGCCGGGCACGCCCATGATTCTCTTCACTACATACAATCCCGGTTCGCACGGCGCCAAAAACACCACGATATCGCCGCGGCGCACCTCACGATAGGGAAGCAGCGGTCCCACCCACGAAGTCTTGGGCGCGAACTGAATGCGGTTCACAAACACGTGGTCGCCGATCAGCAGTGTGTTTTCCATTGAACTCGATGGAATCTCAAACGCCTGCACCACAAACGTGATGATGAAGAGTCCTGTCACCAGCACCGCGGCCAGAGAAGATAGAAACTCCACGGTAGTCTCGCGCGGCTTTTCTTCGGCTTCGTTCTTGGTCGTACTATCTTTTTTCGCCACTGTGATCAATCCATCCCGTCTTACTGATTGAGTAATTGAATAATTGAGACAAATCCAACTAAGAGCTGCTGCGGTTTCAAATTACCAAATTACTAAATTACCCAATTACCAAATTCTTCTCAATTCACCAGCCGGAGCGTGCGGTTCCAACGCGTGATCGTAAAGATGTGCGTTACCGCGTAGGCAAAATGATACAGTCTTTCACCCACGGAAGCCGGCGCCGTTGCATCGCCCTCCGCCGCCCGCACGGACCAGTAAATCAAGAGCGGTCTTCCAATGATATTGGTCTGCGGCACAAATCCCCAGTATCGGCTGTCGTAACTGTTGTCCCGATTGTCTCCCATAACAAAGTAGTGTCCCTCGGGAACAATCAGCTGCCCTTCCTCGACCAGCTTGCGCAGCAACACCCACCATTCCGGAGTGGGTCCCGACAAGACATCCAGACGTGGAAAATTATCCCGGAACAAGTCGTCCGCCGGACGGCTGAAGTGCGCGTAGGGCTCTTTCAACGCCGTTCCATTTACAAACACCTGCTTGTTGACCATCCGCAAACGGTCCCCTGGCACTCCGATCACCCGCTTTACGAAATGTTGGGCCGGATCCACCGGATAATGAAACACCACAATATCGCCGCGCCTGACCCGGCGGTAGGGCATGACGGAGTCGCCCAGGCCTCCTCCACCGTAGCAGAGCTTATTGACCAGCAGGTAATCTCCGACCAGCAGCGTATTCTCCATCGACGGAGACGGAATCTGGAACGCCTGCACGATAAATGTGATGACGAAGACCGCGATCACCACGGTTCCCAGCAATGACTGCAAAGAACCGATCGCGGTCGAACCGATCGCGCGCGCAGCGATCACGTTGGTTCCCGTGGCCGCTGGTATCCTTTGATCGCCCGAGAAAGGATCGCCCGGGAAAGGATCGCCCGGCAAATGATCGTTTGGCGAATTCATTCACTCCGCTTATCCAGCCACAACTGACCCGTTACTATTCTGCGGAGCGCGATCCCCGCGCCAGCCTGGCTCCCGCCGACTGCGGCCGCGAAGCCAGATAGGACAGCAACTGCCGCGCCGCGTCCTGCTCCGCCGTCTTCTTGGTCGAACCCTGCGCCCGCCCCACGAATTCCGCCTGGCCCTCGCCGTTCTTCGTGGTCAGACGGACTTCCACTGTAAACGTCTTTCTGTGTTCCGGTCCCGCTTCCTGCACCAGCACATACGAAGGTTGCGGTATTCCCAATCCCTGCAACGTTTCCTGCAGCGCCGACTTGAAATCCGTCATCGGCAGCGCGCCGCCCTCGCGCTCCATCCTCTCCAGTTCCGGTGCCAGGATTTCCCGCACAATAAACTCGCGCGCCGGCTCCATTCCTCCATCGAGGTAGATCGCCGCCAGCACTGCCTCCAGCGCATCCACCAGCAGCGCCGTCTTGCTGCGCCCGCCGCTTTTCTCCTCGCCCCGTCCCAGGCGAAGATAATGTCCCAATTCCAGTTGTTGCGCTACCTGGATCAGATGACGCTCACTCACCACGTGGGCGCGCAGTTTGGAGAGCTCGCCTTCGCGAAACTGCGGGAAGCGCTGGAACAATTCCTCGCTGGTGACCAGCGCCAGAATCGCGTCGCCCAGAAATTCCAATTGCTCGTTGTCGTTGATCTTGTATTTGTTCTCTCCCGCCTGCTGCGCTTCCTGTTCTCGCGCTTGCGAGCTGTGGGTGACGGCCTGTTCGATCACCGCCCGGCGGCGGAAGTGGTAGCCCAACGCCTCCTCCAGCGCGGTGATTTCCCGTTCCTTCATGGTTCCACTGCCGCGGATGCTCCTGGGGATGCCTCGTCCCCGATCAATTCTTTGGGGGCTCGCTGATGCCCCCGATCAACTGAATCAGACGGTCCTTCTCCTTGCGCGCCGCGTCTCCCGCGCCCGTGCCCGCCTTCGTCAGATCCACCGCCTGGTTGGCGTATTTCAGCGCCTCCGGATATTTGTTCTGCATATCCAGAGCCACCGACAGCCGGAAAATCGCGATCGCATCCGGCTGCTGCGGGAAGGCGTCGATCGATTTCCTT
>Ga0302179_10001807_pt1 | contig 12704 bp, 11 predicted proteins | sample I_Palsa_E3_1_FD_198788 | JGI IMG/M metagenome (GOLD analysis project Ga0302179, IMG submission 198788) | Peat permafrost microbial communities from Stordalen Mire near Abisko, Sweden - I_Palsa_E3_1 | ecosystem: Environmental > Terrestrial > Soil > Palsa > Peat permafrost | place: Sweden...
CCCCTCTTTGGTCGCGTGTTCCATGGCAACGACCACTCGTCGCGCGCCCGCAACCAGATCCATGGCGCCACCCATACCTTTGACCATCTTGCCCGGGATCATCCAGTTTGCGAGGTTGCCTTGTTCGTCAACCTCCATCGCCCCCAGCACACTGAGATCAACGTGCCCTCCGCGAATCATGGCAAAAGAATCGGCGCTTGAAAAATATGCCGTGCCAGCCATCTCAGTGACGGTTTCCTTTCCCGCATTGATCAGGTCTGCGTCTTCCGACCCCTCAACCGGATACGGCCCGATGCCAAGCATGCCGTTCTCCGATTGCAGAATCACATCGATGCCCGGCGGAACATAATTTGCAATGAGCGTCGGTAATCCAATGCCAAGGTTGACGTAAAATCCGTCCCGCAATTCCCTCGCAATGCGCTTGACGATGCGCTCGCGTTTGTCGGTGTCTTTTGTGACTTTGGGCAAGGTTGACATGGGTTCCTTCGATGTTTCCTGCGATTGATCTCTTGCGCTTTCCGAACGACCAGCGACGAGCGACCGTCGCTACCCCGCTGCCGCCGGCTTCGTCACCGTCCGTTTCTCAATCCGCTTCTCAAACAGCTCGCCCTGGAAAATCCGTTTTACATACACACTCGGAGTATGAACCATTTCCGGATCGAGTTCTCCTGGTTCGACCAGATGTTCGACTTCAGCGATCGTAATCTTAGCCGCCGTAGCCATCATTGGATTGAAATTACGCGCCGTCTTGCGATAGATGAGATTGCCCCATCGGTCGCCCTTCCATGCCTTCACGAAGGCGAAATCGGCTTTCAGCGCCAGTTCCATAATGTACCTGCGGCCGTCGAACTCGCGCGCTTCTTTGCCCTCAGCGACCATCGTTCCGACGCCGGTGGGGGTGAAGAACGCAGGAATGCCGGCGCCGCCAGCGCGAATTCGTTCAGAAAAAGTTCCCTGCGGAACCAGGTCGAGTTGTACCGTGCCATCGAGAACCATCTTCTCAAGCAGCTTGTTCTCGCCCACGTAGGTTCCAATGTGCCGCCTGATCTGCCCATTCGCAAGCAGCAGTCCGATGCCGAGCCCGTCGACGCCCGCATTGTTGCTGATGGTGGTCAGATTCTTGACCCCCTTCCGAGCGAGAGCCCGAATCAGGTTCTCAGGATTGCCGCAGAGTCCAAAGCCGCCCACCATGATGGAGGCTCCGTCAAACACATCCTGAATCGCCTCTTCGGCGTTGGCGACGACTTTGTGCATAGCACGAGAATTCTATAGGAAACAGGGCCATCTGATCAGCCGCCACTGAGCGACTGGTTCGTCCAGGTTTCGATCAGCCGATCATTCGATTCTGCGCACGCTTTCGTGGTGGTTTTTTCCTCAGTTGGTGCGCCCGCTCGAATTCATCGGCCAACTGCTTGGTATCAAGATTTTCGCGTATATGTGCGAGCCGTTGTTCCAGCTTCATCAGCGCATCAGCAATATTCTTCTTGTTGGTAATGGCGATGTCCCGCCACATCGAATACGGACTGCCAGAAATCCGCGTCATCTCCCGCAGCGCCCGTCCTCCGATATCGAGCACGGGCGCGTCCGGACCAAATTCATCGACCAGCGCCGCCGCCAGGGCGGTCGAAATCATCTGCGGCAGATGGCTGATCCACGCGCAGAAGCGATCATGCTCCGCGGGGTCGGCAACCGCAATTTTCGCTCCCATCTTCTCCACACAATGAATAAATTCTCCGCAGAGTCCGGCGTGAACGTTCTGCCGCGGAAGCGGCGTGAAAAGCCAAGCGGCGCCTTCAAACAGATCAGCATCAGCAGACTCTACGCCGGCGTTTTCTTTTCCCGCCATAGGGTGCCCCGCCAGAAATCTTTGCCCCGCGCTACGCCCGAAACATGCGGCGGCGCGCCGAACAACGTCCACCTTGGTGCTGCCGACGTCGGTTACAAGAACCTTTCCAGGCAACGCCGGTCCAAGTCGACCGATCAGGTCAAGAATCGGAAGCACAGGTGTTGCCAGCACCACCACATCACTGGCCTGCACAGCATCGGCAGGATTTGTGATTCCGTCGTCAATGGCGCCACATTCCCGGGCCCGCTCCAAAACCGCAGGGCGATCGCAACCCACGATGCGCGAGGCGAGATGGCGCTTCTTGAGCGCAAGCCCGAGCGACCCTCCGATCAAGCCGGTTCCGATGATGGTGACTTGCCTGAAGGCCATGGGAAATTGGTGATTGATGATTGACGATCTGTGATTGTGCCTGAATTACAAATTACAAATCACAAATGACTTCTACGCGATCTCGCGCCCCACCGCCGGTGCAATCATGCGCAACTGCTCCATCAATTTGGAAAACTGGTCCGGATAGAGCGACTGGGCGCCATCGGACAGAGCCTTGTCAGGCTGATGATGAACCTCGATGAGCATCGCATCCGCGCCCGCCGCCGCCGCTGCCAGCGCCATCGGAGCTACCTTATCGCGGCGCCCGGTGCCATGCGACGGATCGGCCGTGATGGGCAGATGCGAAAGCTTGTGGATGATCGGCATCGCCGATATGTCCATCGTGTTGCGAGTATAGGTTTCAAAAGTACGGATGCCGCGCTCGCACAGAATAACTTCGTAGTTTCCCCCGGCCAGCACATATTCCGCCGAGCATAAAAGCTCCTCAAACGTGGCGGCGATACCACGTTTCAAGAGCACGGGCTTGCGCACCTTGCCCAGTTCGCGCAGCAGATTGAAATTCTGCATGTTGCGCGCGCCTACCTGCAGGATATCGACAAAAGGCAACATCACCTCGATCTGCGAGATCTCCATGACCTCGCTGATGACGAGCAGCTTGAAACGATCGCCCGCTTCGCGCAGCAACTTCAAAGCATCCAGGCCCATCCCCTGAAAAGAATAAGGAGAAGATCGCGGTTTAAACGCGCCTCCGCGCAGAACGCGCGCCCCCGCGTCCGCGACCAGTTGGCTGATGGTAAATAGTTGCTCGCGCGATTCGACCGAACAAGGCCCCGCCATGACGACGATCTTCTTTCCGCCAATTTCAATTCCATTCGAAAATTTGACCACCGTCCCCTCGGGACGGAAGCTGCGACCAGCCAGCTTGTATGGGGAGGTGATGCGATGAACTTCCTGCACCCCGGGCAGCATTTCGATTTCGCGAGTATCGAAATCGTGGGGGACCCCGACGCCGCCAAGAACGGTTTGCCGCGCTCCAGTGGAGCGATGGATCTCGAACCCGAAATGAACCAGTTGATCGATAACGCGCTGGATCTGTTCTTCGCTCGCGGAATCCTGCATCGCGACGATCATGATCGCGCCCGCTCTCCCGCATCGTTTTTCTCGAGGGATGTCGGCCCATCGTCGGGAACGATTTCGTGCTTTTGAATGCTGCGCATTACATCCATAATTCGTTCGTAAATCTGTGCCAGATCGCGCTCGGTCAGAGGACCTTTGTTGCTGCCCTGCACATTGGCGATCACCTCACGCTCGCGATCGGGCTCATAAATGGGCAGGCTGGTGTTGCGTTTCAACCGTCCAATTTCCACCACCGCCGCGGCACGCTCGTTGAGCAGTGCCGCCAGCTTCAGATCCAGATCGTCGATTTTCTTGCGCCAGTCGGTGATGTCCATAAAAGAAGAACGAAGAACTTGAGCTACGACCCAGGGGCCACGAGCGATCGTACAAATTCTCCCACAGTCGCGGCTTCTCGTCCCGGGTTTTGTTCGATGGCATTGACGATGGCGCTGCCAATGACCGCTCCCTCCGCAAATTTGCCGACCGCTGCGAATTGCGCTCGCGTCGAGATGCCGAAACCCACCGCAATCGGAAGCTTGCTGAAACGGCGAATGCGCTGGACGAGTGCGGAGGCATCGCTCGTCATCTCGGAGCGCGCGCCAGTGACGCCCGTGCGCGAGACAGCATAAATAAATCCGGTTGAGACCTTCGAAATCAATTTCAGGCGTGAGTCGGTGCTGGTGGGGGCGGCGAGAAAAATGGTTGTAAGATTATTCTTTCGCGCCTCAAGCAGATATTCGGCGGATTCCTCAACTGGCAAATCCGTGATCAGTGTTCCGTCAATCCCGGCATGCCGCGCCACGTGGCAAAACCTGGCAAGGCCCATCCGCAGGATGGGATTGAGATAGGAAAAAATTACCAACCCGACAGATTGCGAGTGTTCACGGATCTCGGCAGCCAGGGTAAGGACGTGATGCAGCGACGTGCCATGTTTGAGCGCCCGCTCGCTGGCGCGCTGAATGACAGGACCATCGGCCACAGGATCGCTGAACGGGACGCCGAGTTCGATGACGCTCGCACCAGCGTCGATCGCCTCGAGAATGACCTCGCGCGTCGTGGCGAGATCCGGGTCGCCACAGGTTACGTAGGCCACAAGTGCGGGTTTACTTTCGAAGTGAAAGGGCATCAGCGATCTGTAGATGGTAACTTGTAGTTTGCAATTACGAGATGAATCCGGGCGGTCATCCCGAGCGTGGCGAAGAACCTCCACATTTCCGTCCGCTCCGGTGAACCTGTTACCAATTACAAATATCAATCAAGCTTCAGATTCTCCCGCATAATTCCGACATCCTTATCGCCACGCCCGGAGATGTTCACCATCACAACTTCCGATTTCCTCATTTTCGGCGCCCGCTTGATGACTTCAGCAACCGCGTGCGCGGACTCGAGCGCCGGAATGATGCCTTCTGTTCGCGCCAGCAGCATGGTCGCATCGAGCGCCTCGCTATCGGAAGCAGGTACGTATTGCGCCCGCCCAGTATCCTTGAGCATTGCGTGTTCAGGCCCGATCGAAGGATAGTCCAGCCCGGCAGAGATGGAATGGGTCGTCGCGATCTGACCGGATGGATCCTGCAGAACATAAGAATAGGTTCCCTGCAGAACTCCGGGCGACCCGCCGCGAAACCGCGCCGCATGCTCGCCGAGAGCCTTGCCACGTCCGCCAGCCTCGACTCCAATCAGTTCAACGTTTTTGTCTCCGAGGAAGTCGTAGAAAATGCCGATCGAGTTCGATCCCCCGCCAACGCAGGCAATGATGGCATTTGGAAGTTTGCCCTCGGCTTTGCGGATCTGGGCGCGGGCTTCGCGTCCAATAACGCGATGGAAGTCGCGCACCATGGTTGGATAGGGATGCGCCCCGAGCACGCTGCCGAGCAGGTAATGCGTGGTGCGAACATTCGTGACCCAGTCGCGCATGGCTTCGTTGATGGCGTCTTTGAGCGTGCGCGACCCGGAAGCGACACTGCGAACCTCGGCTCCGAGCAGCCTCATGCGGAAGACGTTAAGCTCCTGGCGGTGCATATCCTCCGCGCCCATATAGACCACGCACTCGAAGCCGAGCAGGGCGCAAACGGTGGCCGTCGCAACGCCGTGCTGCCCGGCGCCCGTTTCCGCGATTACGCGACGCTTTCCCATGCGCTCGACAAGCAACCCCTGACCAAGACAGTTGTTAATCTTGTGTGCGCCGGTGTGGAGCAGATCTTCGCGCTTGAGATAGATTTTCGCGCCGCCGAGTTTCGCAGTCAGTCGCTGCGCAAAAAATAGCGGTGTGGGCCGTCCCGCATATTGCCGCAACAGTTGGTCGAGGCGCTCTCGAAATTTGCGGTCTCGTTTTGCCTTTTCGTATTCGCGCTCCAGTTCTTCGAGCGCGGCCATCAGAGTTTCCGGAACGTAACGGCCGCCATAGGCGCCAAAACGGCCGGCAGCGGCAGGCGGTAAAGTTATCTTTCCGTTTGCCCGGGGTTGAGCTTTTTGAGCAGTTGTGATCGCCACCTCAGGCCGCCTCGTCCATCGCCCGGACGGCTCGGACAAAGGCGCGGATTTTCTTCGGATCCTTCTTGCCCGGCTCGAATTCAACTCCGGTGGATACGTCAACGCCCCACGGATGCAAGAGATGAATCGCCTCCTGGACATTGCCGGGACGCAATCCGCCGGCAACGATCAGTTTGCTGATGCTGTTAATAATTCCTGCCCAGGGCTGCACGCGTTCCCAGTCGAATCTTTGTCCGGTGCCGCCGCGTCGTTCGTCGGTTGAGGAGTCGAGCATCACGCCGGACACCACTCCAGGCCGGAAACCATGCGTCTCGAGAAACAGGTCACCGTTCTGTGCGACGTGGATCTTTTGCACCCGTTTACCTGTGTAAACCTCATCGGGCTCTACCAGTCCAGCTTCAACCGGATCCCATCCGACGCTTTGTTCGCCGGGAGCGTCGAAAATCTTCGCCGGCAGAGTACGAAAAATCATGGGACGCCGCGATCCATTTGCGAATCCTTGGGACAGCGAACGACTGAATTCCGTTGTCTCTTCCCCGTGTAACTGCACCGCCGTGAGACCGACCACTTTGACAGTGTTCCTCACCTGTTCCAGGGGCTCATTGACGAAGACGCCGACTTTTTCGATTTGCGGCAGAACTTTATCCACGATCGAACGGGCGATTTCCGGGGTGACGTAGCGCGGACTTTGGGGATAGAAAACGAAGCCCAACGCGTTCACCCCCGCATCGCTCGCGGCAAGCGCATCGTCAAGGTTCGTAATCCCGCAGATTTTGATCCAAGTCATAAAAAGCAGCGGTCGGCGGTCAGTGGACGAATCGGCCAGCAGAACCAACAGAGCGTTAGCCGCTGGCCACTGGCCACCGGCCACTGACCACCATTTTCGCCTCTTCCATCAGCTTTGTCAGCGCATCACCGGGACGTTCCGCCTTCATCAACGATTCGCCAATCAAAAATGCGTCGTAACCAGCCGATCGCAGATGCGCTAGATCCGCGCCGGATTGGATGCCACTTTCAGCGACGCGGACACATCCGGCGGGTATTTTCTCCACCAGCCGAAACGCTGTTTCGAGATTCACTTCGAACGTCCGCAGGTCACGGCAGTTGATGCCGATCAGGTCACAGCCCGCCTCGACTGCTCTTTGCAATTCCGTTTCGTCGTGAGCCTCGCACAAAACATCCAACCCCTGCGACCTCGCGATTCCGGACAGCGCGACAAGTTCCTTCTGCCGAAGTGCGGCGACAATCAACAGAATCGCATCGGCGCGATTCGCTCGAGCTTCGACGATCTGGAACTCATCGACGATAAAATCCTTGCGCAAACAGGGAAGGGAACTGTTCGACGAAGCCTCCCGCAGATAGTCCAGCGAACCGTAGAAGAACTCTTCATCAGTCAGCACCGAGAGTGCAGCAGCGCCCGCCCCCTCGAGTTCCCGCGCCAGTTCGGCCGGCTTAAAATCTGCCCGAATCAGCCCTCGTGAAGGCGAAGCTTTTTTCAGTTCCGCGATAATCGCGATTCCGTCTTCGGAAACGCGCCGCAACTCCGACCGAAATCCGCGCGGTGCATGATCGGTCGCGGCACCCTCCAGCGCCCGCAAGTCACAGTCTTGCCGTCTCCGGTATAGGCGGCGGCGGGTGGCGGCGATGATCGAATCAAGCGTGGCCGACATGGCAGAGCATCAATTATACGGAAGCGCCGAAACAAGAAGGATCCCAATCCTCGAAATGCTCACCCCAATCAACCTACGGGATGTCCATCATTGACCCGACTTCAGCCCAGGTGCTATAAACGAGTGCTTCGTGGTGAGGCGCATGGTTTGCGATATAAGCCATACGTCGGCGCCACAAGTTTACCGACACGGCCAAATCGGCAATCCTTCTTTCTTGTATGCCTGGCGGTGGAAGCGTGTTCGGAGCGTGTTTGCGACTTCGGTCGCAAAAGGATTCGCGTCGTACGAACTCGTTCGCGAAAGTTTCGATGTGCGCGAAAACACACACGTCGTGACCCCTGAAGCATCCTAGGAGGAAATTCAATGCTCAACTGGAGCGCCAATCTTGCGTCCGTGGGACGGTGGTTTGCAAAAACACGACTTGCAAAAACACGACTTGCGAAAGGACCACTCGCCCGGACCTCGGCAACGCTCGGAACGCTCTTGCTCCTGACGGCCGGGTACGCTCTGGCACAGCCCGCGCCGACTGACGAAACCGGAGGCGAGGCAGCCCTGAGACTGCCCGACCTCTCTTCGGTTTCATTCCTCGGCATAGACGGCCATCGTCTGCTGATGATCGGGTTGCTCTTCTGCGTCTTTGGCCTTGCCTTCGGCATGGTCATCTTCGTGCGCCTGAAAAATCTTCCCGTTCATCGCTCCATGCGCGAGATCTCCGAACTGATCTACGAGACCTGCAAGACCTACCTGATCACGCAAGGCAAATTTCTGATGCTGCTGTGGGCCTTCATCGCCGCCATCATCGTGCTCTACTTTGGCGTCCTCCGCCATTTTGAAATTCCTCGTGTGGTGATCATTCTGATCTTCAGCCTAGTGGGAATCGCCGGCAGCTACGGCGTGGCGTGGTTCGGCATTCGCGTCAACACCTTCGCAAATTCGCGAACCGCGTTCGCTTCCCTGCCCGGCAAACCATATCCCGTTTACCAGATCCCGCTCGAAGCCGGGATGTCCATCGGCATGATGCTGATTTCCGTCGAATTGCTCATCATGCTCTTCATTCTGCTTTTTGTCCCCGGCGACTACGCCGGCCCCTGTTTCATCGGCTTCGCCATCGGAGAATCGCTAGGCGCCGCGGCCCTGCGCATCGCCGGCGGAATTTTCACCAAGATCGCCGACATCGGCGCCGATCTGATGAAGATCGTCTTCAAGATCAAGGAAGACGATGCCCGGAACCCCGGCGTCATTGCCGATTGCACCGGCGATAATGCCGGCGACTCGGTCGGACCTTCGGCCGATGGTTTCGAGACATACGGCGTCACTGGCGTCGCGCTGATTACTTTCATTTTGCTCGGGGTGAGAGATGCTTCCACGCAAGTGCAGTTGCTAGTCTGGATTTTCGTGATGCGCATCATGATGCTGATAGCGAGCGCGCTCGCATATTTCATCAACAGCGCGATAGCCAAAGGCCGCTACGGCCGTGCCGACAAAATGAATTTCGAAACGCCGCTAACCTCGCTCGTCTGGATCACCTCGATTGTTTCGATCATTGCCACCTACTTCGTTTCCTATCTGATCATTCCCACGCTCGGCATCGACACGACGCAGTGGTGGAAGCTGGCTTCGATCATCTCCTGCGGAACGCTCGCGGGAGCGGTGATTCCTGAACTGGTGAAATCCTTTACTTCGGTGGAATCGCGCCACGTAAATGAGGTAGTGACCTCGGCGAAAGAAGGCGGTGCCTCGCTCGGAATTCTCTCCGGCTTTGTCGCTGGAAATTTTTCCGCGTACTGGTTAGGGCTCACCATGGTTGCTTTGATGACGGTCGCCTACCTGTTCAGTCTGCAAGGCCTGGCAACCGCGGCTACCATGATTGCCGCGCCAGTCTTTGCCTTTGGCCTGGTAGCCTTCGGCTTCCTCGGCATGGGCCCGGTCACGATCGCCGTCGATTCCTATGGCCCGGTAACCGATAACGCGCAGTCGGTCTACGAGCTTTCGTTGATCGAACAGGTTCCCAACATCGCCGGCGAACTGAAAAAAGATTTCAACATCGATGTGAATTTCCAGCACGCCAAGGATTTGCTCGAAGAAAACGATGGCGCAGGCAATACCTTCAAGGCAACCGCCAAGCCCGTGCTGATCGGAACCGCTGTGGTAGGTGCGACGACCATGATTTTTTCCATCATCATGGCGTTGACGAATGGGCTGGTCACAAATGTAGATAAGCTCTCACTACTCCATGCCCCGTTCTTTTTGGGACTGATCACCGGCGGCGCGATGATTTATTGGTTTACCGGCGCGTCCACCCAGGCAGTCACTACTGGCGCCTACCGAGCGGTAGAGTTCATCAAAGCCAATATCAAGCTGGAGGGCTCGACGAAGGCCTCGGTAGCCGACAGCAAGAAGGTGGTTGAAATCTGTACCAAGTACGCGCAGAAGGGGATGTTCAATATCTTTCTCGCCGTCTTCTTCGGCACCCTGGCCTTCGCCTTCGTAGAACCATTTTTCTTTATCGGATATCTGATCTCGATTGCGATCTTCGGTCTCTATCAGGCGATTTTCATGGCCAACGCCGGAGCCGCATGGGACAACGCCAAGAAAATTGTCGAAACCAAGCTGAAGCAAAAAGGCACGCCGCTGCACGATGCCACCGTCGTCGGCGACACGGTGGGCGATCCTTTCAAGGACACATCTTCGGTGGCCATGAATCCGGTAATCAAGTTCACCACGCTCTTTGGACTGCTGGCGGTAGAACTGGCCGTCTCCCTAACTCGCGATCAAGGCACCAATCTGACGCGTATTCTGGCGCTAGCCTTCTTCGCCGTCTCAGTCTTCTTCGTGTACCGTTCCTTCTACGGAATGCGAATCAGCTCGGAGTAAGGAAACTCGCCCGAGGCGCGGCCGCCCTTGGCGGCCGTCCGGCGGCGCGAAGAAGCGCCAACACTTTTGCGCTGCCTATCTGCAATTGCTGTTGCCGATCGCACGCAGGTTTTGAGCGACTCTGCCGACCGGCAACAAAAAAGGCGAGAACCGGAGTCCTCGCCTCACATGCAATTCCTGGTGTAGTTCTTTGCCGCCCTACAGTTGGCTCATCTTGGCCAAAAACTCGCTGTTCGTGGTCGCTTTCGCCAGCCGCTCAATCAACAACTCCATAGCTTCAACCGGAGACAGCGGGTTCAATACCTTGCGCAGTACCCAAATCCGCTGCAGATCTTCCTTAGGAATCAGCAACTCTTCCTTACGCGTCCCCGACCGCTGAATATCAATCGCGGGGAAAGTTCGCTTGTCGACGAGTTTTCGATCCAGAATAATTTCCGAATTGCCCGTGCCCTTGAATTCTTCAAAGATCACGTCATCCATGCGCGATCCGGTGTCGATGAGCGCCGTAGCGATGATCGTGAGCGAACCACCCTCTTCGATATTGCGGGCCGATCCAAAAAAGCGCTTCGGACGCTGTAACGCATTCGAATCAACGCCGCCAGAGAGCACTTTCCCCGATGGCGGAACGATGGTGTTGTAAGCGCGCGCCAGGCGCGTGATCGAGTCCAGCAGGATCACAACGTCACGCTTGTGCTCGACCAGTCTCTTCGCCTTCTCGATCACCATTTCGGCGACCTGTACGTGACGCGCCGCCGGCTCGTCAAACGTCGAAGATATAACTTCGCCTTTGACCGAACGCTGCATGTCGGTGACTTCTTCCGGTCGTTCGTCGATCAGCAGAACCATCAGCACGACTTCCGGATGGTTGGTGGTAATCGAGTTCGCCACGTTCTGCAGCAGCATGGTTTTTCCGGCGCGCGGAGGAGATACGATCAGGCCGCGCTGTCCCTTGCCAAGCGGGGTCAGCAGATCCATCACGCGTGCGCTGATATTGTCGCGCGTGGTCTCGAGCTTGATTCGCTCCTGGGGATACAGAGGCGTCAGGTTGTCGAATAGAATCTTGTTGCGCGCCTCGTCGGGCGACTCGAAATTGACCGCTTCGATCTTGACCAGCGCAAAATATTTCTCACCCTCATGCGGCGGCCGCACCTGGCCGCTAATCGTGTCGCCCGTCTTCAGGTCGAACTTGCGGATCTGCGACGGCGAGACATAAATGTCGTCCGGCCCCGGCAAGTAGTTGTAATCCGGCGAGCGCAGAAAGCCGTAGCCGTCCGGAAGGATCTCCAGCACACCTTCGGCAAAGATGTGCCCTTCTTTTTCACTTTGCGCCTGCAGGATTTTGAAGATGAGATCCTGTTTGCGGAGTCCGCTGGCGCCCGGCAGCTCCAGAGATCGGGCGATCTTGGTCAGCTCGGTTATATTCTTTTCTTTCAGTTCAGCGATGGTCATATGTACCTACGAGGTCATTTTTCTTCGGGAGGGATTTTGTTTTTCTCTCGGAAGGGGATTTCTTTGCCGCCGTGCGGGCACACGGCGGAGCTGCTTAAGCAGCTCGCCGTTGTGCTTCGGCAAAGTGTTCGGGTTCGCTCAGGATGTCATGACGTTCCGCATCGGCGATTTTGTCAAAAACATCGTTCATGGTTTCCTGAATACGGGTGTTCGGCCGGTGAAACTTGCGCGTCGCCTTCGAGGCGAGCTGGCACAGCATATACCGGTTCCGCAGAGTATGCAGAGCGTCAAATACACGATCAGAACGCATGGTCAATCTTTCTCCTCACTATAGGAAATAATTTGGGCCACGATCCCATCTTCCGCCCACTGGGTGATGGTCGATTACGGTCAGCCAGGCTGCAATTCGGGCGAGCTTCAAAGGGATTTGCCAGAATTACCCAAATAGATGCCCCGCCCATCCCGAAAGTTGCTCAATTCTTAAGGAGTTACGCAACCGCGGGCGGAGGTTCAAAAGGACCGGTAGAAAATGTCTCAATGTCCTCGGAACGCCCTTAAGTATAACAAACCGCAAGGGAAGGTCAAGAACAATCTGCAACCTCCATAGGTGGTGGAGGTTAACCTTTCCGATACCTGCCTCGAAGCCGTCGTGAAACCTGGCCTCTGGGGGCCGGGAAACCGGCCCTGACGCCATCTCGATACCTGCTTCGAAGGGGCCGCGACTTGAAGATCGCTATCGAGGCTCGAAAGAAGCCCCCAGATAACGCTTTAGCGGCTGAAATCCTCCACTACTTGAGCGCGTTCAGCCGAGCCGCCAGCCGCGACTTATACCGAGAAGCCGTATTTTCGTGCAATACGCCCTTCTGGATCGCCTTATCGAGCGCCGATACGGTCTCCCGATACGTCTGTCCCGCGGCCGCCTTGTCTCC
>Ga0302179_10001816_pt1 | contig 12662 bp, 10 predicted proteins | sample I_Palsa_E3_1_FD_198788 | JGI IMG/M metagenome (GOLD analysis project Ga0302179, IMG submission 198788) | Peat permafrost microbial communities from Stordalen Mire near Abisko, Sweden - I_Palsa_E3_1 | ecosystem: Environmental > Terrestrial > Soil > Palsa > Peat permafrost | place: Sweden...
CAGCCTTGAGAATCAAAAATGCTCTTCCCCTGGACGGTGGTCGCGTTGCTTGCCGAACTTCCAGCCGCTGCTTTCGACGTTCCGGCTGGCGCCGCTGAGGACGATCCAGGAGCCGGGGGTGCCACAGCAGGTGCCGCCGACGTTCGCCCGACACTGCTCACGTAGGAAACCAGAGCCTCCATATCAGCAGCATTCAGAGTCAGCGGGACCATGCCGGCAGCCTTCATCTTGGCAGTGGGTGCTTCCAGAACTGCTGTCAGGCCTTTTCGAACTGCTGCCATTTGAGCTGGCGAAAACTGACTGGAAATCTGAGCCAGCGCTGGTCCAGTGCCACCACCCCCGCTCTCTCCGTGACATGCATTACAGCCTTGAGAATCAAAAATGCTCTTCCCCTGGGCGGTGGTCGCGTTGCTTGCCGAACTTCCCGCCGCTGCTTTCGATGGCGCGGCTGCTGCAGCAGACTCCGCCTTCGCCGGCGCAGGTGAGGACGAGCCAGCGGACGGCGGTGTCCCTGCAGAGGCGGTCGAGGTCCCTCCGAGACTGCTCACATAGGAAACCAGGGCTTTCATATCAGCAGCGTTCACAGTCAGCGGGACCATGCCGGCAGCTTTCATCTTGGCAGTGGGCGCTTTCAAAACTGCCGTCAATTTGGCGGGCGAATATTGACCGGAAGAATGAGTCAACGCTGGGCCAGAGCCACCAACCCCAGCCTCTCCGTGACATGCATTACAGCCTTGAGAATCAAAAATGCTCTTCCCCTGGGCGGTGGTCGCGTTGCTTGCCGAACTTCCCGCCGCTGCTTTCGATGGCGCGGCTGCTGCAGCAGACTCCGCCTTCGCTGACGCAGGCGAGGACGATGCAGCGGGCGGAGCTGGCGAAGATGGCGCGTCGCCTTCAAACCACATTTTCATTTGACTCACTTCGGAAGCGTTATGAATCATATTGTGGCAAGAAATACAAGATACCCGATTCGTGTTGAGCGAACCCATAATCGCAGTGTGGGTCGGATTTTCGTCAAAGGTGCGCATGCCCGCATGGCAGTGTAGGCATTGCGAGTTGCTGTACTTGCCGTCTAAATGGATTGTCTTGGGTGGTGTACTCACATACTCCATATAAAGGTACCGTAGGCCTTTGAGCTTATCCTTCAAGGGGCCGTACATGGTGTAGTCAGTATGGCAGGTATAACAGGCTTGGCGCGGCGGCACGAGGTGGTTCTGAAAATGTTGCGCGGGGACGTAACTTGTATCCAGCACGTGCAGGCTTTGTCCGTGACTTTCCATGCTGTGGCACGAAACGCAGTATGCCGTTTGTTGCGAACGCTGCAGATGAAAGGACATGCCGGCGCCGATGCACAGCGTCGGAAGGATGCATAGACCTACAAACGCGAGGATCTTGCCCGTGGCTCCCACAGTGATTATGGGACGCACGAGAAACACCCCAGCCAGCACAATCGTCAACACGACCAAAATGATGAGAATGCCGATTTGTCCAAACATAACGCCTCCTAGTCACGCGATCGCTGGAATCAGGAACGGAACGCCAGCGGCCGGTCTCCCAAGTCCTTGCTTCTTCTAGCCTGACTCGCGGACGTAGGAGACGAGGTTCTTAGATCTGCGAGCCCCTCAAGCTCTTCGCAAAATCTGGCACTCGGAACGGGAGCCGGCGAAAACCGACGTGAGTTGTTCGTCCTCGCAATTCACCCACGGCTCTCGACGGCGGGCGAAACAGCGAAGACCAGCGAAATGAGATAGACCACAATTCCCAGGCCTATTAAGGTCGCGCCAACAAAGATAAAGAGCACAAACGAGAGGGGATGAAACCACAGTAAACTCACAATTTCCACCAGCAGGCCCAGAACAATCAAGCTGCTCGAAACCTGCAGAGACCGCCGGATTCCGATCACACGGAGTTTCATTGACCGGGCCTCCACACTCTCAGTTGAGTTGCCCTGGATGCGTTGTGAAACGTATCGTCGCAAACTCTCGAAATGCGCCGACAACTATTGGTAAAACGCATTTATTCTCACAAGGAACAAGATTCGAATGCTGTCTTGAAGTGCACACCTTCAGCGATTGAGCAATGCCAATGTGAATTTCTCGATTTGGAAGGCTCGGTCGAACGATGGGCAAGGCCATTGAGGCAGCCTTGCTTATACTCTGCGCAGGAAAGCTTGACTGCTGCCGCTGCTACCGCTTCGCGTGAGTGCAGCGAGCATTGAATCGGGACTCGCGCACAGCATTAGTTCCGAGTTGCGCGACAGGCTAACTCCTCAACTCGATGGACCCAGCGTGCGAAACACACGGAAACGGCGCAGAATTTACCGCCTTCGAACTCAGGCGGCCTTGAGTGCTTTGCTTTTGGACGCGATGCTCTGCATCAGATCGTTCCACGACTCGACGAATGATTTTGCCCCTTGGTCGAGAAGTTGGATTCCCAAGGCGTCGATATTAATGCCAGCTTTGGCGAACTTGGTCAGCATTTCGTTGCAGTGGCGGGCATCCGCAGGCAGGATCTCGCCGATATCGCCATGGTCGGCGAGAGCCTTCAAAGTGCCCTCGGGCATTGTGTTTACGGTGAAGGGTGCAGCAAGGGCGCGTATATAAAGGATATCGGACGCCTTCGGGTCCTTTGTTCCGGTGCTGGCCCACAGGAGGCGCTGCGAACGTGCGCCCGCGTTGAGGATGCGCTGCCATCGCGGCGAATCGAGTAGGGAGCGGTAGCTCTCATAAACCTGCCCGGCGATGGCGATGCCGAGTTGGTTGTGCAGTGCGTCGGGCGTTTTGTTCATTACCGCGACGTCCCAGCGGCTAACGAAGAGAGAAGCTACGGAGCCTACCGCGGGATTGAGGCCCGCGACGATGCGTCGCTCGATGCCGCGCAGATACGCCTCGGCGGCCGCGACGTACTGCGAACTGGAGAACAGCAGCGTCACGTTAACCGGCACGCCCGTGAAGATCGCCTCCTCTATTGCAGGAATGCCCTCCTTGGTACCAGGAATTTTGATGAAGAGATTAGGCCGTATTGCGCGAGCGTGCAGAGTCTTGGCCGCGGCGAGGGTGCCCGACGTGTCGTGGGCCAGCAGGGGTGAGACCTCTAAGGAGACCCAACCGTCCACGCCGTTTGTCAGCTTGTGAATCGGCCGAAACAAATCGGCGGCCTGCCTGAGGTCTTCCAGCGCCAACTCGAAGAACAGCGCCTCGCCCGACTTGCCTTCCTTCACTTTCTGGCGGATCGCTTCGTCGTAGTCATGGCTGTTCTTGATAGCGTGATCGAAGATCGTGGGATTCGAGGTGAGCCCCGTGACCGAAAACTCCTGGATGTAACGGCGGAGCGTGCCGCTGCTCAACAGACCACGAGTGATATTATCGAGCCACAGACTTTGTCCGATTTCGTATAGTTTTTGAGTCGCTTGCATCACTTCCCTCCTGAATGGCGATTCATTGATTGCTAATCTGGCAGCCGTGATTCCGCGGTAGAAACACCTCTGCGACAGGGTTATTTTGCCGATGCCTTCTTAAGATCTGGATTGTGCCAAGAGCCGTTTGGAGCAATGAGCGCGTCAGCCTCTTTCGGCCCCCAACTGCGGCGCTTGTACAGACGAGCGCGCTGGTGCTTCTTGAGGATAGGATCGACCACCGCCCAGGCGGCCTCAACCGCATCCTCACGGGTGAATAGCGCTCCGTCCCCGGCCATAGCGTCGCCCAGAAGCCGATCGTAGGGCTCTTCCTCTCCCGGCTGTTCTTCGAAGAGGTAGAGCTCTCGCTGGTCTCCGACGAACTCCTCCCCTGGGAGCTTTATGCGGGCGGCGAGGGCGACGGCCGAGCCGGGTGAGATCCGGAAGCGCCAGCAGTTAGTGCGGCCGGTCGCGGGCGCGGAATCGGCGAAAAGCCGCTGTGGTGGTGGCTTCATCTCTACAAGAACTTCGGTTGCGTTTTCGGCGAGGTATTTACCGGAGCGTAGGTACCATGGCACTCCCTCCCAGCGCCAAGAGTCTATGAAAAGGCGCAAGGCGCAGAAGGTTTCTACGTCGGAGTTCTTCGCCACGTCTGGCTCCTTCCGGTAGCCAGCGTACTGGCCGCGCACCACGTCGTTGGATTTCAAAGGGCGCATGGCTTGAAAGACTTTGGCCTTCTCGGTGTGCACGGATCCAAAGTCTCGATCGGCCGGTGGTTCCATGGCTAGGAGCGCGACGATCTGGAAGAGGTGGTTCTCGATCACGTCACGGAGACAGCCTGCAGTTTCGTAAAACGCGCCGCGACCCTTGACACCGAAACTCTCGGATAAAGTTATTTGTACGCTGGAGACGAAGTTGCGATTCCAGATCGGCTCCAGAAAGGAATTGGCAAAGCGGAAATAGAGAATATTCATGATCGCCTCCTTCCCGAGGAAGTGGTCGATGCGGAATATCGAGTCTTCTGGGAATATCGACCGAGCGACATGGTTGAGTTCCCGCGCCGAGGACAGGTCGCGTCCGAAGGGCTTCTCAACGATGACGCGCGCACGGTCCGACAAATTCGCAGCACCTAGGCCTTTAATCACGGTCTCGAAGAGCGAGGGCGGGATGGCCAGGTAGTGCGCGGGGCGCCGAGCACTACCCAATGCCTTTCTTAATGCCGTGAACGTGGCTGGGTCTTTGTAGTCTCCACTTACGTACTTGAACTGGGACAGAAGATGGTGAAGGGCAGATTTATTATCGATCCGTCCCGATCGCTTTATGCTGTCGGTCACCCGGTTGCGCAGACGCTGCAGACTCCAGTTCGGAAATGCCACGCCGATAACCGGGACGTTGAGAACGCCACGTTTCACCATCGCGTAAAGCGCGGGAAAGATCATCTTGTGAGCAAGATCGCCGGTCACACCGAAAAGGACCAGCGCGTCCGAACGGGAGGCGGTCATCAGGCACTTGTCTTCTTGGCGGCGGACTTCTCCTCATGGCCGCCAAACTGGTAACGAAGCGCGGACAAAACCTTATCAGCGAAGTCGGCCTCGCCGCGTGAGCTGAAACGTTCGTACAGAGCGGCACTAAGGACGGAAGCCGGAACGGATTCGTCGATGGCCGCCTTGATCGTCCAACGCCCCTCGCCCGAGTCCGACACTCGACCGGCAAACTTGGCCAGATCGGGGCTATCGAGAAGCGAGGTAGCAGCCAGATCCAACAACCAAGAAGCGATGACGCTGCCTCGGCGCCACACCTCGGCGATGTCGGCCAAATTCAGGTCATAGGCGTAGTGCTCGGGATCGCGCAACGGCGTGGTTTCGGCATCGACGGTGCTCTTTTGATTCCCGATGTTGGCATGGCGCAGAATATTTAAGCCTTCCGCGTAGGAGGCCATCATGCCGTACTCAATGCCGTTGTGAATCATCTTCACGAAATGGCCTGCGCCGGTAGGACCGCAATGTAGGTAACCGTGCTCGGCTGTGCCTCCTACCTTCTCGCGACCCGGGGTGCGCGAAGCTTCCTCAATCCCAGGGGCCAAAGTGGCAAAGATGGGTTCGAGGCGCCCGACGACGTTGTCATCTCCGCCGATCATGAGGCAGTACCCTCGCTTTGATCCCCAGACGCCGCCGCTGGTCCCGACGTCCACGTAGTGGATGCCATTCAGTTTCAGTTCAGCAGCGCGGCGAATATCATCGTGGTAGTAGGAGTTGCCGCCGTCGATAACGACGTCCTCGGACTCAAGGAGTGGGATGAGGGTCTTCAACGTAGTATCGACCGCAGCCGCGGGCAACATCAGCCAGATAGCGCGGGGCTTTTTCAACTTACTGGCAAAGTCTTTGAGAGTGGTCGCCCCGGCCGCCCCGTCTTTGGCGAGCGCCTGTACGGCGTCAGGCTTGGTGTCGAAAACGATGCAATGGTGGCCGGCCTGCATAAGACGCCGCACCATATTGGTTCCCATCCGCCCCAATCCGATCATGCCCAGTTCCATGTGATTCTCCTTTCCCGCGAATACGGTAACGTCCGCTGACATCCGATGAAGTTGCGTTCGATCTTTCTCTGAGAGACAGGTCGCAAGCGTTGCGAGCCTTCCCGCTCCGATCAAGGAAACCTGGATGAACAATTCAACGCGGAACTTCCTGCTTCTCCAACGCCTGAACTTTCGCCACACGGCGTTGATGGCGTGGGGCGCCGCTGAATCGAGCGTTAAGAAAGGCTTCGATCAGTTCCCAGGCGAGGGCCGGCCCGATCACTTTTCCGCCAAGACAAAAGACGTTCATGTCGTCATCTTCTACTCCTTGATGGGCGGAGAAAATATCGTGGATAAGGGCAGCGCGCACACCGGGAACTTTGTTCGCGGCGATGGACGCTCCCACGCCGCTTCCACAGAGCGCCACTCCCCGATCAACTTCCCTAGCCGCTAGGGCCCTGGCCAAGGGGATGATGAAGTCGGGGTAGTCATCTCCAGGGTTCAATTGATGTGCGCCGAAGTCCACGACATCGCGTCCCGAGCCACGCAGAGACTTCGTAATCTGTTCCTTCAGAGCAAACCCGCCGTGGTCTGACGCGATTCCTACGCGCACTATGGTTTCTCCGTGAGTGGGCGGAGCAACTTCTGAGCTTGTTCGCAGACATTCTCTACGGTGAATCCGCAGTGATCCATCACGATTGGTCCGGGGGCTGATGCGCCGTAGGTATCCACTCCAATCACGGCGATCTGAGGGCCAACATAGGAGTTCCAACCGAGAGATGCGCCAGCCTCGATGACCAACAGCGGCACGCCCGGCAATAAGACCTTGTCCCGATACTGCTCTGACTGCATCGAAAAGAGGTTTGTACTCGGCACACTGACCACCCTCGCATGGACGCCCTCGTTCTCTAATCGATCTCGGGCCTCGACCGCCAGATGCACTTCGGATCCTGTCGCGACTAGAATAATGTCGGGTTTCGCACCCGGCGAAAAGTCCGCCAGGACGTATCCACCGAGTGCTACTCCCTCACGTATCCCTGGATAGCGGGTCAGGTCGAGCACGGGAAGACCCTGTCGTGTTAAGACGAGGGCTACGGGGCCTTCTTTATGCTCAATCGCGATGCGCCAAGCGATAACAGTCTCGTTGGCATCTGCCGGTCGAATCACAACCATTCCAGGAATCGATCGTAATCCCACCAGTTGTTCTACGGGCTGATGGGTCGGGCCGTCCTCTCCCATGGCAATGCTGTCGTGAGTGAAAACATAGATCACCGGTAGACCGTTCATGGCCGCCAAACGCATCGGAGGACGCATATAGTCGCTGAAAATCAGGAAGGTTCCTCCGAAAGGGATGAGGCCACGATGCAACGCCATGCCGTTCAGGATGGCGCCCATGGCATGCTCTCGGATGCCGAAGTGCATGTTGCGTCCTGCCCAATTCTCGGGCTCGAAGTTGCCGGCGCCATTCATGTTCGTAAACGTGCTGGGAGAAAGATCGGCCGAGCCTCCCATCATTTCGGGCAGATGAGAGTTCAGAACCTCGATCGTCTTTCCCGATGCGATGCGGGTTGCCATCGGGCCGTCTGCGGGAGTGAATGTCGGGAGATTGACGTCCCAACCTTTCGGAAGCCTCCGGTTGATGACCCGCTGAAACTCCGCGGCCAAGTCAGAATTTTCCTTCTTGAAAGCGTCAAGACGAGACTCCCATTCCGTCTGCGCGGCACTTCCTCGCGCGATTGCTTTTCGGAAATGCTCCAGGGCCTCGTCGGGAATATGGAAGGGAGGTGTCACGGGCCAGCCCAGTCCCTCTTTGGTTAGACGAACCTCCTCCACACCGAGCGGTTCTCCATGGGCCGCTGCGGTGTCCTGCTTGTGGGGACTACCGAAGCCGATGTGGGTGCGAACCAGAATCAAAGATGGCCGACCCCGTTCTTCCTGTGCAGCCCTCAAGGCAAGGGCAACCGCATCGACGTCGTTGCTTTGTTCGATTCGCTGGACGTGCCAGCCAAAGGCGGCGAAACGCGCCTTTCGGTCTTCGGTAAAAGCGAGTTCCGTGCTGCCTTCGATCGTGATGTAATTATTGGCGTAGAGAACGATGAGTTTGCCGAGCCGCAGGTGACCCGCTATCGATCCGGCCTCTGAAGAAATCCCTTCCTCTAGGTCGCCATCGCTCGCCAATACGTAAGTGTAGTGATCTACAATCTGGTGACCCGGCCGATTGAAGCGTGCCGCAAGCGCCACCTCGGCGATTGCCATGCCGACAGCGTTGGCCAGTCCTTGTCCTAAGGGACCGGTAGTGGCTTCGACGCCTGGTGTCTTACCGTACTCCGGATGGCCGGGGGTGCAACTTCCCCATTGGCGGAATCTCTCGAGTTCCTCGAGCGGCAAGTCGAAGCCGGTGACGTGAAGCAGAGCGTAGAGGAGTGCGCATCCGTGTCCGGCTGACAGCACGAATCGGTCCCGGTCGGGCCAGAAGGGATCGCGCGGGTTGAACTTGAGAAAGCGATCCCATAGCGTGTAGGCCATAGCGGCCGATCCCAGCGGCAGGCCAGGATGGCCCGACTTCGCCTTCTGCACCATGTCCACCGCCAGGAAGCGGAGCGTGTTGATACACATTTCATCGAGCGCAGGCGAAGCGAGAGTCGTTGAAAGTGTCATCGAAGATGTCATGAATACGCTTCCTCTTCTTATCTTTCTGTAACATTGGTGCACGAATGAAGAGAGACTGATGCAGGCAAGGCCAGCCAACTATGGCTTTGATCCATTGCTTTGGCATCCCGCGGTTGGACTTGGCTCCTCCAGAGGAAACCGTCGTGCTCAGAAACTTCCCATCGCATTGAGCGGGTGTTCGCACTATGCTCTGGAGCACATTTCTACTTGTACACGACGACAGCATCGCATCAGCGCAAGCACAACGCTGTTCCGTTTTGGTCATTTTTGCCGAATGTCTGAGACTTAACTTGAATGGACAACCTTCGATACTGACTTCACTACGCGGAACTGAATGGAGGGTTTTCTAGTGGAACCGTCCCAGCACTCCAACTCTTCCTGACTTTCTACCCGAGACTTGTCCGAAGCGAGTTGGAAGGAATGCGAGATAATTGGCGTGAACCTAATTAATTAACCGTATAATTTTGGTAGTCGATTGTCAGTGTCTCCTTGCCGAATACCCTGACGGTTGAAACTGCTTCTTCTCTCGAGAGAAGCCAGAATCCGTCGATCTTCTTGTAGTCCCGCACAAAATCCACCCGCTTGATCCAAAACGACGGGTTCTTGGCAAGACGACCGGTGATTTTCACTATCGCGAAATCCTGCTTATCGATCCAGATCTTTCCTTCGAAGAGATCCGTTTCCTTGCGCTTCGGAATGGCGCGAACAACGGAGCATTCAGAGCCGCCGATTTTATCCACCCCATTTATTTCAAAGGTGTAGTTTTCCGGAGTGATCAAGCTGTCCGGGTCCTTGTTGAATCGTATTCTCGTCTCTTCACCCTTCATCAGCCGCTGGAATACATGGAGGCGTACGAATTCTGAGCCTCTTCCGGAAGTGCTCGTGAAAGTTTCTGCTGCTGGCGCCTTGTACTCCATGGCTACCACTTCTTCAGCGACTAGCTTATTTTTGTTGTTCTCTACTTTGTATGTGCGAACCCCGGAGAGCCGAACTAGATGAGCTTCCTGCCAAAGGTGGCGCAAGATCAAGCTGGAAAATAGTTCAGCCGCACTGTTTTGTTCCTCTGCGGATGAGTTAAGCGGCGCCGCAGCCACCGTTGGCGCGCCGGTAGCATCGCGCGGAAATGAGCTAACAGTCCCGATTGACACGGCTCCCAGCAAGGAGACGGCAAGCAAATGTCGCGCGAACCCGACTACGGATTTCATACAGAGCGGACACCTCCAACTTTATTTGCATCGCCGTTGTTTGTTCTTATTTTCCCCCTGAAGTAGAAGACCACGGCATCAGCGGGAAACAGGACCACGACCATTGCAATACCGAAGGTCACGATGACGTCTCTTTGAGCCTCCGGTAGCGTCGGATCAAGGTGCTGGTCGAACCGTCGTGCTTGAGCTCGGGCTCTTTGTGGCTCTCGAGTTCGGGAATGATGCGCTGGGCGAGCACCTTTCCCAACTCGACTCCCCACTGGTCGAACGAGTCAATCTGCCAGATCGCACCCTGGGTGAAAACACTATGTTCGTAGAGGGCGACGAGTTTTCCCAGCGCCGCCGGGGTTAACTCTTGAAGGAGGAACGTGTTGGATGGACGATTGCCCTCGAAAGTGCGGTGTGGAACCAGCCACGAAGGCGTGCCTTCCGCTTCGACTTCCGCAGACGTATTGCCAAAGGCCAGCGCCTCCGCCTGGGCAAAAACGTTGGCCAAGAGGATGTCGTGGTTTCTGCCGAGAGGATTTAGCGGCTGCGCAAACGCGATGAAATCGCAGGGAATGAGCTTGGTTCCCTGATGCAAAAGTTGATAAAAGGAATGCTGGCCGTTGGTGCCTGGCTCTCCCCAGTAGATCGGACCGGTCTGGTAGTTGGTCTTCACTCCATCAAGCGTGACGTGTTTGCCATTGCTCTCCATTGTCAATTGCTGGAGGTAAGCCGGGAAGCGCTTCAAATACTGCTCGTATGGCAGAACCGCCACGGTTTGCGCACCGAAGAAATTGTTGTACCAGAGGCCCAGGAGGCCCAGGAGCACAGGCAAATTGCGTTCGAAGGGGGCCGTGCGGAAATGCTCGTCCATTTCATGAAATCCGTCGAGCATGGCGCGGAAATTTTCCGGGCCGATAGCGATCATGGTCGAGAGCCCGATCGCCGAGTCCATCGAGTAACGCCCGCCGACCCAGTCCCAAAACTCGAACATGTTGGCGGTGTCGATGCCGAACTTCGCGACCGCCTCGGCGTTGGTCGAGACAGCGACAAAATGTTTGGCGACAGCAGGAGCATCTTTCAAAATCTTGAGGGCCCAATCGCGAGCCGTGCGCGCGTTGGTCATCGTCTCTAGGGTCGTAAATGTCTTTGACGAGATGATGAACAGCGTCTCCTCGGCGTCGAGGTCGCGGGTGGCCTCGGCGAAGTCGGTGCCGTCGACGTTGGAGACGAAGCGGAACGTCAGGTTGCGCTGGCTGTAATGCCGAAGTGCCTCGTACGCCATCACCGGCCCCAGATCAGACCCACCGATGCCGACATTGATTACATTGCGGATCGGTTTGCCGGTGTGGCCTTTCCACGTCCCGCTGCGCAGCCGGTTGGAAAAGTCAGCCATCTTTTCGAGGACGGCGTGCACCTGAGGCACCACGTCCTCGCCATCTACGACGATCGATTGCCCTTTGGGGGCTCGCAGGGCTACGTGCAGCACGGCACGCTTCTCGGTAACGTTTATTTTGTCGCCGCGAAACATGGCATCGAGACGCGACCGCAGTCCTGATTCATCAGCCAGTTGCAAGAGGAGCTTCACCGTTTCATCGGTGATGCGGTTCTTCGAGTAATCGAAGTATATTCCGACAGCCTCGACGGTCAGGCGCTGCCCGCGTTTGGGGTCTTCCGCAAACAGCTTCCGAAGATGCAGCTCCCGGATCTTGGTGAAATGGATCTCGAGGGCCTTCCATGCCTCGCGCTGAGTGAGAGGTACAAGAGGTGCGGTGGTTGCTATCATGCTCGCTCCCTTTCGATGTTTGTGGAGCTCTGAGCCCGCCTTGGCAACAACTGTAATTCGAACGTTAACTCGCTAGCACTTTGCCAATGGTTTTCAATTCGCGCCGACGTTTTGCGGTGGTCTTGGGATATGCCATATTAAGGTCGTTGAGAGCATTTATGACGATCCGGGAAACGATCAATCGGGCATTCTCCTTATCATCAGCGGGAATCACGTACCAGGGCGCGACGTGGGTGCTCGTTGCGTGCAGGCAAGCCTCAAAAGCCTTCGTGTACTGCTTCCAGTATTTCCTCTCGTGGACGTCCGCGAGGCTGAATTTCCAGTTCTTGTCTGGCTCGTCAATGCGCTCGAGGAATCGCTTTCGTTGTTCGTTCTTCGACAAGTGAAGGAAGAACTTGACGATCCGGGTTCCGTTACGGTGGAGATGCGCCTCCAATTCCACGATGGAACGATACCGCTCGGTCCAAATGTTCTTCTCGTCGCGCAACTTTACAGGAAGTCCCTCGTTGCGGAGAATCTCCGGATGCACCCGCACGACGAGCACCTCCTCGTAGTAAGAACGATTAAAGATGCCGATGCGCCCGCGTTCGGGAAGACGGCAGGTCGTACGCCAGAGAAAATCATGTTTCAGCTCTTCCGCGCTCGGCTGTTTGAAGCCGAAAACCTCGCAGCCTTCCGGATTGACTCCGGACATGACGTGCCGGATGGAACCGTCCTTGCCTCCAGCGTCCAACGCCTGAAAAATCAGTAGCAATGCATAGTGGTCGGACGCGTAATGAAGTTGTTGCAGCGCGCTCAGCTCTTCTACGTGTTTTTCCAGGAGTTTTTGATACCGCTTCTTAGACTTGCAAAAGGGCTTTATCAGCGTCGGCCACTCTTTGAGTTTGACCTTCTCTCCCGGCCTGACGCGAAAATCCTTTGAATTGATCTTCATTTTCATCCCTTCGACGATGTCCGATGCGTAATTCTCGTTCCGCTACTTATGGGTTTCCTTTTCCCGAGTCTCCCGCTCCGTTTTCTCCCATTCCTCAACTTCTCGCACGTCTTCGCGTCCGAGCTTTTCGTAGAGTTCATGGACTCGCTTGACGATGTGCGCATTTAATTCAGCCG
>Ga0302179_10001817_pt1 | contig 12654 bp, 9 predicted proteins | sample I_Palsa_E3_1_FD_198788 | JGI IMG/M metagenome (GOLD analysis project Ga0302179, IMG submission 198788) | Peat permafrost microbial communities from Stordalen Mire near Abisko, Sweden - I_Palsa_E3_1 | ecosystem: Environmental > Terrestrial > Soil > Palsa > Peat permafrost | place: Sweden: Abisko...
AGGAAGTTCTCGCATAACCTTTTCGACCGTGGCAGGCTTGCACTCGGAGAGGTCAACCAAAAGGATCGTTTTTCCCAGATAGGTGATGAATCGAATACGGTCGGTCATGTCAGCCTTCGTACCCCCTCATTCAGTAGCCGCTGCAATCTTGCGACTGCCGGAGCCAATTTCTGTCCGTTTCAATCTCCAGATCCGCGCTGCGATTGGCGAAGCACGGCCCATATCCTTCAACAGCAACATCGCCTCTTTGACGCACTCTCGCGTCTTCCTCAATCGGGCACTCCCGTTCAGGAATTCCTACCATGATGTCTGATAGCGAAATGCTCGGCCACTTCCCACGCGCTTGCTTCCTCCGCCCGTAGTCCCTCCGTCCGCGGTCAATGACCGCTTCAGCGAGGTCTTGTAGTGGGTAAAAGCGGGAAAGAGTGAGGCAGTGGTGAGTCCGGAGCGCCAACATGAAAGGCCCTTAGAGTCCTTGGTAACCGTCGTACATTCCCGAGCGAATATAATGCCGAATTCTTTGCTGGCATTCGCAACGAGTCGAACGTTACGAAAACCGAACAGCAGTTTCCTCGGTGATTGTTTCGACTCTCTACGGGTCGCCGCGGCGATATCGCCTTGAACGACCGAAGAAAATCGAGGAACGGGCGAGGACGTCCGTCTCTCCATTGACAATTTGTTAAGCGAACGCGCGAACTTCGAATGGCAGAGTCTCAAACGAATGCGGCCCGGGCCAGCCACCCGAGCCGCACTGTTGTCGCGGAGATTCTGAAATGCCATCTTTCGCTGGAACGAAAGAACATCGCCCCGCGCCCCAGAGGAGCACGTCGCAGCGATGTTTACCTGAAGCTTGCGCTTCAGAGCCTATGATTCAGTGTTTCCATCCTCACGGAAGAGGATTTCTGAGGAGGCCGTGAAGCCCGGGCACCGGCACACTGGACATGAACCGAATTTCCCCCGGTGAATCCACTCTCGAGAAGTCACCGGCGACGCTGAACCGTTTAGCGGAGCATTTTCAGAACATCTCGCGCTTGACTGCAAGCACTTTGCAGCAGGTCAGAAATTAACGCAACGGCAAAGTCGGGGCGCGCTGTGTAAAAACTGTTAAGGGGAGAAACTTCCTGTGGAAAGGGAAGGAAAACCAGCTGATTTCTGCCTGTCCGCACTCCGTGCCCGACAGGGCTAGGGAAAAGACCCTATTCCGGAGGCTTCGGCCCTTCTCTTAGAGTATTCGATTTGCGTTTCGTGAGGGTATGAGCGGCCGCAGCATTGAAGAACTTCGCGAGGAACTCAACCGCCTCATGCTGGAGCAAATCGAAAGTTTGAAGAAGCAAACCTTTGTAGTCCTTACTCAGGAAGAATTGCGGCAGCAGGAAGAGCTGCTCAAACGCATCCGCGAAGTGTCCGCCGATCTGATTGCGGCTTTGAAAAGGAACTGATCGCGAGCTCCAGGCGACACCTTTTCGCATTTAGTCGCCGGACTGACGCAAGTGCAGACCCTCGGAGGACAGAATCAAATCTTGAAGGGGGAACTTATGTCGGAAAAACCAAGTGTGACTTTACCGGGAAAGGTTGAGAAGATTATCGATTCCTCGCGGTCCAGCGAGCCGGAAAAGGCGCAGATCGCGATCGAGGGTGCGGACGATCTGTATCGGGAGATCCGCATCGAGAACTCACTGACAGACGAAAACGGCGATACGGTGCGCCTCAAGAAAGGCGCCGAGGTTGAGGTGACAGTGGAAGCGGACAAGAACGCAACCGCTCCGAAAAGCAACGGTCAACGTTAGTCGGAACGGAGTTTTGCTCGCCGGTCGGCGAGCTGATTTCGCCTCGTTCGCAGGCGGTGACGAATAGCATCGCGGGTGAACGGCCATCCAAGAATCCAGTACGATCACGGCAAATTCAGCCGAGCCAACCCGGCCGGAACGGCAAAGATAGCGCTAAGCGAATGAAAAAAGCCTGACCGCCATGTCGGGGACTGTCCCGACACGCGCCATGAGGGCCGGGATCGTCCGGCTCCGCAAGGCAAACTTCGGTTCGAGTAATTCGCTCCGTTCACGATGACAAGTCGGGTAGAAAGGGATCGATAGCCAGAGCAACCTAGATTTTTTGCAGGCGCTGGACGTCGTGGACGCCGGGGATTTGGCGGACTCCGTCCATTATTTTTTGCAGGTGTTTGAGGTCGGCTATTTCGAGGACGACGTCCACGCTGGCTTGGCCGTTGGTGGTGCGAGCTTCGATGTTGCGGATGTTGGTGTGGGTATCGCTGATCACGGCGGTGATTTGCTTTAACATGCCGAAGCGGTCGTCGCAGGCCAGGGTGATTTTAACGGGATAGTTGACGGGCTGGCCGTCTTTGTCTTCGCCGGCCCAGAGGACATCAATGCGGCGCTCCGGCTCATAGAGAAGGTTGGTGACGTTCGGACAATTGATGGAGTGGACGGCTACGCCTTTGCCTCTGGTTACGTAGCCGACGATGGCTTCGCCCCGAATCGGGTTGCAACACTTGGCGCGATAGACGAGGAGATCCCCTTGCCCACGCACTACTATGGCATTGCTGTCGCCTCCGAAGACACGACGGACAACGCTTGAGAAACCGTGACTGGCGGCTTGCTCTTCGGTGTCGGACATCGGTTGCGCGCCCGCGGGTGCGAATTTTGCCAGCACCTGGCGAGCCGAGTATTTGCCATAGCCTATGCCGGCCATCAGGTCGTCGGGACGGCCTAAGCCATAGTCGCTGGCGGCGCGTTGCAGGTCGGCATCTTTTATATCTTTTAGCGGGATGCGATATTTGCGGGCTTCTTTTTCTATCAGCTTCTTTCCTATTTCTATGGCTGGCTGGGCTTGTGGCCGGGTTGGGTGATGACTTCCACGATGTCTCCGGAGCGAAGTTTGTGGCGCAGGGGGACCATGCGGCCGTTGACTTTGGCTCCAGTACAGCTGTGGCCAACTTCGGTGTGGATGGAGTAGGCAAAGTCTATCGGCGTGGATTCTCTTGGCAGGACCAGGACTTTGCCTTTCGGGGTGAAGGTGTAGACCTCTTCGGGGTAGAGGTCGACTTTCAGCGTGGAGAGGAATTCGTTGGGATCGCTTACGTCGCGTTGCCACTCTACTACCTGCCTTAGCCAGGCGAGGCGCTGCTCGTCTTCGGCGGAGACAGGGCCGTCTTTGTACTTCCAGTGGGCGGCGATACCTTCCTCGCACATCTTGTGCATCTCATCGGTGCGGATCTGGATTTCGAAGGTCTCTCCGGTCTCGGTAATGACTGAAGTATGCAGGGACTGGTAGAGATTCGGCCTTGGCATCGCGATGAAGTCCTTTATGCGACCGGGGACGGGACGCCATAGGTTGTGGATGATGCCGAGGACGGCATAGCAGTCCTGCACGGAGTTGGTGATTACGCGCATGGCGTAGAGATCGTAGACCTGGTCGATGCTGATGCGCTGGCGAATCAGTTTTTTGTGGATGCTGTAGAGGCGCTTGATTCGGCTTTCTACTCGTCCGGTGATGCCGGCTTCTTTCAGGCCGTCCCGCAGGACGCCTTCCACGCGGGTCATGAAGGCTTCACCGGCTTTTCTTCGCGACTCTACGGCTACTCTTACTTGCTCGTGGGCAATCGGGTCTACGTATTTGAAGCCGAGGTCTTCCAGTTCGCCACGGATTTTTCCCATGCCCAGGCGGTGGGCTATGGGGGCGTAGATTTCGAGCGTCTCCTTGGCGATCTTTTGCTGGCGCTCGGGATCCAGATGCTCCAACGTGCGCATGTTGTGGAGGCGGTCGGCCAGCTTGATCAGGACAACCCGGATGTCGTCTACCATCGCCAGCATCATCTTGCGCAGGTTCTCGGCTTGCGCCTCTTCGCGGCTGGAGAAATCGATCTTGCTGATTTTGGTTACGCCTTCGACGATGTGGGCTACTTGTTCGCCGAATTCCTGGCGGATTTCTACGGTCGTGACGGAGGTGTCTTCGACGGAATCGTGAAGGAGACCGGCAGCGATACTGACGGAATCCATTTTCATGTCGGCCAGGACGTTGCTTACTTCCAGGGGGTGTACGAGGTAGGGTTCACCTGATGCGCGGTGTTGTCCGGCGTGATTTTTCTGGGAGAACTCGTAGGCCCTTTTGACCAGATCGAGATCGTCGTTCGGACGGTTTTCGCGCAACTTTCGCATGAGTTCGCGAAAGCGGGTGACCGTTAGCACGCCGGTCGCGACTTGTTCCCGCAACGTCGCCATGAGCGATTTTACTCCATGGGCGTGCGGGATTCACCCGCGGAGACGCCGAAAGCGACGAAAGGCGCGGAAAAGCGCGGTCACGCTGGTAGAGTGGCGATAGGAGACTCGGGCATGAGTCGCATTCTTGTAAGCGGGGCTTCCGGGCTGATTGGCCGGGCGTTGGTGCCTTCGTTTGAAGGGGAGAACGCGGAGATTGTGCGCCTGGTTCGGGGGCGCGCTCAGAGTGCGTCGGAGATTTCCTGGGATCCGATGGTCGAGCTACTTCCGACGGCGGTGTCGGGGTGCGATACGGTGATTCATTTGGCTGGGGAGAGCGTGGTGGGGCGATGGACTGCGGAGAAGAAAAAAGCGATTCGCGACAGCCGCGTGCTGGGGACTCGAAACCTGGCTACGGCTTTGGCTCGGTGTGAGATCAAGCCTCGGATGCTGGTTTGTGCGTCGGCGATCGGATTTTATGGGGATCGCGGAGACGAAATTCTTCGCGAGGGCAGTTCGGCTGGGAGGGGGTTCTTGCCTGAAGTTTGCGGGGAGTGGGAGCAGGCCAGCCGGATTGCCACGGAGGCCGGCGTTCCGACGGTCAATATTCGGTTTGGGCTGGTGCTCAGCGCCAAGGGTGGGGCTCTCGCGAAAATGCTGACGGCCTTCAGACTGGGGCTGGGTGGGCGGATGGGATCGGGGCGGCAATGGATGAGCTGGATTCATGTCGATGATATCGTGAAGGCGATTCATCATGCTTTGGGCACGGAGTCGGAAGCTTCCCGGTTGAGCGGTCCGGTAAACCTGGTGGCGCCGAATGCGGTCCGCAATGCGGAGTTTACTCAGGTGCTGGCTTCGCTGCTGAAACGGCCCGCGTTTTTTCCGGTGCCGGAGTTCGGGCTGCGACTGGCTTTTGGCGAGGAGGCGGCCCGGGAGATGTTGCTCGCGAGTACACGGGTCGCGCCGGAAAAGCTATTGTCGGGCGGGTACAGGTTTCGGTTTCCCGAGCTGCGCCCGGCGCTCGAGAATTTACTCTGAACCGACGATCGGTATGGTCAATCCCATGTCGCAGTGTCCACTGACCAACGATCACTCACCGCCAATCACTCACCGCCAATCACTGACCGCCGATCACTGGCAGCTGCCAAGCTGCCCTCGGCCGGGACGGGTGAGACGCGCGCCCGAGACGAATCCACGGCTCTCATTTCGTGGCTTCGTCCCACTCCTCCGCACCACGATGCAATACGGTGGCGCGGTCTTCCTCCAGAATCCAGCGTTGCTGGACCAGCTCACTTACTGCTGCTGTGTATCGGGTCAGGTAGTCTTCTCGACTTTTGTAGCGCTCGGCTATGGACTTTCGCGGATCGCCACTTTTCTTGCGGTCGGCTGCGGTTTTGGGGAATGGCAAGTAAGAGGTTTCGAAGGAGACGCGCTGATCAGGTGCGCCTATCGACGGATCGCGCAGGTTCCAACCGGTGTAGGTTGCGAGCGGAGCTGCCAGCTCGGGTGAGCGAACTCCGTCCTGTTCATTGCCGTCACGATCGACCTGCGGTACGAAAACTGGAAACGGTAGGCCTACTTTTGGCGGCTGCAGGGTCAGAATTCCTTCCCGCCAATGTGGCCCGAAATCCAGGCGGTTCGCTGCGTTTGCATCATGGGGCTGGTTTACGCCAGGTATGGCGGGTGCGGCGTACTCTTTGAGCGACACAAGGGTCCCATCGGCCAGTTTTGGATAGCTGCTCGGTGGTGGCAGAGTGCTGGTTCGGACCCATGCGTCCATGTTCGCGATCATGGCGCGCCAGAAATATCTGATGGGCAGCGGGGATTGCGGCTGCTGGCCCAACAGGTCGCCTTCGTCTTTTTCGGGTGGAAACGGGCCAGAAAAATGCTGCAGGCCGGTGAAGTGGTAGATGCGAACGTGGTCTGAAATGGACGCGTCTTGTTTTCCGTCGGCGGTGACGTGGATCATGGCGGCGGCTCGTCCCCAATATTCGTAGGAGGTATTGGAGAAAAAAATCTTGGGCACGACTTTGTCGGCTGCCGCCTGGTCCAGCAGGCCTCCTGTTTCGCCGGTGATTGGATCTTTTTCTGGTTGATCGGTGAAGGGGAAGATGTCGGTCGGAAAGAAAACTGACGATGTGGGCTGGGCATCGCGTGAGGGCTGCGCGAAACGGTAGTTGAAGCTGCCGCGGCCGGCTCCGGCGACGTGGGCCAGAACACCGTCCAGGGCGATACGTCCTTCTTCGTCGGCGTTGAAACCTTGATAAAGGAAGTCGCGGAGAAAACGTCCGTTTTGCGAAATACCTTGACCGTAGATGCGTGCGGCTGGAGTGATGGCGTCGGGCGCGTGCTTGGCGTAGGAGGCAAAATCACGAATGGCAGCGAAGCCTCCTCCGGCTACTACGGGGTCGGCTACTGCGTAAACATATTCGTAGATTTTTCCGGCTTCGAAACCGGCGTCGAGGTGAATGTTGCGATCGCTTGGGGTTAGCACGCCATTTACTGTTTTTGCGAACCGCCACTGACTGCGCGGGATCACGCTGCGCGGGGCGTTCGGCGAGTCGCGGACGGTCAGGAGGTTGCGTGCATCATCTGGGGCGGCGACCGGGTACTCGACGCCGCCGATTTCGCCGATGATCAGGTGGCCGAGCGGGATCTCGGCTGCTGATTTCGAGAGCATAAGATCGCCGCGCAGAAGGCCGGTAATGGTCTTTCCATTTTCTTTTGCGATCGGCGCATAGAGTCTTACCGGGTCATTGCCATCGGCATCCCACTGCCATCCCAGGGTGACGATGGTGAAGCCGTGGCGAAGCAGCCATGCATCTCCGGCGTCGTTCGCCAGGTTCCAATCGCCGCCATCCACCAGAGAGATGATGCTGACTCGCCCCCGATTGGGGATCTCCAAGAGCATCGCGCCGGTGCTCTTGCGCGGGTCCTTGGGACGGACGGCTACGAAGTCGGAGGAAAACTCGACTTCTCCGTTCTTTAAGTTCACTGCATTGGCTAGATCGACGATGCGCCGGTTATGGGGATCGGAGACTGATAGCGAAAAGTAGACGCGCCCGGTGATGCGCTCGTAGGCCCCGGCGTCTCCGAAGGATTTGCCGTTGAGGACGTCGGTGGTGGTGGCGATTTCTACGCGGGTGACGTGCGCTCTAAGCGGCAGAACGGTTAGAGGCAGCAGCAGAGAAATGGTGATCAGACGGAGCCGCATGCGCGGGAGTATAGCATCGCGACGCGCGGCTTCCAGAGGTCTAGCGATTCTGGAGGTTGGTGCGGGTTATGCGGTCGTGCCAGCACAGGCCGTCTTGATCGAGGATGCACCAGAGGTACCCGAGGCCGGCAGAAAATGCGGAGAGGAATGAGGCCAGAACTCGCCACCGGCGCAAGCTGCGGGTGAGCGCGGAACCGTCAAATGCTGCCAGACGCAGACGGGCGATGCGAAGTCCGGGAGTTGAGCCGGTGTAGACGACAAATGAAAACTGGTATGCCATCCAAAGAAGGATTGCGACCGAGGCGAGCGCCGCGGCTAATATCGGACGCGGTAGATCGAGCGCACTCGGGTTCGGGTTCACGCGGAGAAAAATTGCCGCAAATGCCGCCAGGGCCGTTACGAGGACGATGCCATCGAGCAGCACGGCGAGTGCGCGGCGGCCGAGGGAGGCGGACGCGGCGGGAGCGTCGCTTGCGATAACTGGCGGCTCTTTTTGAACGGCTTCGATGAGCATTCCACCTAAAGCGGGTGGCGGTGGCAGAATCTCGGGGGCCTCGACGATGCGGGGACGATCGCAGATGGGATCGGCCAGTTCCCGGGCGTGACACACCGGAATGGCAGCAGAGCGCGGGAACTCGATCACTTTGGCGGATTGCTCGAAGGCTGGTTCTGAATTTTGATACGCGATTTGGTCGATCCCGATCGCCGGAGATGATTCGGTTGTCGGGAGCGCGACCTCTTGCCCGGCTTCGGCCGGGGGCAGAATGACTTCCGATCCGACTCGATCCGTGTCGGTTCTTCTTGCATCAGTTCTTTCTGAACCAGTTCTGTCGGCACTAATTTTCTCGGAACCGGTGGGCGGAACGGTTCGCGACCAAGTTTCGAACGCATCAAACGGCAAGAGCAGCGACGGATAACGCGGGCTGCGCGGCTTGCGGCGGGTGCGATAGCGTTCGAGACGGGCGGCGATTTCGGCGCGCCAGGAGTCTTGTTCTCGGTTGACATTCAGATCCGCCTCTGGAGGAACGGTTGTTTCGGGGAACACCGTTTCAGCGGCAGGGGATGAAAGCGATTCGATGACGCCGTTAGCGCACAGCTGCGCCTCGATCACAGGATCGGAGACGGTGCCAGCGTTGGTCGATTCGGTCGCCGCGGATCCAGTCGTCATCTTTATCGATCAGGCCTTAGTCGTTGCTAACGCGGTTGTCGCTTATTCGTTGTATCGATCTGATGCACAGATCCGTTGTGCGAATCCGTTCCGTAAATCGTCGTCGAAGAATTTCGGCAGCCAGAGCGAGGGTTGGCACGAGCGGGGAGACTATCACGATGCGCAGTTTTGCTTCGCTTGCCGATTGCGTGCTAAGGTCAGTTCGTTCCCGTTGGCAGACCGGCTGGCGGAGCGCAGGCGCGCCTAGAAGATCACCCGCTAATGGTCATCCGTTCATGATCACCCGCTCTCGAATCTTTATCACGGCAGCATTGGCCTGTCATCTGGTTCTCGCTTCGGGGTTAGTAACCAGCCAGACGCTGCCCCCCGCTGACGCGACGGCCGGCGCTCGGGAAAACGTTCCGAAAAGCGCTTCCAAGGGTGCCGGTGCGGCGACGGCCGACCTGCCCTTGGCACCCAGCGGCAAGACCGAAGAAGAGGTTACGATTCGCGCGGTGGAACAGGAAAAGCAAGGATCGATCTACCATCTGCGAGGAAAGGCGGAGATTCACCATCGTACTTATATCCTGTATGCGGATCGAGTGACTTACAACTCAGATACTGGCGATAGCGAAGAGGAGGGACATGTCGTGCTCGATGGCGGACCTTACAACGAGCACATCGAGGCCAGCCACTCTAATTACAATATTCGCACCCAGACGGGAACGTTTTACAGCGTGATTGGAACGGTGGGACTGCAGCCACCGAAGTCGCGCTATGTTCTGACGACCAGCAATCCGTTTGCCTTCACAGGAAAAATTGTTGAGAAGCACGGGCCTGAGCATTATCTGGTGCGGCAAGGGACAGTCACTACCTGCGAGTTGCCGCGCCCGAAATGGCTGTTCGGAGGGCATCAGATTTCGGTGGACGTGGATAGCACGGCGAAAATATATAACAGCGATTTCCGGTTGATGACGATACCGGTGTTCTATTTTCCTTATGTCAGCGTTCCGGTGCAGAGAGAGCGGCAGAGCGGAGTGCTGATTCCGACGTTTGGAAACTCGTCCACTAAAGGATACATTGCCGGGGATTCCTTTTACTGGGCGCCCAATCGCAGCACGGATGCCCTGGCGGGGGCGGATTACTATTCGAAGCGGGGTTGGTTTGAACGGGGAGAATTTCGCTTTCGTCCGAGTGATAGCTCTTTCATTTTCTTTACTTATGCGGGGATGGTGGATCGCGGCATTGGTTATCCTCCGCAGAACCAGGGGGGCGAGGACGCGCATTTTATAGCCGAACGTCCCTTTGGAACGTTTCGCGGGGTGTCGAATATCGATTATCTGAGCTCGTTCGTTTTTCGCATCGCTTTTACCGACGTATACACGCAGGCGATTGATTCGGAGGTCAGATCGCAGATTTTCCTCTCGAACACGACCAATGGATTTCACTTCGACGGTCTGGCTGAGCGCTACCAGAACTTTGAAGTGTGCGTTCCGCCTGCAGTGCCGGAGCCGGGCACATGCACCACGATCACGCAGGAGGAACTGGTTCGAATTTTGCATACGCCGAGCTTCTTCATCTCGGGTGAAGAGCGGCAACTGGGACACACCCCCTTCTATTGGTCTTTTGAGAGCGCGGCTGAGGGATTGCAGCGGCGCGAGGCGCCTGAGTTTATACCGGAACGCCAGTTCGGCCTGCGCACAGCTCCGCTCGTGGGGAGGTTCGATTTGGAGCCTTCGCTTTCAATGCCGCTGGAGTGGCGAGGATGGTCGTTCCGTCCCGCAGTCACGTTGCGGGATACGTTTTACACACAACGTTACGATGCGGAATTGGCAGCGACGACGGGTCAAGCCGAAGACGAGGTTATCAATCGCAAATCACTGGAAACTTCGGTAGAATTGCGCGCACCCGCGTTGTCGCGGATCTTCGATCGTCCGTGGCTCGGGCGCAAATGGAAGCACGTGATCGAGCCTCGCATGCGCTACGACTACGTAACCGGTGTCGATAATTTCGCCGATATCCTCCGTTTTGATGCCACCGACATTCTCACCGACACGAATGAAATTGAGTACTCGGTGGTGAATCGGCTTTATGCCAAGCGACTGGACCCGAAGGCCGAGGACTGCGACCTGCCGAGCATGAGCACGCTAACCATCGGCGGCGCTCCGCATACCGGCGCGGTTCCGTGGGAGGTGCTTCGGACTCCTGAGGAAAAGATCTGTGCGACTGGGCCGCGGGAAATTTTGAGCTGGGAGCTGGGGCAAAAGTATTATTTCGATCCGACGTTCGGGGGCGCCCTGGTGCCGGGGCAAAGGAATGTATTTACGTCGACCGCGGATTTTACGGGGATTGCGTTTCTCGATTCCGAGGAGCGATTCGCTCCTCTTATTTCGCGGCTGCGCGTCGAGACCAGCCCGCGCACAAACACGGAGTGGGATCTCGACTACGACGTCAAGACCAATCAAATTACTTCGAGCCTGGCGCTCGTGAATTACCATTATGGGCCGTTTACGATTGGCGGCGGCGATGCGTTTCTGCGAGTGATTAACAGCGCGACGGCAACGGCGCCGACCACGGCAACGGAAACGGAATTTCATCAATTCCGGATTTTGTTTGGTTACGGCCAGCTGAACAAACGCGGCTTCAGTGCCGCGACCAGCTTCGGTTTCGATGCCGATCTGGGCTCGCTGCAGTATGCGACGGCGCAGACAAGTTACACTTGGGACTGTTGCGGTATGAGCGTAGAATACAGGCGATTCGCGCTAGGCGCTGTGCGCAACGAAAACGAATATCGCTTTTCCTTCACGCTCGCGAATATTGGGGAGTTCGGCAACCTTAAGCGGCAGGAGCGGCTCTACTGAACGACTTCGGCAGCCCTGGCATCTTAACGAAAACTCTCAGTTCCCGGAAGCCCGATGGCGGGGGGACTTCTTCTTCAGAAAGGCGATGGTGACGGCCGCGATTATTCTCGATCAAAAAGTTGAACGACTGCGGGAGATTCTTGGCGGAAGCGGTCGTTTGCTGGTGGCCTATTCGGGCGGAGTTGACTCCGCTTTTCTGACCTGGATGGCACATCGCGTATTGCACGGCGGAATGCTTGCTGTGATCGCCGATTCGGCCAGCCTGGCACGGACTCACCTCGAAGACGCGCTCGCGTTTGTGCGCGAGCGCGGGATTCCGGTCGAGGTTGTCGAAACCAGGGAACTGGAAAATCCCGCCTACGTTCGCAACGATGCCATGCGCTGTTTTCATTGCAAGGATGAGCTGTTCAACGTCCTCGAGCGCTATCGCGAGGTCCACGGATTTGAGGCCATCGCTTACGGAGTTAACGCCGACGACGCGGGAGATTTTCGCCCGGGGCAACAGGCTGCACGACTGCACCATGTACTGGCGCCGCTGTTGGATGCCGGGTTGAACAAAACCGAGATTCGCGAATTGGCGCGACAGGCTGACTTGCGGGTGTGGGACAAACCGGCTTCCGCTTGTCTTTCATCCCGCATGGAGTATGGACGCGCGGTTACGCCCGAAGCCTTGAGCGTGATCGAGCGCGGGGAGGACGCACTGCGGGGAATGGGGTTTCGGCAATTCCGGGTGCGCCATCACGGCGAGATCGTGCGCATCGAGATAGCGCGTGAAGAGTTACCCCGCGCTTTGAGCGCCGAGATGGCTCGACATTTCACCGCGGTGTTCAAAGGACTGGGATTCAAGTTCGTAACTCTTGATCTGGAGGGATTCCGGTCTGGTTCGATGAATCAGCTGCTGAGTGCTGAAGAATTGCTTCGAGGTTCGGCCGAGGGGCCGGGCTTCGAGGCCGACCCCAGCGGCTAAAGCCGCATTCAAAACCATGACGGTTATCGCAGCCGTAACCCCTCTGCGGCCACCAGAATCGATCTGCTGCGCAATACGAAATGTTTCGTCGACGTTCCTCAGTCGATGGCCTTTACCCGCCGGAGACATGGTGTGTTTCGCCTGGGGGCCGGGGACGGCGGTCCGAACCGCGGTCTTGCCCGCGTGAGATAATCAGACATCTTCCTTCATGTTCAGGTGGCTTCGATTCATGCTAGTGCGACGAGCTTTTTTGG
>Ga0302179_10001822_pt1 | contig 12647 bp, 18 predicted proteins | sample I_Palsa_E3_1_FD_198788 | JGI IMG/M metagenome (GOLD analysis project Ga0302179, IMG submission 198788) | Peat permafrost microbial communities from Stordalen Mire near Abisko, Sweden - I_Palsa_E3_1 | ecosystem: Environmental > Terrestrial > Soil > Palsa > Peat permafrost | place: Sweden...
CCACGTAACGCTACATGATCATCTTATTATTTCGGCGGGCGGCTGGTGTATTGGTAAAACAGTCCACACCAAACGATACAAATAACCAAAGCCATTACTTCATTCAACTTGGAAACAGAGTAGAATCTTTTACCCGAATAATAAAGAGTTTTATAAATCGGTCCTGAAACATACTCTTCTAAATGATCGATATGGGCTTCCCAATTGCGTTGCCACTCTTTGCTACCCCGAATTACTAAATACCAAGATAAACAAAACAAGGAGCCCAATAAGATCAAATACAAATCAAGACGCATTTCCAAGGCTTTTTGATTGTGGTCGCTCGTCAAAAGCGAAATATACCCCCCAAAAATCAATACTATAAATCCCCAAAAATATGCAGCCCTGGTCCAAAATTTATCTATTTCATAATTTCTGTTTTCCCAAGCCTTGGTGTAAGCCTTTTCCAATTTTTGCTTATTTACTACCTTAAACGCGCCATTTATTTTTTCGATGCCAAACCGCTTAAAATAATCATCTTGACTTATGGATGGATAAACGGTTCTTTTTCTATACACAAGTTTCCAAAGAGCTAATGCCTTTTTCTCTAAATACTTCAAGCTTTTTTTTATAATTCTGTGCATACGCGCTGAAAAAAGCAAAGTAATCTAACTTTCGGTTAACCCCAACAGTATTTTCGCCGTATTTTATTCAATTCCCACCTTCGAAACGCATGCTTTTTACCTACCTTCCTCGATTCGATTTTTCCTGCCAAGGTCCAGCGTCTGAGCGTCAGCGGAGACACATTCAACAGGAGCGCCGCCTCCTTCAACGTCAACCACTCCTTAGCCTGGACCGCCTTAATCTCCCCTTCACTAATAAACGCCTTCGGCTCTCGCTTAACCATCGTTTCGTCCTCAACATGCTGAATAGCCTTCTCCCTCTGTTTAACCTTATAAAATCGCTTTGCGCAAGCGTCAGAACACGTCTCCGTAGTTGTCTTCCTGGCAATAAATTCTTGCTTACAGAATGCACAAATCTTGACAATTCTCAAATTACTGCTCGTGAATGGAGATTTTTTGTTGTTTTGATTGGTTCGTGTGCAGATAACTCGAAGTTCCTTCAGAAAAACCACGTTAGCGCCAAATTAATAAGTCTGATTGTCAATTACTTGTAAAAAGCATTATATCAAATATGATATAATTGCAAAGAAAAAATGGCTAAATTTGTCTTCAAATCTTTTGTATGACCAATCCCTTACAGCGCATTTCTATAAACCCGGAAGTACGATTTGGCAAACCCTGCATCACAGGTACACGTATTGCCGTTGGGGATATATTATCCTGGCTGGCATCCGGTATGACCTATAAAGAAATCGAGGAAGATTACCCGGACATAAAAGAAGAAGATATAATGGCTGCGCTTGCATTTGCCGCTAACAGGGAAGCAATGGTTAAAATCCTTGTAGGATGAAACTCTTGCTGGACGCCAATCTCTCCTGGCGAATGCTCCCGGTTCTCAAGCAACACTTCGATGATTGTTTTCATGTAGATTCCATCGGTCTGACTGTTCCGGCAAAAGACTCAGAAATTTGGGATTATGCCTCGAAAAATGATGTGATCATTGTAACCAATGATGAAGATTTCATTGACTTTCTCAATGTGAAAGGATTCCCGCCCAAAGTAGTTTTGCTGAAGACCGGAAACCAGAGCAGATTATATATCACGAATCTTCTCATCCAGAGAAAAAATGAAATACTTTCCCTGTCAAAATCATCCGATGTCGGGTTATTGGAAATAGTCTCTAAATAACTCAAGTTCTGAAATCAATTTTGCTGTATCATATTGTATCAAATCGTATCATATTATATCATGCAATACAAAATATACTTTTCCGCATTGGATACGGGTTTCAGAGAAATTAGCAGCAAATTCGTGACCGAATTTATTGATAAAATTTGCGTAAATAATCCCCTTCCACCTTTGTGATATCTATTAAGGAATAATGCTTTATATCTGCAGTCGTCATCACGTCCAACATATCTACGGTGTTTTTATAAGTAGTATTTTCTGCTGCCTTGATTACCACAGAGAAATTCTTGTCGGACCTTCTTTCTTTCAAAAGGTCTGTTATCTCTGGATAGGTGTATTTTTTGCCTTTTCCCATATCGCCACCAGTATAGGCATATATGTCTTCGCTCCCGGAAAGGAGAATTACTAGTCGTGACGATTTAGGGAAGCCGGACAATGAATCAGGCTTGTCAGGCTCATTTCGGGGCAGGTTTAGCTTGAGTGGTGGCTGCTGTTCTCCTCGCAGAGCCGACTTTACACTTGGAGGAGTGATGAAACCGAATGCTTTTTCTTCATTGATATCTCCAGAGTCTACCGAACGCCTGTATACATCATGATTATTTGCCAAATCGACCATTTTTTGAAAGTTGCCTAACATGTCGGCACCACCGCCAGGTTTTAGAACCATCGATAAATCACCGCTTTTTATTCTCTCAAACAACGTACTGACAAAAGCAGTATCAGTAATTTTTCCATTATGGACATCCTGCATCTGCCTGCTAATACCTGTATAATAAATAATCGAATCATAACCCAACACAAGACATGTTAACCTTTTATTATCCACGTTTGCGCTATCTCCGGTGTGAACTTGACCGCAACTCATCAAGCAGGTTGTTATACTGATTAAGTATAGCGCGACATTTTTCATTTTTTCTAAGCCGATTTATTTCTCCAATAAATTCCCTCATTGACTATCAACTCGTAGGATCAAAAAGTTTAATATTCCAAGGTGACAATACAAAATATACTTTTCCGCACTGGACGTGGGTTTGCGAGGAATTAGTCCCAGACTAGTAATAGGAACATCTTATCCTGCCCAAGTCATTGCTTCTCATATTTATATCGCCTATCATTGCGCCATTCAGTAACTATTGGGTTCAACTCCTGTTTAAAGAAAGGACCGTACAAATAAGCATGTATAAAAACAGGCATGTCATAATATTTACCTGCCGCGATACAGTATTCCTTTGTCTTATCTCGGGCCAATCCAATTTCTTCGACATGCTTTTCCCAATGCTTACTCGTCTGTTGCCCCATGCTCTCGGAATATTCATATTTCTTCAGCGCACTATTGAGTTTATCCCAATATTTTATCGAAAACTTATAATCCATAGAAAGCCGAGCAGCAGAACGAATGTGATTAAAAAAATAAACATAATATAATTCGGTAGCCCGTTGACTGGCTAGGTACAATTTTTCCAAATCTCGATTGATATCCACAAAATACCCAGCTTCGTATGTTGGCACCGAATGTGCTTTTAATTCAATTAAGCATTGTGGGGCATTTTGCCGGTCAGTAATAGCAATATCAAACCTCTTATCATTGGGGGTATCCTTCCATTCCCGATGCACAAGCAACTCAGTATCCGCCCATGTGTGCAAAGAGTGCGCAATTCTATCCCGTAGTGGGTTTTCAATTTTGCTCGTGACGGCCAAATAAGCCAATTCATCATCACGAAAGCCATCGTTTATATGATCGAAAGCCTTTTCGATTGATTCTTTAAAATTCATACAATAAAATGCTGTGATAAAATAAAAGTAGTAAAAGCCGAAAACAACTATCGACCTGTCGACTACAATAGCATCTTTTTCTTTTGAGCTTCGAATTCTTCTTGTGTTAGAATACCTTTTTGAACAAGTCCATGTAGCTTTTCAAGTTCTGAAGCAACGTCAATTTGCGACCTACTTTCAGGGTACGTTTGTTCCGCTGTCTTAATTTGTTCAGGCTTTTTAGTTTGTATACTCATTAACTTTTTGAATTCAGAGTATATTACCGGAATATTTTTGCTTGGCGTAATAACAACGTCACAGTCGGCTCCCATATAACTTACAGTCAAATGAAGGTGATTTTCTTTTCTCCTTCTCCCGCCCATTGCTGCACCAGCCAAAAGTCCAATACCGCCTGTCAAGAGGCCACCAACAATCGCACCTGCTGCTGCTTTACCCGCTGAACGAAAATTTTCTTGATTTAGTCCGACTTCAATTATGTCGTCTGGCTTGAGAATTACTTTTTTTCTTGTAAAACCAATGAGAATTTTGAATTCAACTTCCTCAGGTCGGAATTGAATTGTTACTGGATTTGGCCCTTTAATGTCTGGAAAGCCAAGTTCATACTTTTCAGCAAAGATTGGAAATTTTAATGTGCCAAAGAATCCCATAGGATTTCGTTTTATAGGTTAAGAGGTTAATGACTAATTCAACTAAGAAACCTCAAGATTATTGTTCAATTCGCTATTTTAATGGATTTATCGGCATGAGACACTGTATTTTAAGTGTTTCTACTTAACCTAAGTTCTATACAGTTATCCCCACTCATTGATTGTTATTTCACCGGCTCAAGCCTGAACAGCACGTACTTTCACGCAAATAAATTTGGAAGCTTATCTGTTATACTTTTTCATATTTTCCAGGAAATCCGGCGGCAATTGAACCGTGACCAGCTTTTGGAGCACCTCGGGATCTGGCCGAAAGGTCAAGGCGGACTTTTGCGGCGTTACCAAGTCCCAACTCTCCAGATCATGTCGGCTTCGTAATATGTGGAAAGGCTGGTCATCTTCAGCCTGTTTAGCCAGGTAATGTGCTGCCAAAAAGGTAAAGCTCCCTGTTCCGGACGAGATACCACCGTCTTCCAGCGGGAGGGCCAGCTGAAACATGAAGTTGCGGACATAGAGACAGAACATATGCAATGGATATTGATGGTCGGCAACCTTTCTTCGATATAATAGGGCAGTTGGATGAACGATGCCGCGATCGCTCTCGACCACGTCGATCGTTCGGAATCCGCTGGACTTCCGGGCAGCTTCTTCGATCCGCAGTGTGGTAAGAGCCCTGCCATATCCCGAAACGTCATTGTTGGGCAATGCGGAAAGGGCATTCTTTAGAAAGGCCTGATAAACAAGAGCCGGGGTGTATGGCAATGGAGTGGTATCAACAGTGATTTGACCATCGCTTAGCTTTCCGCCAAATCCACCATCCTTAATCTGTTCGAATAGGATCAATTGTCCTAATCGCCGGCTTTGTATACTACCGTCACTCGAACTGAAAATGAATCGCTTATTGCCCGGGCGAATATCTGAAAAGATGCGATGAAGTCCCAACCAAGCACCCATGTTTCGCTCATACTCTCCGAATTGGCTATTGCATGCGTCACACTCTTCCGCCCAAATCCAATAGGGATTGCACAGCAGCTTAGAGAACCGGTGGGGATCGTGGTCAAAAGTCGTCGTTTCAGCGTCCTGGCCACAGAAGCGACATTTCCACGTGCGCCTCAGAGGTAGATTGGGGCTCGTCGTCCAATCCATTGGATATTGGAGATAGGGTTCGTAGACTTCGGTAAACTGGTCGTAGATCTCGATCTCTTGCTGAGGCAATTTATACATCATACCCGAAATTATTAACAAAAATTAACCGTATCATACCGCATCAAATCGTATCATACTGTATCATTGCGTACCTTTATGCGCCCCTGCAATTACTTCTTCATCAAGCCTTCCAGCAACTATACCTTTTTCAAGGTCATTGACAGTCAATGTTTTTAATCCGGCCGATTGCTTACCCGAAAAAATCCGAATTAGACCTCCTATCATATCTATACCCTCTCCCTTAAAGTAATCAGCTGCCATAAATTTTGAAACGTCGACATTAAACCTTTTTCCATACTCAATAAGCAAATCACTAGCATCATCACCATACACCCCAAGATCATCGTACAGTCGTGTGCAAGGAGTTACTTCATTTTCATGTACCCCGACTAGTTCAACTGTATTATTACGCAGCAATAAGGCAGTCGCAACCGGTTCCTATTTTGCAAGGTTGGCGGGCATATTTGCCTACAAATTCCAACTGTATTCGCTTCGGATAGGGGTAAATAAGATCGTCAAATTTTTCTTATTCCATGGTTTTGGAAGGGAATTGATACGATTTTACCCTGAATAGGACTGCCTCATTTACCGAGAACGGGGCAGTGTTACCAGTGAACGTGATGTGCTCATGGGTGTACTGCGGTTTTATCGGTCTGATTGAACAGAAAGAACAGGAACTCCCCATCTGTTGAAGCGTCTTTATGAAACGTACCGGCCAAGTTATAGGCTACAGGCTGCTGAATACAGGAAACATATCACATTGCGAAATCGATACCCGGCTCCTTGTTAGCCTAGCCCTTCATTGCATGGCCTCATCTGTAATAATCGCCCATAATCACCCGTCCGGCAATCTCACACCCAGTGATGCAGACATGGCACTTACAAAAAATGTCAGCCACGCCTTAGCTCTTATCGATATAACGTTACTGGATCACCTAATTATTACAGTCGATGACTGGTTTTCGATGGCGAATGAAAAGTTGCTATAACTCTAGTTTGAACGTCTGGACCACCTGTTCCAAGTGATGCCGATATACAACTCACTATGCAAAAAAAGAAGGCCTTGCAAACTATTGTTTCCTCCGGCGGGTGGCACTCAATGGCCATAGGGGGGTGGCTTTGATCTAAATACTCGCCTTATTAGCTTTTACAACTAAATAGTTGACAAAAGCACTAGAAGCAACCAGCATAAACAAAGCATCTTCTTGGTCAAGATTCGGTTCGTCGGTCAAAGCATGCCTAATTCCATCACCATCACTCGTGTATCCATAAATTTTCAAAAAACCTTGCTCCAATGCTGGATGGATTGGAATAGCTTTCTTCAAGTCTTTCAAAGCCATTGCCAAGTCAGCCTTTTTATTATTTGAAATTTCCTTACAAATGGACTCAATTGCAGATATAGATTCCTTGATGGAGTTTCTATAATCTGGATTTTCTCTATCAGCCAATTTATTTAAAGCAGTATTGAGGTGAATACTTGCCCCTTTGTACTTCTTTTTATCGGCTGTATTATCGATCGCCTTTTCTATTTCACGTATTTCCGTTTCGCTGGTTATGGGTGCAAGTATTTCCTTAATTATTCTATAGCCGGATAGTTCACGCTTTAAAACGAAATTAAGGTCGTTTATGAAGTTTTCCCGATGCATTGGTAATTCTCGGCCTTGAATTACAAAATCGATAAAATCATATTTGTCCAAATAATTCCACGAAAACCAATGCTTACGCATTTGATTAACAAGCGAAAATTTATCATGAGGCATTTGATCGGTCGGAAATTTCAAAAAGGAGAACCAGATTGCATGAAACAAATCGTAATATCGAGAATAAGCCATTGAATTAGTTTCCTCTTTAATCATGGGCTGGTAAATATAGTGATCTAGCACGTTCCAAATGCTATTAGCCAACTCCGCATCCATTGAATCAACTTGAATCGTAGTTCTCAGTTCCCTTTTTCCAATTCTTTCAGAAAATCGGCTACTCATATCAAATTTAATTAAGTGTTATCGATCTGTATATTCACGTAATCAACCCTTTTCAAATTTAGCAATTATATAGCGGAAACAGGGAAAAGTTGCACATTCTTTCCACATGCCAAGTCAAATATCACACGCTACCAGCGTCAACTTGTCCTTCGTTCAAGCTGCACCCTACTGGTCTTTAAAAGTTACCGCATCCGGCTTCCTTTAACCATCCTCTCCAGCTTCGCCCGGCCTAATGGCTTTTTCCCGGACCTGAAACTTGTATAATCGCATTGCGAATTTGTCAGAACAACATTAGGATTATTTGCCAGCGCAGGGTTTTACTATTTATCAATGCTCAGTATAATCTAAACGAAATTATGTAGATTAGATACAAAAACATTCTGAACATGGAGCAGTCAAGAATTATTTATAAATATAGGAATTGGAGTATTGACTATCACAAGAACTGTCTATTAAAGAATCAGTTGTATTTTTCAAGCCCTAGGGAATTAAATGATCCATATGATTTTAAAATTCATTCAGACTTCTCCCTGTTAGACACAGACTATAAAAAACTACAATATATTGATCTAGGAATAAATAACGCTTCAAAAGAACAGCTTCAGAAAATTGGAAACATCAATGCTTACAAGAAAAGGATGTTATCTTTTATGAAATCGAACCCTGAACAATTCCAATCGGAACACGACGTTATGGAAACTGCAAGATCAAGTATCCGATTCGGTATTTTATGTTTTAGCCTGAAATGGAATAGCATTTTGATGTGGACGCATTACGCAAATAGTTCCAAGGGATTCTGCTTCGGACTAAATAGGGAAAAGATAGAAGCCGATAAAATCGGCATGTCTGGATTAGTAAAATACCAAAATGAATTTCCTTCTATAGATCCTTTAGATACTAACCACATGGAAAAAATAATCAAACAAATGCATTTCAAGGCTGAAGTCTGGAGTTATGAAGAAGAATATAGAATTTCTATAATTAAAGAGCAGGCGCTATGGCCCGCCGATAGATTGTATGCGTTCCCGGATGAATACTTGGAAGAAATCATCTTGGGGTTAAATATTTCAGAGAAAGATGAAAACGAAATTTTAAGAATTGCAAAGGTTAAGAACGTTCCTGCTTTTAAGATGGTCAAAAAGCATAACTCCTTTGATATTTACCGAAAACCTTGTAAATATGAGTACATAGTATGAGGTTATTTTCAAAATCGAAGTGAATTATATTAGGCTCGATACCTATAATTGGCTTTATGTAGGAAACGTAGGATTTAGAGGAAAGCGCCAACAATGGCAAACTAGCATATCCCTGGATAAGAATTTGAGATAATAGATTTTTTCTAGCCATTGTAAGAATACTGTAAAGGGGTTAACTCTGTGAATTTAGCAAAAACTCCCGGCTAATCAAATGCTTCTTTCCAACCCGGTTCGTCTTGACAGCCCCCTCCTTTATCCATCGCCGTAACGTCTCCACCCTAATATTAAGCATTAGGCTTGCCTCAGAAACCGTCAAAAAAGGTTTCCGGGTCAGTTCATCCCAATTCACCGGATCATGGCTTAATTTCAAAGGCTCAACCCTCATAAGCGCCTTTGCTGCGCCCAGTTTCTTATCCCGTTCATCTTTCTTATAGCCTACCGTTACAGGCGTGAGAACAATAGCGCATCCGGACGATCGTGGCTACTAACTCCTAGTGAGCTTTTTAATTAACAATATCAGGATCTTTCAGCTTTTTAAGAATAAAGTCCTTCAACTCCGCATACTTCGATTCTCCCATTGCTTTAGCTGGAAACAAGTAGATCGTTCCGGTCTCGCTATTCAAAGTTATGTGAGTGGGTGATATAGATGCCTTTCGAATGTTCTTCCATTTTTCAATAACTGTTTCGTCCTCATTGACCACTTCAAAACACTGAGAATTTAGATTCAGATATTGCTTTTCATACTTAGATAGTTGCCTCAAATATTCGTTCACGCTATTTTTCCATTTAAAATATTTTCTTGCTCGCATTGAAAAAATAATCAAGCATACAACAACGACCATATTTGTCAAGGAGAATAAAACTACCCATTCAATCTTGTTAGAAAATGACAGCAGGTAAAATAATCCTGAAAATAAGATAAAAATGAAGGAGGTGAGTAGAACTGCCTTAGTATGCTTATATGAAAAGACGCTGCCTCTTCCCCTAGTGAAATAGAGCTCTTTTATCGATTGCATTCCATTGGTTAGCTCAATGGAAAAAACGGTGTCCGGGCTCGAATATTCAGCAGAAGGCTCCATTTAACAGCTATTTACCCACTAAACTAATGAAACCGGTTAACTTATGCAAAGTAACCTGGTTAAACATATGCTTCCTCCCCACCTTCTCCGATTTCACCCTCCCAGCCAATGTCCAGCGCCTCAACGTCAGTGACGATACTTTCAGCAGCAAAGCCGCCTCCTTCAGTGTCAACCACTCCTTTGCCTGAACGAACCGAACTTGTTCTCCAGTAATAAACGCCTTAGGCTTCCGTTTAACCATCGTTTCAACCTCCACTCGCTGGATTGCCTTCTCCCGTTGTTTAATCTTGTATAATCGCTTAGTACAACAGTCAGAACACGTCTGGCTAGTCGTTTTCTTTGCAATGAATTCCTGCTTGCAATAGGCGCAAATCTTGACAATTCTCAAATTCTTAATTAAGCGTTTTCATAGACCGCGCTTTCATCTTCATTGAATGTTCTCTTTTCAGGAAAGCGAAAGATAAATATCGCCAGCAACAACGGTATTGAATAAGATACAAAAACAGAAAGCCCCATTTCTTTTATGGCCGGCGGAGTATGCATGTAGTGGAAGTAAATTAAGCAGGAAACGATTTCACATAATAACGCAATACCGGCAGCTATGAATTTCTTGGCTATTAATTCCCATGCCTGCTGGTTCATATAGGCCACTGTCGCAAAAAGCAATAGGAAACTCGGAAAAGTATATACCAATCCGGCCAATAGGCCGATCCAGTAAAACTCATTGAACGTCAGCCCTATTCCGTAACTGTTCGTCCAGTACCATACTAAAGGTCCGGTCACTGCACAGGTAATCCATACTTGCAGAGCATATAGAAATGGATGTTTAGTGTTATGGGATTGAGTCATATTTATGGCTGTGAATTTAACAAAATCTCCCGGCTAATCAAATGCTTCTTTCCAACCCTACTGGTCTTAACGGTCCCCTCCTTTATCCATCTCCGCAAAGTCTCCACCCTTATATTCAACAAAAGGCAGGCTTCAGAAACGGTCAAATACGGCTTCCGGGTCAATTCCTCCCAGTCGACGAGATCGTGCCTTATATTCAAAGGCTCAACCCTTATAACCGCCTTCGCAGCACTCAGTTTCTTATCCCGCTCATCTTTTTTATATCCTTTACGATTACAGGCATGAGAACAATATCGCGTCCGGACAGTTTTTGCTGTAAACTCCAGCCCACAATATTGACAAATCTTGGGAAGTCTAATATTACTACTCATGGTGGGGTTTTGGTGTTTGCTTCTGTTGAAAAGGGAGCTTTTAAGAGCGATTAGCTGACTTTGAGAGCGTTTCGCTGCTATAATTTCCCCTTATGCAACCGGAAGGTCCCCTAAAAACAAGTGTAGTGTCCAGATTAGTAACAAAAAATCGGCTACTAAAGGCAAAAGAAAGTAAAGAAAGGCAGAAGAAACTCTGTGAGAATGAATGGATAAGGAATACAAACCGTATAAACTGTGCATTTCCGCTAGTGCGCTCACTTCCCAATACAAAACTTCGAAAAAATATAATCCAACCGATCCTCACTCGTTATCTCCCCCGTGATTTCCCCCAGATAATGCAAGCAATGCCGTATATCCAGCGACAGCAAATCCCCCGGCAGCAACTCATCCAACCCTTTCCGTATCGTCCTTAACGACTCATCCACCTTGCGCAACGCCTCAAAATGCCGTGCATTCGTGACCATCGTCCCATCCGTTGCTTCCCCTTTCAGCACCAGGTCCACCAATCGCTGTTTCAGCACATCGATCCCTCTATCTTCCTTCGCGGAAATCAACACCTCCTCGGGAAACCGCACCTGCACCGCAGTAGCAGTAGCCACACCCACGATGCCCGCAACCCCGATAATCGCCTTTCCTTCCGTCGGCAAAAAAGTTCGCATTTTGCGAACTTTCCCAGACCCCTTGCCCGCTTCGCCCCCGGCAATCCCATCGCGTCCATCGCCCGCACCATTCGCACCCCTGCTTCCCTCAGCCTTCGCACCGTCCGGATCTCCGGCATCGCCCGCACCCTCAACCTTCGCATCCCCTGCCGCCGGCAATTCAGTATTCATTTTGAATACTTTCTCAGACCCCTCACCCGCGCCACCCGCAACCCCAGCAACGCTGCTACCCCCGTGTCCCGCCTCCCCCTCAACCCCGCCAGCAGCCGCACCCGCACCTCCCATCACCCCCGAAACGCCACCATCGCCATGGGCCGCCCCCACATCCACCTTATTCCCCACCAGCAAAAACACCTTCCCCTTCGCCAACAACTCAGTTCGCATTTTGCGAACTTCCTCCCCCCCATCCTCATGAACATCAAAAAGATAAATAACCACATCCGCCTGCTCCATCTTCTCCAAACTCCTCCCCACCCCAATCTGCTCAATCACATCCGTCGTATGCATCCTGATCCCCGCCGTATCGATCAACCGAAAAATAATCCCTTCAATATTAAGCGTCTCCTCGATAGTGTCACGTGTCGTCCCCGCAATAGGCGAAACAATCGCCCGCTCTTCCTGCAGCAGTGTATTCAGTAAAGTCGACTTGCCCGCATTCGGCTTCCCCACAATCGCCACGGACACCCCGTTGCGGATCACATTGCCCAGCCGAAAGGATTGCAGCAGTACGGAAGTCGTCGCAGCAGCCTCATCAATGAGATGATACAGTTGTTTGCGGTCTGCAAATTCAACATCTTCCTGCGAGAAGTCCAGTTCCAGTTCGATCAGTGCGGATAGGCTGATCAGTCGCTCCCGCAGGTCGCGCAACGCTCTCGAAAACCCACCGCGTACAGTATGAAGCGCTGTGCGCGCCGCGGCAGCCGTCTGGGCGGAAATGAGATCAGCAACAGCTTCAGCCTGGGCCAGGTCCAGTTTGCCATTTAAGAACGCACGTTGTGTAAACTCTCCTGCCTTCGCCAACCGGGCCCCCTGGTGCAACAAAGCAGAAATCACCCGCTCCAGCACAAAGGCGCTCCCATGACAGGAGATCTCGACGAC
>Ga0302179_10001827_pt1 | contig 12629 bp, 11 predicted proteins | sample I_Palsa_E3_1_FD_198788 | JGI IMG/M metagenome (GOLD analysis project Ga0302179, IMG submission 198788) | Peat permafrost microbial communities from Stordalen Mire near Abisko, Sweden - I_Palsa_E3_1 | ecosystem: Environmental > Terrestrial > Soil > Palsa > Peat permafrost | place: Sweden...
AATTCTGGTGTGACTTTCTATGCTTTGTTCTCCTTCTTCAACCTCTTGTTTTGAGCGGGGTGATATCGAGCGGAGTAATATCTAAGAATAAAAAGTGCTGTGGATAAGTTAAGCTCAAATTACGATGGTACGGATGATACTATCAGGGACACGACGTTCTAGCAACAATTGACTGAACAAAAACTAGTGGGTCATATTATCAGAGTAGATATCTCGTCGCGTCCGTGCCATGTGCAGCAGAACATTCCGTTCCGTCATGCAAAGTCTTGTATCTTGTTCAGACGGAGATCTGAAGATTGTCACACCTCGGAGTCCTAAAGACTGAGGTGGCTTCAGTTATCGACACTGTTTCTTTTATCGAATCTTCAGGATCGTCGTATCCAGCCCACCCATCGCTTTTGCTAGCCTTCTAATGATTCAGGCTCACTGAATTATCAAGTTCCAAAATATTTCAGCAGGGAGAAGCAGCTGGTCTAAAGCATTGCGAAAAGCGACGACTAGTTTTTTTATGGCACTAAGCTGTTAAAACGCGTAATGCTGAGGGGTTTTTGAAATGTGAAGCGATTCTAGTCGTGTTTTGTGGGGAGTTCGCTTTAATAGCGACACACACTAATTTCCAATTACGCGTCTTGTTGTGATTATAGTGAAATTGCTCTTCACACGATAAGGCCCTGCATAGCGCAAAGCGATAACGTGTTAATATGTATGTCCATCGTGCGGCCTAAGGTGAATCGCGAAAAGCGAGCTGGAGACTAGTGGTCGGCTATAAGGAGGCCAGGCTGTGGGGATCCAATCGCCGGCCTTCAACGCCGGATCGGCGGAGCAGCGGCCCCTGTATTTCGAATTAAGGTTACTGCAAGATCACGTAATTTATCAGAATGAGCCACGTTCCTTGGAGGGGCGGGAACCATATCTACATATAATGTGGTGCACCGTGCACGGGCCTCCCTAGTATACGGAAGCCGAGAGAGCAAAATTTTCCGCATGCAGTTCACTGCAGGGGTTCATTTGCCAGATCTCGGCCGAAGAAATCTCTGAGATTCGCTGTGTGATTAGACTTTTTCCTGGATGTTATATCTCATTTTCTATTGTTTGCCAGTCTCTGCTAGCGCTGTTTGTGAAGAATAAGGTCGACAGTATATAAGTAGGTTGTGAAGTCGACGCTCGGTCCTCTTTAACGTGAAGCCAATTAATTTAACTGTGCAGAACCAACCTCTCCGGTCTCTCCTGCCGACCACCTCGAGACGTGTATAAGAGGGCCTCCGATATCCCCAACGCACTCAAATCACAGAAAACACTCTTGGGAGATTCATCGCAAATGTCTTATCCTTCAGTTGGGCCAGTGCTCGTCGCTGGATATCCTTCGTGCGGACAATGCCTCTCGGCTAGCGCTGTGGCCTCGGGTGCGGCGGTGCAACTACAACATCCGGGACATGACATACACTCGGCCATAGCCTCCCAGCAGCAGCAACAACACGCTATAACAAGTCCGCAATATTATACGGTCTCCCCTCAGCCAACTTATTCTCTGCCGCCATCTACGTCCGTCTCCCGCGTCTCCACGCCCACCGCTTTCTCAGCACCAAACTCGAGCAACCTGCAGTTCTTCAGTCTTCTCGCTGCCTGGCCTATGAGCGGACCAAGCTACCCAGACGCGGTCAACGCCTACCTTCAAAACCGCGGGCCTATGCCAGATTTGAATGCAGTGCAGGCACAGCTGGCCAAAGTCAGCGCGGACGTCGCCGGCGGGGTATACAATCTCCCGAACCCGTCGATAGCGAGTCCCTCGACTATTATCAGTTACTGGACAGATGGAGTGGATGTCTCGCAAACGCCGTGGGTAAAAGCGGATCCACGATATGGTGCCCCGTTGCCTCCTCCTGAACCTCTGGGACCCGTACCCGCGGGGCCGAGCGGACAGCAGCTGGAGTTGTCAGGTTATAACGGGATTATGATGTGAGGACAAGGGACCTTGAAGGAACATTTGATGTGGTCTACACAAAAACACAATTTGGAGAAGCTGGCGTTAGGTTATGAATGGCAGGCGCATACAATCTTTAGTTGATCTCTTCTTTCTCCATGTAAATAGCGTGTGTTATTAACAATAGGGTCATCTCTCGTCTTTTAGGTAGAAGTAATGCAGCTGGTTTCAGGATCTCATGGTACAACTTTCAATGTGAAATCACAGAAAATGTTGATAATACACCCTTTTACAAATTTCTATACTACAAAAAGTCGATAATGGCAATATGAATATATTGAATCCCTTTCTCTGTCCACGAAATCACTACTCAAACATTGAATCCCCCTCCTCGGCTAGCGCCGTATCCGCCTCGTGAATTCTCGTAATAATTATACGCGTCATGGTCATCCTGATAGTTCCCCCCTCCGCGGTATGCATTATCGTAAGGTCGACTTGAGTAGCCGTTATCGTACGATCCGCCATGATTTGAATATCCATAACCAGCCGGCTCATCGTGATAAGCTGTGGCCTGTCTGGCTGGGCTAGGCTGATAATCTCGTCGTACTGGCGAGGACCGTCCGGAAGAGTAGCCAGCTGCTGGAAGGACAGCTGGTGGCGGAGGATGATAACCGTCGTCGTCGTCGTGTAATGGATAAGGAACAGTCGGCGCTCTTGGCATTCGAGCTGCCGGAGGTACAGCCGCAGCAGCAGCAACCATCGGCTCCGTCTCTTTCTGAGAGGGCGGATCAACAACGACCGAATCGCCATCTAGGTATGCATGCTTGGGCGTCATATCGTTCATCTTTATGCCTTGCTCTTCATCGCCAATTCGTTCGTATTTCGGCCGTTCGGGCATAGGGAATAAACCGCCGCCGCCTGGAGTTGTCGGTGCACGAGACTGGAACGGGTTATAAGGCGGGGGTTGTTGTCCATAGCCATACTGTTGTGCGCCGTAAGCCTGCGCATCGGGTGGACGCAGACGTTCTCGAGATCGCGCTGAGGAGCGACAACAGCAACAACTGATACAATCTGCACACCCCTTAATGCAGCAAATACACCCGATGATTATTGACAGACCAATAAATATAATGATTGCAACAGGGATTCGACAGTAACTGTCATTAGTGATAGTCAGGGGAATCATCACTTTGAATGAAAACAATTCGAAGGACTGCTCCAGGCTGCCTTGAAATCAAGAACTGTGCTTGCAGCAGCGTTGGCAACGGCTGCTACTGTAGCCGCCGCATTGGCGACATTTGACGCGGTTGCCTCTGCTCCGCTAAGGTCAGGTACACCAGTGGGCACCACGCCGCCTATCAAGCGATAAGAAAATGATTGTCAAGAATAAGGGAAAATAATAAGGGGCACGTACTGTTGACGATGGACGTTACGAGATCTGCCATGATCCGTTCCTAGGAGATTGAGGTGGAAAGGGAGGGACCCGCCGACAAGGATACGCAATGATATAGTCTGACCAGGCAAAGTCGCACAGCCGCAGAGCACTGGATACACAGAGGACGGCCTTGGCAGAACGAGTCGAAGCCGTTCGGAGAAGGAATGTGTGTCGGCCGTGTTTTTGTGTGGGAGCACTGCTAATAAAATGTGGGAGATTGGTGTGGAGGGGCTGTGCGCGTCGACTAAGAATAGCACCCAATCACTAAAATGCCGCCCCTGATTTGGTGAAAGTGTGGCGTCAATATCAAGGATCAGCCGCTGAGCCACCATCAAACAAACTTAATCCCCAACCACTCCGCGATTACAGAATTTCCGGACATCGGTGGTGGCTGGCATGTCATCCGGATAGCGAAGTCGGTGCACCGCCATCATGTCACATCTCTCCTTCGCTAGCCAGATGTATCCCAGTTTCTTCAACGTCATCGAACACCGCAACATTTCTAGCCGTCCCACAAGCCTCCAGCGCAAAGTGTGAAGACTTTGGTAGACGGAAAGGCGTTTCAAATGATTGCTATTCTCGCAGAGTCGTCAATGACGGTGGTTTCAGACTTGATGGTGACAGAATTTCATTCCTTGGGGCAATACTTATGGCTGAGCAAATTGCGACCTGGGGACCAATCAACCGATCAATCAACCGAGACCCTGTACGATTGAATGTATATCCGGTCATCCGCTAAGTCACTAGGTAGAACAGATGTGAACGGGATGTGTGCTCCGTCAGTTTACTCTGGAACTGAGTTCCCATCATTCGGCGGCGGCCTATGTCTTCATGATTTTGTGGGAAGGTTTGCGGGGCATTTGAAGAGCACTTGTTGGACAAAGGCTTCTGATGAATCCTAGAGGAGAATGTAACGTATCCTACACGAGCCGGGATTGTAGTTGTTGATGAATCCGGCGATTGCGGGTACCCCCGGGGGGCTGTATGTTCCCGAAGAGGGTGGGTTGAAGCAGCATCAACTTTAGCATGACTATCCTTTGCAACACTACAGCTCGGAGCATCGTCAGCTGGGCCCCGGCTTTCCGCAGGTTAGCAATAGTGGTTATCTCCCCAAGAGCAGTCAATCCTATTGTCCATCTCACTCGAGCAAATAGGCCCAGAGAACGTGCATCTCACTTCCTTAAGGTATCGAATGCTTAGTAATTTCGATAAATGTCCTTCTGACCGACCAAAAGTCATGGTATGGATGCAATGCTCCGAGTCGTCATTCTTCCTTGTGGGATGCACACACAGCTTGTAACATGAGATTTCTGTTGGTAACAATATTCTTGTGACCAATCCCTTCCGCGGCTCTTCCGATCGCCCGATGTTATAAAGCTGGAACCTGCCGGCCCAATGTTCGGAATTCCTGCAATTTCCCCAAATCCTTCCCCCCAAAAAGCTAATCGCGATTAGATTTATTGAATAAATATCCAGTTCCGAGTCAGACGGAACCCGAAACTAATGACTCCCACAACTCCTCAAATCGAACAAGTTCCTTTGTCAGACTTTGACAAAGTATTTACTTCCTCTTACATTGGTTTGTCCTTCGATCCACAGGAGAAGTAACTGTAGATCTGGTGTCAGCCGCCTTGGGAGGCAAGATTATTGGTTTCTCGGATGAGTTTTTCGCGGCCGCATCTAACTTGATCAATCCCCTTCCACCGATTCGGCGGGCAAATACTTTCACAGAGAACGGCGCATGGTTTGATGGCTGGGAATCAAGGCGTCATAACGATGATCCAGAGGGAGATTGGGTCGTCATTAAGCTGGGAGTAGGAAGTGGCGTTGCAATGGGTTGTGAGATCGATACAGCCTTCTTCAACGGCAATCATGCTCCGGAAGCGGCTGTCCATGGGACATTCGCACCTGAAGCATCCGGAATCCCAACGACGGAGGTACCGCCCCCAACGTTCATCTGGACTAACCGCTCCCGTGAAGTGGGACGTAATACTGCCTAGACGGGAGTGCGGTCCAACCCAAAGGCATCTTTTCCGATTACCCGAACCGACCCGACGTTCCTACACACATATCAAGTTATCGATGTATCCCGATGGTGGGATAGCGCGATTCCGACTCTTTGGAGTTGTTGTTCCTGTATTTCCCACGGCCTTGGATGCCACAATTGATCTTGCCCATGTTGCCAATGGGGGCTTGGCAGTTGCTCACAGTGACCAACATTTCGGTAGAGCAAGCAATCTGCTGCTGCCCGGAAGAGGCGTCGACATGGGCGATGGGTGGGAGACCAAGAGAAGCCGTGGAGGCGATCATGTTGACTGGGTGATTGTCAGATTGGGCGCAAAAGCTATGATCGATAAGGCCGTTGTTGACACCGCGCATTTCAAAGGAAATTTCCCCAAGATGGTCAAATTGGAGGCTACGGAATCGCCAGAGGTATGTTCCTGGACTTGATTGTTAATATTAGCTTGTGCCATCGACTATTTGGACTGAGATTCTCGCACCCCAGAAAACGGGACCGCACAAAGAGCATAAATACAGCATGGAACTCCAAAATATCGGAAAACCGTATACGCACGTTCGACTTACTATAATCCCCGATGGCGGGGTGAAGAGGCTCCGTGTTTTTGGCAAGCGCATTTAATAAGTAGCATTATATCCCATAGGGAGGTAGCGTAGATATCGTAGCGTCACCCGTCACCTTAAATATTAACGACTAAGAAATCTCCATAATAGCTATATATTGCTTTCTTTCGGATACACCCTTAATTTGGGTTCGTTTCTCTTTCTACCAAGAGCTCACTCTGAAGCAGTCCTCCCTCTATTCTGCCAACGAAGGTTATGAAGTCATGAAGGAACGGAGGTGAAGTACGCATGGTTATCTGAGATACAATGCTACTGGCTATGGCTAGGTGTTAGTTCCCCTTCTGCTTCTGTATGAAGTCTTGCCCCCGTACGTCCGACTCCAAGTGGTCCACTCTGGATAAAAATACAAGATAGATCCAAGTTCCACATAAACTCCATGATATCCCAACATAGGATCAACAGTGCCAGATGCCGGATGCGGGTAGCAAAGCGTTGGGCAACAGTACAACACAGGATCCATCTTCCAATGGCCAAATGAAAAAAAGTTCTATCATAAGGCAGTCGCATTAGTTCATTCTGTAAAATCAGCGGCGCGAAAGTGAGGGATACCTCGCCAGTTTGGTCGCTCAACCATTGCATCAAATATTTGTGATATTTTGGAGAGCTCATAACCGCTTCATCGAGGATCTCACACCAGTGGACCGTCAGATATTCTTCCAGACAAAACCGCGCGAAAAGCCAAACCACCTTCCACTTTGCGATTACGGGGGCCAAGACGGTAAGTCCGTCCCATGCATGCCATGCGGACATTAATGGGATGAGATATAAGGCTTCAACGCATAACATGGGCAACGCCCTGTGCAACTGAACCTTTCCGGTCTAGGTGTCAGAACATGGCAAGACGAATGAGATACCAGAGACTGCCCTCCTAGTTTACCCCTTCTGTATTTCCACATGCAATCTTGAAAAAGCACGAGTAGCCTACTCAATACCAATTGGACGGGGAATTGGAGGGGAGTAGGAGATCCAAAAAGGGTCGAATATGCAATCAGAAGAGCCAGGGCTGAGATGACCGTGGTTCTCCAGTTACAACCCAAGCCAAACGCCCCATTTCCGTGGTCAGTTTGCTCCACCTCCTGGGATCCCTCTGGTAACATTCCTTTCAATGTTTCATATGCGTCAAAGTCTGTTGGTTCATCAACTTTGGTTTCGGTATGGGTAGTGATCTGTATGTATGGAACATCATCTAGTTCCCCAGTATTGGTGAAGAAAGTATTCCCCAACAAGGCTTCATGATCATCGTTACTTCCTTGATCCGAGATCGATGTTTTCAGGGGGCTTGTATCTGATCGTTCATCTGATTCAAAGGCTTCGTCTTCGATTCTTTTCTTGAGGTCGGCAAGGAGCCTAACGCCCCGGAGTAACGTTTTCATACTTCGATTCTAGTGTCTGCTGCTGGTGAAGAGGTTTTCAGATTGAAATGTCTCAGAAATGCGCCTTCTTAAGTGCTCGGAGGCAGATCAGGAGGTCACTGGTCCTCCGGGCTAATCAGTCATTCGCCATCAAGACTATTGTCTGAAGTGCTAGCAACGACTTGAATCACAAAAGCAGTCATTTTTATACATGATTTATTTACGTATGTGATACTAATTTTCCTGTCCCCCAAACTCCAGCAATCTAAACAAGAGTTTCCTCAGAAGCGACATCCTTTCCCTGATAATATGCGGTATCCAAATTACTGTCGACATCCTCCTTTTCAAATTTAACTCCCTTCTTCCCCATCTTCTTCTTTGATCTCTTCGGACTATCCTCATCTTCCTCCTTCATCGATTCCAAACTCTTTGAGCTCGTCAATTCTTGCTCGTCAGTGGCATCATTCCTTGAATCCCATCTGAACAATCCTTTACTCTTCGTCTTATCCTTCTTTTTCTTTTTCTTTGAAGGCGTTTCATTCAGGTCCTCTGTGCTCGCCATGTTGGGATCTCCCGAATTCTGGGTATCTTGACTCTTTGGCCGCGTGAGATCAGTTTCATCGGCTTCGTCGACTTTTGCTTCGCGACGGAATAGACCGGTGAAGTTGTTGAGGAATGAATCGCCTTGTCTTAAAGTTGCTCGACGAGTAAGAGCGAAAACACCGCCACCGCGTTTGGGCGATTCCACCACTTCTGGCTCCTGGAACTGTGAAAAACTAGTCCTGAACTCCGGGGCGTGAGGATCGAGACTACTTCGTGATGTATTCGGAGGACTCCATCTGTCCACTAACCGTGGACTTCCTATTTCAAAGGAAGCAGAAGGAGAAGTAGGCAACGAGGTTTGAGGCCATCCATACGCAACTTCAGGGAACCCTCGATAATATCCTGGATAAATGCCAGTATCGGTACTCCGCCTTGCCAGAGAAGAATGCGATTCAAAGCTGGCTCGCGGAGAAGTATCAAATACAACGGGATTGGCCAATTGTGAATGATGATGAACAACACCTGCTCCCTCAAGTAACCTTCTCGACTCCAATGGATCGAAATTAGTATCGAATTGTCTCCCAGTTTCACTTGGTGCACGAGCGCGAGTGATATTTTGCAACCATCCTGACGAGGATCCACTTCCAGACCGAGGACGATTGTATCCGATTGGCGTTGCTCCAGCTGTTGTACGGGGCATGGACCTTGCCTTTTCTCCCTTCAACGTGCCGAGCAAAGGAAGTCGTTTCTCAGGAGGGAGGACTTTCTTCTTGAACGACAACGAAGGGATTTTCCAATGTTTCAGAGGCGATGTCGATTCACTGGCTTCTAATGGGATTTCCTCATCTGTGTTCTCGGCACTTAGAAGAATGCCATTTAATTCAGCCGGAGACGTGAACTCCATGGGCTCCTGATCGGCCGTGGTGTAAATTATCGGCGGCGTCATATGAACACCCGGACTTTCTTGTTGCAGCATGCGCTCGTGGAGAGACAATGCCGGATGAGACTGATTGGGACTTGAGAAAGAGGAACGAGTTGACATTTCTGATACCGGCGAGTCGGCTGTTCTTGGAACGGGAGGAGGATATGATGTCATAAGTCGGGGTGTTACGGGTGATGGTGAGCTCTCCAGGAGACGATCAATGTAAGGACTCGTGCGTATTGAATCTTCATCCGGGCCGAAGAGATTGGATGGGAGAAGATGTTCTGAGACGGAAGGAGAGAGTAGAGCTCCACCGGTAAGTTGTTCTCTGTCGAAATCGGTATCGATGGCGTGAGGCATATCATGGATGAGACCGAGAGAATGGGTCGATGCCCAGGGACTTGAGTTCTGATACTCGTATGGAAGCATTTGTGAATCATGGTAATCCGAAGGATAGAAGATTCCAGGATCCGCATTGGATGGTAAGGCCAGACTACTCGGTCTAGAGGTATTCATTGGTTCGTTCGCAATCAAAGTTGGCGACGAAGTATTAGGTTGACCGATCATGTTGAGAGCTTTCTGTCTCGTGCGTCGAGTGCGCGGCTTCTTCGTACGATGTTTACCCTGGGCCGGCAAACTCGCCACAGGATGTGCCGCAGTATGTAATTCTCTCGCCTGAACAAGCAAAGCCAAAGCTTCCCGATATTCTCGGTTAGCCTAAAGTCAGCATGATAATAAAGAAGAGTATATACCTCGTCAAATTGGGATTTTATCAGATCGTATCTCGCCTTGAGTGACCTTTCGCTTTCGACCCATTCTTGTTCGACTTTCAAATCCTCTTCATCTTCATGTTCATCAATACTCTTTCGCAGCAATTTCTCTTCTTCGTTCAGACCGCTTTCCTCGCGTGATTTCAACACAGCGATTTTATGCGCAAGGAGACGATTACTTTCCTCCAGGGCAGTGATTTGCTGTTGAACTTCAGCAATGCTATCTTTACCTGTCGTCTTGGCATCCTTGACACGTCGTTCTGCACAAGCAATCTGGTCAATTAAATCCGCTAAAGCTTGTTCTTTCTCTGCGAGGTCTCGTAATCGCGCGGAAGCTTCACCTTCCAGTTTTGCTAGATCATCTTGTACGGAACGTAATGTCCGATCAAGACGGGATTTTTGAGCATCCACGGCACGTTTTTGCTCTTCCAACGTCTTCGTTTCGGCTCTAATACCAGCCTTTGAATCGTCGTCTTCCTTTCGCCGAATTCGTAGGTCCTCAAGCTCAGCTTCTAATCGCTGTAGCTCTACACGATTCTTTTCCTCCTCGGATTCGATTTGGCTGGTGATATCGGCTGTTTCTCGATTGACTCGGTCCAGCTCAGCGGTCAGATTGTCTAAAGTCTGAGCAAGTTGCGGTGTTGATGCGGAATTTGAGCGCGATCGATCGTGTCTTGCAGCAGCGTTGGACAATCGACGCACTGGTTGTTCCCTCGCGGAACTGAGCCGATGTCTCGATTGTTGAGTTACACTCGGAGACGGAGCAGGTTCATTAGGCGGAGGATGTGTATGAATAACGGGTACGTGGTCTACGTCAACCAAGCTATAACGACGAAATACCATGAGAGTCAGTCGTGCTATCTTGCGACCTTGGACTCGTTCGAACTCGAACAATCTCACTTGCCGTATGCAATCGCTGAGAATTCGCAGCGATGACTCGTATACAATATAATTGATCGGGATTCAATCCAGTGACTATCACATTCGTATCCTTCTTATCGCTATCGCCGATTATCGTCCCGTTAAGCTGGATGAGATGCTTCGACACCGACTGTTTATCAGGGACCTGCCATCGCAGACTAATCGTCTCGCTTGTGACTGCATCCAGGGAGACTTTCGGAGCGGGCGGGACGTCCAAGTTGAGTAGCTTGATGACCTGGTCCACAGGAAGTATCAGCAGTGATGAAGCACGATATCCTAGCCATATCTAATGTAAGTTAAGCAACGACCTGGAGAAACCAAGCAGATAACCGTAACGATTGCCGGAGCGACGTTACTGACGTAGGGAGTTATCCCTTGAACGGCGAGGGACATGTTCTGGTAGCGTATAGCGTCCAGGGTGGCGACGAGAGAATTATCTCTCAATTCCGACAGAAGAAAATCCAAGAAATGCGGTTCAGAATAAGAACACCTTCCCCCAAAGATACGGTGTCATGTCTACACTCAATACTGTCCTTGTCCGGTCTTCTTCGAGTGCAAAGGCGACAATCGGCGGTAATGTCGAGACGGCGGTATCAGAGACAGTCGGACCGAAATTAAGTCCGCCGGGATGTAGCGAGCTGTCTGCTTAGAGTTGCTGAGAAAATGGGATGTGATGCATATGCACGAGTGGAAGAATGTATGCGGGCGTCAACCAAGAAATTTGGCTGCGCAGACTTTTGATCAGAGTGGCCCAATCTGGCTTTGTGGGGTAATTTACAGCATTCAGAAACCCAGCCATTTCGAGGAAGCCACGCCGGTGGAAACCACGAGTCGCAAGCACACACCACACATCTTGGGTCATTGACCATGGCAGGTCTTAAAACGTATGTCCCAAGGCATCGTAACTAACTGCTAGTATCATCGGCCTTTCCTTTGTGTAGGCTCTCCTGTGGATGCGTATTTAACAAGATAGGTTGGCCTGTGGATTTCTGCTTGTGATCCTGTCGTGTGCCTTGTTCTCCAACTGGCTTCCGCTTCTGGTTGTAGCGACATACGTCCTAGCACCGTTACCCAACGCAATATGTTCGCGCTATGCTGCCGGCGAGGATTTCATGTCTGATTCGACGGGGTAGCCTCCCCAGGCTCTGGTCAAGGACCGCTGTTGACGGTAGTGCCTATCACGATCTGGGGAAGTTCATTACCGGATTCCTTGTTGTTACCGGGCTGGGTATGTGTGCCTGGTAGATGGACTCTTACCGTAGCTTTGCCAGTGTCTTTGTATCACAGCGATATTATCACGGCGGGAGCAATGGTCATGTCGATTCTGGGGGGGATATTGATATATGGCACCATCACAGTATATTCGCATTTCTTTTCGACGGTCACGGAGGAATTCTAAATGTCATAGCGGGGGTTCGCAGTTCACAGGTTACAGTCTTATGTAGGTATAATTCATCGGTATTGCAGTTTTGCACTATGAGAGTAACCCTTTTACTACCAAGGGATCTGTTTACCTTGCCAATCGACGACTGTTCCCGAGTTTTCCTTCTTCAGACCACCTATTACCGAAGTCATCTTCTCGATAGCTTCGTCAACCGTGAACGTCCCAGGCTCGTTCTTGGAAAGACGTGCCTTTCCCATTTCTCCAGAGAGATATGTTTGCACTGTGCCAGGGTGATATCCAATTGCTATTGCGTTGTAATTGCCGACCGAAAGCTCCATTGACAGCGTCTTTGTAATTTGATTTTGTGCGGCTTTGGAAGAGCGGTAAGAGTACCAGCCACCAAGCTTGTTATCCGCTATGGAGCCTACACGTGCAGACATGGAAGTGATTATGCTGAAATCCTGGGGGAATAATTTCGACGCAGGACTAGAGTGGCGGGGAAGAAGTGGAAGGAAATGCTTTAGCATGATTAGAGGACCCAGGGTGTTGACTTTGAATGTTTCGAGTGCATCTGTGTAGGATACTTTCGTTACTGTTTTTTCTGGGAATAACTAGCGTTACTATATTCTTCGATATGAGATACTATGCCAGATATGTTGAAGAGACATTTAATATTGCCTTTGCCAAATTCATCTTCGACTTGTTCTCGGGCCGATTGAATAGTATCCTCCTTAGTCA
>Ga0302179_10001828_pt1 | contig 12627 bp, 19 predicted proteins | sample I_Palsa_E3_1_FD_198788 | JGI IMG/M metagenome (GOLD analysis project Ga0302179, IMG submission 198788) | Peat permafrost microbial communities from Stordalen Mire near Abisko, Sweden - I_Palsa_E3_1 | ecosystem: Environmental > Terrestrial > Soil > Palsa > Peat permafrost | place: Sweden...
CCCTACCGTTTCTCTCCCCCCTCTATAATCCAAGCTGCCTCTTCACACTTTGGAACCGTCACTAAATAATTAGAAAAACGACTACGAGAAGAAGAAGACGAACGCAATGGAGTCAAGAAAAATCAACCCCGCAAACGCCGAAAGAAGACCAAAAAAGCCGACCTCGCAGACGGAGAAAGTGTCCCTGGGACGCCCGCCGAAGCAGCCAAAGAAATGGCGAGACAAAGAGCTTTCTCCAAGAAAATTGATTACTCTGCCATGGATAGATTATTTGCGGATGAATAGTTTGGTAATAATGAAGGAGGACTATATAGGAATGTTTGGCAATTTAGGTTGGGTTATTTTGATTCCAGGGGTTAGTACATACTACTAGTAATTCAAGGCCAGTTGTGCTGGTAAAACGAGATGGGGTCAATAAACGTGAGATGGGGTGATGGTGGGGATGCAAATGGCATCTCCGTCTCACCCATTCAGACGATCCACTCTCGAGGTCTATAGTTAGCTCCATCCCTCGACATAGTGTTTAGAGGACATCAAACTATGTGTCCTATCAGACAAATATTTACTCCACCGTTTAAGGATTGCGTAATTCTGTTATGGAACATTTCTCAAAGGTGGGGCCCAGGGCCCTTGAACGGTAGGCTGTAGCGCGTGAGAGCAGAGGGATTAGATTAGAATCGAGACCAACCAGACCAGACCGGCTGACTGAGTGCACCCGCCTGTTTCATCATCAGCGCCCATCCCTGCTCGAGCATTCCTTAGCGACTCCATCACCGTCGTCACCCATCCTGCACACACACTACTCCACACAGCCCTAATCCTTCTCTACCTTGCAACAATGGCAACACCCGCCGCGGCATCTGGACGCCCCCATCCCAAACCCGGGACGCCACGGTCCACTCCGGGCCAGCGCTTCGACCATCCGGCACCAATGCAGAGGGGAGTCTCCAGGTTGGGCGATTACAACATTCTAGAGACCCTTGGTGAGGGCTCCTTTGGCAAAGTCAGACGTATCTCTCCTCTTACAAGTCGTGTGTGTGCGTGTGTGCTGACCTTGGTAGTCGCGCAACATACGAAGACGGGACAGCACGTTGCGCTCAAGTTCATTGATCGGGCAAAGTTGAGTCGGGATACGAATGATCGTGTTGAGCGCGAGATTCAGTATCTGAAGCTACTTCGGCATCCACATATTATCAAATTGTATTGCAGGATGTTTTCATATGGCTTATGGTAGGCATGATGTTATTCAGACACAGCAGCATATCATCATGGTGATTGAGTATGCCGGCAACGAATTATTCGATTATATCGTCAAGCATGGGAAGGTACCCCCCTATCACTTCAATGCTTATAGACTAGCTATCCGAGAGAGAAGGTCGCCGCTTCTTTCAACAAATCATGTCGGCTGTTGACTACACTCATCGTCACAAAATCGTCCATCGCGATCTGAAACCCGAAAATCTCCTCCTAGATGAAGATCTGAACGTTAAAATAGCAGACTTCGGTCTATCAAATCTCCTCGAAGACGGAAAGTTCCTCAAAACCTCCTGTGGAAGTCCCAACTACGCTGCTCCAGAGGTCATCGCCGGAAGAGTCTATGCCGGTCCAGAAGTCGATATATGGAGTTGCGGGGTCATTCTATACGTCTTATTATGTGGTCGTTTACCCTTCGATGACGAATCGATCCCAAAATTGTTTGAGAAAATTAGAGGTTCTTCTCTTTGTTCGTGTCAGTGACTGATCGTAGATGGAATTTATTCTTTACCGAATCATTTGAGTGAGGGGGCTAGGAGATTGATTGCAAAGATGTTGATTACGAATTCTGAAGAGCGAGCTACTGTGCCCCAAATCTTTGAGGATCCGTGGTTCAAAGTCGATCTTCCTGATTATCTTAATCCTGCTGCATCAGCGGAGCTCCTGACACCAAAAGGAAGTGAAAAACCCCTGCAAGTTGATGAGGCCATCGCTGCCAAAGTCGCAGAGGTACTCAAAGCCTTATGATGGTTCTAAACTGTAGAGTCTAGGATACACAGTTGAAGATGTCATCGGATTTCTCTCAGAGCCGCGTGATAGTTCAGCGAAGAAAGCATACTACCTCATCGCTGAAACGGAAGCAATCCATCAATCCACAGAAAAGGCCCAAGAACGAGGTCTCACCAAAAACAAATCCTACCTCTCCGCCAGTCCACCCGCCTGGAACCACTCCGATCTCCAAGAACGTCTGTCGGCCGTTCGTAAACATAATCCAATGTCTCGGTTCGGTACCCTGCAAATGACATCCGCAAGCTCCCACACCCCACAGTTAAATACGCCGGACTCACATGCCGTGGATACTGTCGGCAATGATGACTCAAAACCTTATAAAGCCAACAAACGTTCCAAAATCAGTTTATTGACGTCGAGTTATCCCCTGGTGCATGCTAGGATGTATCGTCAGACGACGGTTCCGGCAGCCGATGCGTCGCGTACGGTCCGGGGGATTAATCTCGAACATATCCCTAGCGATATCAGAGTTCTCCCCACAGCCATCAAACGGAAACCTCAACGGTATCATTTCGGTATCCGAAGTCGCGGCCAAACTGCTCTGGAAGTAATGCAGGAGATCTACAAATCACTAGAAAAACTCGGAGCCGAATGGGTTGAAAAACATCCTAATCCAGACGTGGAAGATAAAAGCGTCCCCATGGATCCCTTCACCATCAAATGTCGCTGGCGAAAGAAGTATCCCCGAAAATCGGTCCAGAAAAAGGATATCCAAGAAGGAGTCGATGACATGTACGTGTACATGGAGATACAGTTGTATCAATCGGATCTCAGGGATTACTTGGTCGATTTCAAATGGGGTGGATATGAGCTGTTGGAGAGTACAGGGGAGGTGAAACCGCCTGGAGAAGATGGTGTACAAAGTGCATTTCCATTCTTGGACTTAGCGAGCACCTTGATTAATACGCTTGCGAGAGGTGGGGATTGATTGTATTGGTATTTTGTATCGGTATTTTTGTATCGCTGGGATTTGCATGCATATGTAGCTGGCTGGGCTGTATTCATAAGTAAATATTTGTTTTCGCTTATAAGTTCGCTTTATATGCCTCAACAGGCGAAGTTAATGGACAGACTTCATATCAATCAACATCTTCAGATTAGGAGAGCTGTTCTCTGATGGCCGATGTAGAGAAACATTTCCCGTGTCGGCAAATAGACTTGAATGAGCCATTCATTACTCGGACGCCCTGATAAATTTATGTTGAGATGGTTCTGAATGTCGATCCTAAATCGGGCCGAGTGCGCGACCTGAACTTTTCTCAACCTCGTCGGCTTCGATGACATAGAGTAACCAACATGTCAGAACAATGATTTCTTCGAGTAACAGGAAATATGGCATCTCTACATATTGCTGTTCTGTTGGTGTGTTTAGCCCTCCTTCAGCTGTGCTATGGCATGACCGAAGTCCGTAAACGGCAGTTACGGTACGTACACGTATCAGTCACTACTAACGCGTAGGGAGGAGACCAGAGCAGCGTTCTACCATGGCTACCGCAGTTACATGAATTATGGATTTCCAGCTGACGAATTGCGCCCACTGTCATGTATAGGCAGGGGATCAGACAAATTTGATGCGTAAGAACATGGTCCCAAGCGGGCTAATCCGTAGGCGGAACATTGGTATTAATGATGTCTGTGGAGATTTCTCATTGACTTTAATTGACAATCTCGATACCTTGGCGGTATTTCTGGTGTATGAGGGATGCTGAGTATAGATGCTAGGGGATTTTGAAGAATTCGAGCGGGCAATTGGGTTGGTCATTAAATTTGTACCGTCCTTTGATATCAATTCGAAAGTGCAAGTGTTCGAAGTCACCATACGCGTTTTGGGAGGTCTTCTGTCTGCGCACATCTACGCTACTGATCCCTCTCTCCTTGGACGGCATGAAGGGTTCACCTATAATGGAGAATTGTTGGATCTTGCGGTAGACTTGGCAGATCGACTATTACCAGCCTTCAGTTCACCTACCGGCATACCGTATCCTCGAATAAACCTAAGATCTGGGCTTGTCCCTGGAGATACATCTGAAACGTGTTCTGCAGGTGCGGGCTCCCTTCTTTTGGAATTTGGTACCTTGTCTCGACTTACGGGCAATCCAATCTATGAAGACGTAGCGAGAACTGCGTTCTACGAAGTATTCAAACGACGGAATACTAACACCGATCTCCTTGGAAATACGATTGACGCCGAAAGTGGTCTTTGGACGAATACCATTACTGGCGTTGGTGCCGGAACCGACAGTTTCATGGAATACGCAGTCAAAAGTTATATCTTATTCGATGATATTTCATATTGGAATATCTGGAATACACTATATGAAGCCATCAAAACCCATTTACAAGATCATAATAAGTTTATTTACAAGAACATCAATTTTGTCAGCACCGCCTTGGCGACTACTTGGATAGACAGTCTTGCGGCGTATTTTCCGGGGCTACAGGTTTTGGCTGGTGATTTGGAGGCCGCTATTAAAGGGCATTTACAGTATTGGGGGATTTGGAGTACTTTTGGAATGATACCCGAGCGATATAATTACTTCACTGGTCGACCTGAACTTGGTTTCTATCCGGTATGTGCTTGGGAGTGTTCATGCTTATCGTAGCTGCGACCCGAATTTGTCGAATCTACGTATTTCTTGTACAGAGCTACCAAGGATCCATTCTATCTGACGGTCGGTGAACAAATACTAGTAGATCTACTTAATTACACCAAAGTTGATGTGCGTCACTTTGGTATGAATCACTTATGTTAGTGCGGTTTTGCTGTGATACGAGATGTCTATACGAAAGAACATGAGGATAGGATGGAAAGTTTCGCACTGAGTGAGACGTTCAAATATCTCTATCTTCTCTTCGATGAAGGTATTCACTCTTATCAACTTGACTAACGTAAGATAATCCACTTCATTCACTGGATTCAAACTTCGTCTTCACCACTGAAGGCCATCCCCTCCATCTCAATAGCGAACACAAACGTACTGTCGAATACGATAACCCCTTCGCTACCTGTCAAATTCCGCCTTCGCCAACAAGTTTCTTCTCCTCGATCCTTTCGATACCCGATGCATTTCACCCCTTTACCCCGAATACAACTTTGAATAACATGTTTATTCCGCTACTAGATACAAAAGGCGTTTCCACACAGCGAACGATATTAGAGGTACCTCTTTTCTGAATATGTCTCATTTGCAGGAATTCGATATAATTTTCCCGCCCTCAAAAGCTGTCAAACCAAAAGCCGATAATCTGCAGATACCTATACTCCCGCCGTTACGGTCTGCCGATGGCATACATGTTCCAGACTTGAGTGGTCTACGCCTGCGATTCGCAAAGCATGCCGATACAAGATTGACGTTGAGCATGGGTATCTCTTCCGTCTATTAGAATAACAATAGTGGGGGGGTTAGTGGTTAAGAAAGGAGAGTTGGTGATCATCTCAGACGAGAATTTCTGGATGTATATGACTGAAGATACCGCTCTGTTTCAGTGGGATCCACCTACACCATTAGACGTCGAACAAGCCGATGTATTGCTTGACATCCAAGTATCTGAACGGAGAGGAGAGGTCGAGATCTGTGCGATTCCGGCGTCAGGTATTCCGGATCTGGATATTGGATGGAGTCTAAAAGTCTACCACACTCGACTTAATCCGCGCGGCTGTAATGCCTTCACTCTACCAGATGACTCCAGTTTTCTCGGCGGACAGATCTCCAAAGCGGTCGTTGTTGACAGAGGGGAGTGTACCTTTTTACAGAAAGCCGAATTGGCCAAACAAGCAGGATATGATCTGGTCATTGTAGTTGATTCAAGCTTGACGGCGGGACAGAGGTTTATTCCGTCGTTGCTGACGGATAAAGGAGTCTTGGCTCCTAGTGAGAATATCGTTCCGCTGGTTTTGGTTACTGGGAGGAGGGATGCAAGTTTAATTCAACGAGCTGAGAAAGTACGGATCGCGGGAACAAGGGCAAGAGAGAGACGAATGGTCGTCAGAGGAGGTGAACTCAGGTTCAAAGGAAATGTTAATTGTAGAATATGTGACCAATGTTCTTGTCAAACCATAAAGGTTGTGGGAGTGCATTGCATTGATACCCTTCGGAGTCAAATAGAGATTATCATTCTGCGATCTGAGATACATGTATTATCAAGAATTATGTAATGGCGAAAATATACGGTGGATGTCTTTGGAAGCGCTCTGACAGACTTACAACCAGGCGAGCTTTGGCGTGAGATCGTCGCCTCGCATGCTGATCTGCTCAGACCAGTTCTTCACTTGCTGATCATTTTGTCACTCACAGAGACATAAGATATGCAGTAAACACAACCTGCACTCCCATTTCCACCATGCCAACCGAACTTGTCATCGGCGGAATCATAAGTTGCATCGTCTGCAGTCTATGCGGCGCCTTTTGCATCGCCAAAAACAAGAAAGACCAAAGAAGTCGACGAGGTCCACCTGGACCGTATGGACCTCAACCCCAAATGTACGACCAACAACAGCTCAACGAGTTCAACGAAATGGAATTTCTCATGCAACAGCAAATTCTGACGGAGAAAGAGGAAGTGGAACGACTGCGGAATTATATCAGACGACAGAAGAGAGCAACTGCCGATGCTATTTTGAGGCAAGAAGCTGGGTTGAATTTCACTCCCGCGCCTGTAGTGGCTCCTGCTGCGCCTGCGCCTGTACATCCTGTAATGGCGATGAATGGGATGGCTCCGAGGATGGTGGTGTGTAACCCGAATCCAGGGTGTTGCGGAGCCCCTATGTCGCCTTTTCCTCAGATGCCAAATCCCAATATGCCTCCGCCGCCTATCCCAGTCTACTATCTCCGATAGCCCTCTCCGCAAGCTAAGGCTATGAGGATAACAGGACCATCTGGAAAACAGAGGTTTGCTTCTCGGGAGTACAACGTGTGGGTTGTAAGTTGAGTTCATGGCGTTATTATATAACAAGGAAAGTAAACCCAAAATCCATGAATTTGTGATTTATGCATTATTGAGTAGTGGTAGCGGTACTAGTCATCTGGCAGTATTGGAAGTGTTATATCCTGCGCAAAGACCCGTGACAACTCCTTTTCTAGCAGAAGTTTCATCGATGATTTATCCCGCTGATACACCCATTCTCCGTTTTCAAAGTCGTATCTTTTTGGCCCGCTTCAAAGTCAGTAAAACGTTTATAAAATAATGTACCTTGTTGGGCTACTGAGCCAAATCTGTTGGTTGGGAGGTTGTTTGTTGATGACATACGTGCCATGTTTCCCCAATTTGAGCGTCAACACTCCACTCTGCCATGTAAGTCAACAATTTGATTGCCATACCGAGTACTCGACATCGCTGCCTTCTATGTCGTTCCCTTCCAGCAGATCCTCCAATTCTGAGGTGAGCCGGTCCATGGTTTCGTCGGCAACACGATGATATTCCTCAGGCTTCAAAGAAGCCGAGTAGAACCGGAGTGACGGCAGTGGTATCCGTCTGGGCGCATGAAGGATGGGTTGTCGAAGAATAGGCGATCTAAGTGCATAGCGTAACGGAATCATTGTTATAGCATGCCTTTCCTTGGGCCGAAGTTGTCGAGACCAAAAAAGCACGACATCCCGGAAATTTTAAATTCCCGCCAAAGCCGAGAAGGATCGGCGGCTTCACCCGAAGGAATTTTCTTTAAGGAGAGGGAAACTTTTCGTCGACGATCATTTTTTAAGGAACACTCAACGCAGACCTCGAGAAGGCGCGCAACGGGATGGATGAGTCCCACAAGCCTCATCGGGCGCCTCATTCGGGCACAAAGGCCGAGAAGAAGAAGAAGGCCAAGATGAATGGCCCACCTGCCAAGAAGGGCCTCAATCCCAAGGCCCACATCAATGCAAGCAGCAGGAAGGCAGAGAAAATTGCACGGCGGTCGACGGAGGTATTTCGCTCTCATACCGTTTGGGAACCTGCTTACATGTTTCTATAGATGTCGGAAAAGAGACTTCATGTTCCAATGGTGGATCGCACACCCGAGGAGCCTCCTCCAGTGGTTGTCGCTGTTGTTGGACCTCCTGGGGTAATTTTCTTTGCTTGTTACATCTAACGAGTAGGTTGGCAAAACTACCTTGATTAAAAGTCTTGTCCGGAGGTATACCAAGCATACGCTGTCACAGGTCACTGGACCGATTACTGTTGTGTCAGGTTTTTCCCATGATAGCACATTTCTTATATACAGGAAAGCATAGGCGACTCACATTTATTGAATGCCCTAACGACCTTAACAGCATGATCGATGTCGCCAAAACAGCGGATTTGACTTTATTACTCATCGATGCCTCATTTGGCTTTGAGATGGAGACAATGGAATACCTCAACATCCTTTCATCGCACGGAATGACTCGTATTTTTGGCATCCTGACACATCTCGACCTCATCAAGAAAGTAGCCACTGTCCGGGCCGTTAAGAAGCGTTTAAAACACCGATTCTGGACAGAAATCTATGACGGCGCAAAACTGTTCTATCTCTCAGGAGTTCTGAATGGCCGATATCCCGACCGCGAAATTCTCAATCTAAGTCGTTTTATCAGTGTTCTCAAGTTCCGACCATTACGGTGGAAAATGAGCCATCCGTATATTCTGGCAGATCGAATGGAGGACTTGACTCCTCCGCAAGATATCGAGAACGACCCGCTTTGTGACCGAACGATAACGTTGTACGGTTATATGCGCGGAACAAACTTGTCTGCGAATCAGCCAAAAGTTCATATTCCCGGGGTCGGAGATTTTACAATTTCACAGGTTTCTGGCTTAACAGACCCGTGTCCATCACCGGCTGCGGTCGCTCGAGAGAATGGGACGACAAAAGATGGGAAAATTAGACGCCGGACTCTAAGCGACAAACAAAAGATGATATATGCGCCGATGAGCGATGTGGGTGGTATAATGTTCGACAAGGACGCTGTGTATATTAACGTCCCCGACAAGCTATCTTTTAGTCGACGAGACGACGATGAAGAGGATGAAGATGTCGGGGTCGGTGAGAGGCTTGTTATGAAATTGCACGAGAGTCGGAACACGGCCGCTGCACAGAAAGGTTTACGTCTATTCTCCGGTGGAGAGGAGATAACACAATTACCGGAAGCAGAAGTAAACGGAGACTCAGGCAGAACACACCGACGAAACCCTAACCGGCTGGATGGTGCCAACTCCGATTCATGGGAAGACGACGACGAAGACGGAGAAGCCATTAGCGGAGAAGAAGACGATTCCGACAGAGAAACCCGCGGATTAGACAACGCACGAAGCAAATTGCCAGGCAATTCTTCAGATGAGGAGGAAGAATTACCATTTGCTGACAGTGACAGCGATATGGGCGAACCTGATTCAGAAGACGAGTTACCAAGTTCACTGCGATGGAAGGAAAATCTCTCTGAGAAAGCTTCTGCTCTCTACTCAGGAACTAGACGGATAGATCTCAATCGATTACTTTACAGTGACGAGCCGGCTGAAAATGTTGTCCGAATGTGGCGTGAGTACACTGGAGTAATCGGTCCGGAGGATGAGGAAGAGGAGAACATCGAGGACGATGATGAGGAAACATTCTTCAAGAAGGCTCCTGATGCCTCTGAAGCTGTCTACGAAGGTGCTCGGCCTCAATATTCCCTGGAACGGTTACGCCAATGGAGGGATGAGGAGAAGATCAAGAGCATTAAATCTCGATTCGTAACATCAAATCTTCTGGAGGAAGGAGAGGACCAGGAAGCCGAAAAGTACGGGGATTTCGAAGATCTGGAGAACGGCGAGCAAGAAGACCAAAAGGATGAGGACAAAGAGGAAGAGGAAGAGAAACCCCTTGACCTGGAAGCCGAGCGAGCTGCGAATGCGAAACGGAAAGAAGAGTTACGCCTCCGATTCGAAGAAGCAGAAGGCGGTTCTGATGATGGGGCGTCTGAAAAAGGCGAAGAAACATGGGGAGATCAACAAAAAGCAAAATTACAAAAGCAACAAGAAATTAATAAACGTGAATTTGAGGGATTGGATCCCGAAAGTCGGGTCAAAATAGAAGGATATCTACCGGGTACATATGTTAGGATGGTTTTGCATGGGATACCCTGTGAATTTGTGGAACGATTTGATCCCCGATTTCCAGTACTTGTCGGGGGACTACTTAATGATGAACAGAGGCTTGGATATATTCAGGTATCACATTTACTCGAGTGAGAGGCTGACTGTAGGCACGATTAAAGAGACATCGATGGCATAAGAAGATTTTGAAAACAAATGATCCGCTTATATTTTCGCTTGGCTGGCGGCGGTTCCAGTCTATTCCGATTTATTCGACCTCAGATTCACGCACTCGAAATCGGATGCTCAAGTATACTCCTGAGCACATGCACTGCTTTGCCACGTTCTATGGTCCTTTGACATCTGCCAATACTGGGTTCTGTGCATTCCAGAGTGTCTCACAGAAAGACGCCGCGGGATCTCAATTCCGGGTTGCTGCAACTGGAGTTGTGCTCGATCTTGATTCTTCCACTGAAATTGTCAAGAAACTCAAATTGAATGGAACGCCTATGAAAGTGTACAAGAACACTGCATTTATACGAGATATGTTCACTTCCAGTATCGAAGTTGCCAAGTTTGAGGGAGCGAATATTCGTACCGTCTCTGGCATAAGAGGACAAGTCAAGAAAGCATTGCGGAAACCGGACGGTGCTTTCCGAGCTACCTTCGAAGACAAAGTCCTTATGAGCGGTAATCTCTTGCATTCCAACCAGACTGATTTTAGATATCGTTTTCCTGCGAGCATGGTACCCTATACGTCCTAGGAAGTTCTACAATCCTGTTACTTCATTACTCGAAGAAGACAAGACAGATTGGCGAGGAATGCGTATCACAGGCAAAATCCGAGCAGAAATGGGCATCCCCGCGCCATCCGATCCAGACTCCACATATCGAAAGATCGAACGTCCTACTCGCCGATTCAATCCTCTCAAGGTGCCCAAAGCAATCCAAGGCTCCCTTCCATATGCCTCAAAACAGATGTCGATGTCGAAAGCGAAGAAACCGACTTACCTGCAGAAGAGAACAGTTATTCTTGGAGGTGAGGAAAAACGTGCTAGGGATTTACTTCAGAAGGTTATGACCCTGAGGAACGAGAAAACACGGAAACGGAAGGAGAAGAAAGCTGTCGACCGGGAGAAGCATCTCAAGAAGGTACAGGAGTCGGAAGACTTGCGGAAGGCGCGGGAAAAGCGGGAGAAGAAAGAGTTCTGGGAACGAGAGGGGAGGAAGAGGAAGACCGATTCGGAGGGTGGTGGACGGGGTAAGAAACGAAGGCAAGAATAGACGCTATTCGAGGTGATTATGATACCAATTGACTCTAGCCAACAGCGGACCCTCGCAGTGAGAAACATCCCCAACCAATGTCCAAATCTTTTCTGTACATGGCACTATTCCTTACCGTTGTCTTGAGCTATTTATCTCGAGATCGCCATAATAAGGTGCCAATATAAATAGACTTTTTTTGAACGGAGGTCTTAGAGAATGAGGCTTTCGTATAGGAATTTCTAACATCTCAAAACATTACTAGTAACAATTTACTATGATGGAGACTATACATCTCTTTACAATGTTTAATGCTATGAATTCTATTACATTTGATCTATCCTAGATATTCCACTGATTTCGAAGAGCATGCTTCATTTAGTCGTTTTCTGTTTCTTTGCTTCTGGCTCCTCGTCTTTTTCATCTCCATAAAAGCATCCATGTTTCTTATGCCATTCCTCGATCCCCAGCTCGGGATAATGTCCAAAATGCGTTCCTCCCTCGGGAATCTTAACCCAAGAAACCTTACTATCCTCACATATGTACACCATGTTGTCGGGCTCTGGCGCGGGAAGATCGGTATCTATACAACTGGGATAGGGATAAATCCATTGCGGCCAACTGTCGTTATAGCAGTACAGATGGGAACCACATTCAGGACAGAAGTGACGTTTGTTACCACTGCTAGTTAGATACTTTTTAAGGCGAGAGGACCTCTTCTTTGGCTTGGATTTGGTTCCTACGTTTGCTTGGTAGATTTTGACTTTATCCTCGCCCTGGATGTATTCGAGGGTATCTTTCTGATTGTTAGCCGATTGGGTCAAAGGATTAAGATACCTGAGCGGCGATATTGATTCCGTAGCCTCCGCTGCCGTTTGTCTTGCGACAGATGGAACAGTAACACCACATATAGGGATACGGAGTTTTAGATTTGACCCTGATGTCAGGTCTTCAGAGCAAACTTTTGGTACCTGAATTGAATAGCGCCACAATGGCAGGAGGCTTCCAATTGAAGTGGTTCAGGCATATCTTACGGGGAACGATAGCAGAGGCAAGTGGCCTTGTCAATTGTAGAGTTTGAGGTTGATGACGAAGTGTTACAGGATTGAAGTGGGACCGCTCGAAATTATCCTCGAGTCGCCGAATCGAGCAATCTACATGTGTGGGGATCAGATCATACCCTTTTCGGGTGAATTGCCAAGCGCTCATGGCGATGTAACGTCGAGCCGATCCCAGGTCTCTCGCAAACATCTTGATTGATGTATTAATATGCAATTATAGTACATACAC
>Ga0302179_10001831_pt1 | contig 12619 bp, 13 predicted proteins | sample I_Palsa_E3_1_FD_198788 | JGI IMG/M metagenome (GOLD analysis project Ga0302179, IMG submission 198788) | Peat permafrost microbial communities from Stordalen Mire near Abisko, Sweden - I_Palsa_E3_1 | ecosystem: Environmental > Terrestrial > Soil > Palsa > Peat permafrost | place: Sweden...
ATTTTTGCAATCGACCGACAAACTTTACCACTACAGAGCAACTAGAACAAAAAAATAAAGTTTTATTATTTAGACAAAAGCTAATGGCCCTTGGGATAATAAAATCATATGAGTATTTAGAAGAATTTGAAAATTTAGTATTTTTTGATCTAATTAAGATTACCGATCGATATTTAAGTCGGTGAAATATTTAGCAGCCAATCGGTCTGAGCAAGACTGCATCACTTAATCGTGCCATATAATATTGGTCTTGATCAAGTTTTCAGTGCTCGTATCAGGCAGCGATTGAATTGTCATGTGGAAATAATAATCAGCATTCAAAAGAGTCTCCTTCAGTTCTTCCACAACCGGCTTCAGGCGATCTAATTGTTCGCTGTCCAATGACACACGCCAGTCTTTTTCGTCATTTCTGAAGCAATGTTCGCCATTGTACAACTGAAGGCTTCCCAAATAAACATGTACGTCGTTTTCCCGGTCAACATTCTGAACTATGATTGCAATGCTTTTGCCGCTTAGCTCCTCAAATTTCATAGAGGTTAACTTTTAGGTTTTTATCATTCGACACAAGTTATTTAAAAATCTAACAAAAACGGAAATTACCGCTGCTCCACCCGCACATCCCGATTATCCAAAATCGACCACCGCTCGATCAGGAGGCCATGCGGATTGTTCTCCGACCGGTTGACCTCCCGCAACCAGCCCTCCGTCACGAGGTCCCGGGTCACCCGGCTCGTCGTGCGAGTGATCGTCTCGGTGCCATAGAACCGAAAGCGGAACGGATAGCCGCTCAGATCCACCGCAATGCTGTCCACCACCAGCCGTTCACTTATATTCCCGCTGACCACCCCAGAATAATAGCCCGACTCTTTCAGGTTATCATAGACCTGCTTTGCTGAACCGTCCGCCAGGTATAGTGCGCGCTTGAGATTATCAGTTATGAACTTCTCATCCGGGTCCAGGGTAAAAAAGCGTTCATGAAAGTTCTCCACATGGGCCCTTGCCTCCACCGCCAGGTTCGCCGACCGATCGCTTGCAAATGCCTCCAACGCCTTCCCCGCCGACAGGATATATACTTTGGACTGCGCCCGGCTGATCGCCGCGGCCGCCCACACAAAAAAGAAGATGCCCGACAGCACACTCCCCAGGATCGCTGCCAGGCTGACGAGGCGGATATACCGGAACGACGACTCGATATTTCTTGTTTTTGGAAACATACCATCTTTATTTGCCACTTGCCGCATTCGTCATCTTCATCAGGTGGGAACCGCCTGCGGTCGAGACCGTTATAATATGTGAGGTGATTGACGGCACCGTGAAATAGCCCACGATCCCCATCAGCAGAAAGACCAGGTACGCCGCATCTGTTTGCCCAAAATAGGTCGTACCCGATGCCGCCAGCTGCCCGATATCGACCTTGATCATCTCCTGTTGGATCTGCCCGATCAGCGAGCCAAAGATGTTGCACACCGGCAGCCAGAGGAAAATATGGATATAGCGCGCCAGCCAGGCGCCCAGGAGATGCCTGAAACCATCAAATACCGATAACCCAAAAATCAAAGGCCCGACAATCGCCAAAACGATCAAATAGAAGATCCGCGCCGTATTTACGCACAATGCTGCTGCCTCAAACAGCACCTGCAGGATCTCCGACAGCCAGACCTTGATCGAATTCTTCAGGTTATATGAAGCCTTCGCCATTTCAAACTTCACCCGGTTCGACAGCCCCGAAAATACCCCCGAATCCGCCGCCCCCGACAACTGTTCCCATTTGTCCAGGCTGCCCCCGCCATCGGCCCCTACATACATCTGCCACTCCGCTCCCTGCTCCACCAACGCCTGCTTCTGCTGCAACAGCGTCGCAATGGCCTGGTTGCTGTCCGTCACCAGCGCATTCGTCCCGTCCACCGTCGGCTGTAACACCCCGTTGACCAAACCGATCACCGCCGGGTAAAACATCAGCGCGATGCCGATTCCAAAAGGTCTGAGCAACGGATAGAAGTCAATAGGCTCCGCCCTTGCCAGATGCCCCCACACCCGATAAACGATGTATAGCAAGGCCCCGAAACCCGCCAGCCCCTGCCCTACCCCGATCAACTCCCCGCACTTCCCCAGCATTGTTTGAAACACCGTGTTCAGCGTCGCCTGCAAGCCTGCCATTGTCGTTTCCATCTTGATTACCTGTTGTTACTGATTAATTCCATATAATGACAGCATTGCTGCGGCATCGTTCTGTTCGATTCCCCGCTGACCTGCCTGGATCGCCGCGTCGTTGTTAAAGGCTCGCAGGAGGCCGAGGCGGGTAGTCATATCCCCATCGATGCGGTCAATCGTCCCCAACCGCTCTGCATCGCTCATCCGCAGCGTCCCAGTCGTCATTACCGCCTCCAGCTCGTCCAGGTTCTGCAGGCTGCCGTTCAGCAGATTCCCGTACAGCGTACTGAAATAACTCAGCTCCGCCGCGGTAAAATGACCACCAGACTGAAAATAATGCTGTGCCGATTGATACTCCTTCACCAGTTCCGCCTCGTTGTTTATGATGCTGATGACTTTGTAATAGTTCCGGACGGCCGGGCTAACTGCCAGCAGGGCATTGAGGAAGCCCTGGTGTAGGGTGAAATTGCCCCGGGCGATACTTTTGATCTGATCGTAACCTTGCGAAACGATTTTGTAGCCGGTATACATGTCGGTCAGGATTTTCTTCTCCTGGGCAAGCTTTTGGTAGTCCATTACGAGCTGCTGGATGTCGTCCGACAATGACTGAGCTCCGGCAAATTCGGGAGCCAAAGCTATGAGCCAGGTGAGTATTAATAAACTTACTGCCTCTTTCACGGTTTTTGCGTTCACAGCACAAAAATGAGCCATCCGGCAAATGATTCCATTGGACCCTAATCACGACTATACCAATATTCCAATATTAATTTATAAATTTCCGGCGTAGAAGATGCAAGGGGTCATTTTGGGCTTGCCTCATCGCAAAACAGTTTTCCTTCAACCATATTGATCTCTAAACCGGGTTTTTTGCCAATGTCCATGGCGCTCAATGCACTCGACAACAAAAGAATCAGTGTTTATCTAAAGCACGAATAAATTATCCACCCGCCGCAGCTATAATGCAGCGAACTCATTCTAATAATCGTTTCCAATTAGTACTTTGCCAGGTGAATTTGTAGGCCGCCCGGATGACCCGGGCCGTTGCTCTTTGTGGCCTCATTTTGCTATAATTTACCCAGCAAAAACAAATATATGTTAACGTTACCAGTACCAGCGCAAGCCGCAGAAATGATGTTTACTTATTTGGATAAGGTGTATCCGGTCCCACCGGCGCTGATTGACGAGTTGATGGATGGCGGTGTGCAGTTTATAAAGCTCAGACATCGGCAATTTTTATTGGAGGCAGGTGACGTTTGTAAGAACCTGTACTTTATTCACAAGGGACTGCTTCGGTGCTACTATATTAAGGAGAATGAGGAAACGGGGGAGGAAACCGAGGTTAATACCTGGTTTATGCGGGAGCGGGATATCTGTGTGTCGGTGCATAGTTATTATAAACAGGCGCCGAGTTATGAATATATCCAGGCGCTGGAGGATTGTGAATTGATTTGTATTGCGCATGACAAATTGGAGGAAGTCTATCGGAAGTATATTGATTTTAATTTTATCGGCCGGGTATTGACAGTAGAATACCTGCTGGATTGGGCGGAGCAGCTAAAGGATATCCGGATGCTGAAGGCGCAGCAGCGCTATGAGGCGTTTCGAAAAAGAGCACCGGAACTGGAACAGCGGGTTCCGCAAAAGTACCTCGCTTCCTTCCTGGATATGCAACCCGAAACGCTTAGCCGCGCGCGGGGAAATTAATTGACTTTTATCATTTGTTTGAAACACCCAGCTTCTTAATTTTACACTGGTTCTTAGGATAAGGTTTACACAGCAAACGGAATTCGTGGCGGTGCGTAACCGGACGGTGGATCAGGTGTGAGTGAAGTCAGGGACGCCTTACGGGTAGGTGAGGGGGCAGGGGCCACGAATTTCCGCCAGCTGTGTCTTTCAGTTGGTAACCAAAGTGATCGAGATATGTGTGCAAGCAGGTTGACGCCGGTAAGAATACTGGTGGCGGACAATCACCGCGTGATTAGGGCCGGGATACGGGTATTACTGGCAGAAAAAGGACCAGGCAGACCATTTGAAGTAGAGGAAGCGGCGACGACGGAGGAGGCGATCGATAAGGTCTTTAGCAGCAAGTTTGATATTGTCCTGATCGAATATGGACTGCCGGGCCGCGGCGGCCCGAAGGCGACGGAAATCATCCTGAAGCGCCGCCCTGATATCCGGATCCTGGGCTGGTCTTATACCGACGAGCGAGTACCGGTGGAGCAGATGTTGAACGCGGGCGCGAAGGGCTATCTGTTGAAGAATATTGAGTTGGAGACTTTGTTATCAGCCATCTGGACCGTGTTGGGTGGCAAGCGCTTCTTCAGCAACGAGATAGCCCTTCAATTGATGGCCCATGCTCCGGTTTCTCCGCCTGACCGCCTCGATTTACTGACGGACCGCGAAAAGCTTGTGTTCCGCCTCATCCTCGAAGGCCTGCCGGATCGCGAAGTAGCGGTCCGCCTCTCTATCTCCAAACGCACCGTCGACAAACACCGCCAGCGCCTGATGGCAAAACTGGGAGTCCGGAATGCAGTTGGTTTAGTGCAGGCGGGCGTTAAGATGGGGTTGGTAGTGTAGAAAATGAATTACTTCCCCTTTTTGAACTTCGAAGTCTTCGCCGATCTCTTCCAGGTTGTCGCCGATAGCCATTTGATATAGCCGGGTCCTGGCAGGGGTACTTCCTTCTGTGAAGATCTCGGCTTGGGGGAACTTTTTATTGAGCTGTTCGTTCCAATCACCGAAGGCCAGGTTGAAAAGGGTTTCTTCAATTTGTGAATAAATAACCTTCTTTTTGATGCTTCCCTTCGGCCCTTCACTAAAAAATTCATATAGGAATTTTTCATCGTCAGCTTTAATCGGGTATTTTGGAAGATTCATAACGGTAGAATAGTATTACAAAGTTAATTAGTTAAAGAAAGTTCCTTTTGATAAGATATGCACATTCGTCTGTGCATGCTGTTTATTATTGCTGTAGGTGCATTTCGATCACCGCAGTTCGCATTTTTGCGTACATGTTGGCAGTTAAAACCCGCATTTGTCGGTGGGATTGTGACGGTTTATTGGACCTTTAATAGCAAATGCTAATCGACGGTCCCAACCCGGCTGTTGCTGGATTAATTTGCATGAAAATGTAATTGTATGGTGAAGAGTGAATTTGAAAATGCCGTTTATGCTAAGTTGTATACGGAAATGGAATTGGCGCTTGAAGAATCGGAGTTGGGCCGGCGCCCGGGCGAAGGATATGCCGGATTGATGAGGATTGTCGCCCAAAGCATCAGGGAATTGAGGAGGGTAACGGAATTGCCTTTCCCGGACGAAACGAAGGAGTCGGCCTTCTTCCACGAAGTATGGCCGCAGTTCTATTCGAAACTGTTTTACTACCAGCTGGTGAATGGATTTGAACTCGATCGGCTGGGTGTGTCCGCGGATACATTGCCTGACCTTATCGGGCGGGAGGAGCGGAAGGTTCAGCAGTTCTTTCGGAAGAACTGGGATTTCTGGCAGCATTACCGGAGTGGTTCGCAGGCCATCACGGCACAGTTCACCCGGATGTATAGCGCGTCCTGTTTGTTGGACCCGCTGAGCCAGGTGCTGGACAGCGAGTGGGCTACGATTGCCAGCTACCGGGCGGCCTGGGGGCTGGCGTATGAGTCGTATTTTGCCTATTTGCAGCGGGCTGCCAATTCGATGGAGAGCGGCGGGAAGCGGCGGTATGAATGGCGGGAAGGAAAGACGGCGGCGGTGGAGTGGATCAAGGCGCAGGCGGAAGCAGGCTCGATCTATATCGACGGGAAGCCGGCGACGGCGGTGCAGCTGCGGACTGACTTTGAAGCCCGGTTTGGCGAGGATCTGAAGGATTTTGACAAGCTGCTTTATGCGACGGATACGCGGAAGAAGGATGCTACGCCTTATCTGACGAAGCTGATGAACGCATTTGTGGGGAGGAAGGAGCGATTGGGGAAGTAGGGCGCTATCTTATCAGGACGGCTACACCTTTCCGATCAATAGTTATACCTTGGTAGTCGATACCTTCGGTGACCCAAACATATGCCCCCGCATTTTGAAGCGCGCCGTTAAACTTGCCATCCCAGCCGGACACAGCATTCGTAGTATAGAATACCAACTGTCCCCAGCGATTGTACACCGCAAAGAATTTAAATTCTTTAATGCCTATAGGGATGGCTCTTAAAATATCATTGTGTCCATCGCCATTAGGTGTGAATCCGCTGGGCACGAAAATATCTGAGAGTGCGAAGGCTTTTATGGAAATGGTATCTATCCCACGGCAGCCGGCGGGTGTGCTGGCCACAACAGTATAGGTTATGTTCTGCGTAATGGTCGCAATCGGGTTTTGAATGGAAGGGTCGTTCAGCCCACTTGACGGCGACCATTCATACTGTGTAAAACCGCTATTATTCACGTCAACTGCGTCCAATGGGAGAGTCTGATTGACAAGTATCGCCGTGTCATTGCCGGCATTGACTTTTGCTGGCGGTGTTACTATGATATGTACCGAGGCAGGTGTGATGGAACTGCATCCAATCGTATCTGTGACGACCAGCGAGTAAGTCGTCGATGAGGTCATTTCGCTGGCAGTCGGACTGGCCAGACTGCTGTCGTTCAAAAAGCGCGGAGGGCTCCAGACAAATTTCACACCGCCGCTTCCGGATAATTGCGCGCTGCTGCCATAACAAATGGTGGTATCATTACCGACATAGGCATTGGGGGCAGTATTGACAACCACGATGACGGATCCTGTTTGCAAACAGGGACCTGTTCTGACAGTCACAAAATAGGTCGTAGTAGATAGGGGGCTTGCAACGGGATCTTGTTGAGTGGTATCGCTAAGGCCGGTCAACGGCGTCCAGGAAAATGTGCTTGCATTCGTAGTGGCAACGAGCGTTATAGTACTTCCTTCACAAATGGTATCCTGACTTTGAAGCTGCAGCGTCAGGTTATTCGAGAGCGGCACAGCTGTAGGTTGCGAGGCGACACATCCGATCGAATCCTGAACGTATACCATATAAGTATTCGTAGGAAGATCGGAGAATAAATCACTGCTCTGGAAATGGATGCTGTCAAGGCTGTATTCCAACGAACCTGTCCCCCCTGATCCTATCGCCGTAATGCTGCCATCGTTATTCAGGCAGCTGGCGCTTGTGGCGCTGGCAGTAACGAAAGGACCCGGTATATTATTGATGGTGAGACTGGTTGTACTAAGCGACTTCAAAGAATCCCTTACCGTTACTATATAGTAGCCCGGCGCAAGACTTGAGAAAAGGTTACTGATTTGAAAATTTACGCCATCGAGGCTGTATTGGTAAGGAAGTCTTCCATTGCTGCCTGTTGCCATGATCTTGCCGTTATCCAAACCGCAGGAGGCGTTATTCCCGACCGCGGTTACCGACGGGCACGAATTGTACACCGTGTCGCTGACGGTGGCTGTAAAACCCTTGACGTCTTGCACCGTTACAACATAGATGCCCGGAGCCAGGCCGGTGAAGGTATTGGAAAGCTGAAAGCTACCCCCGTTCAAGGCGTATAGGTACGGCTCTGTGCCATTGATACCCATGGCCGTGATACTCCCATTCTGATTTCCACAGGACGCGCTTACCACCGTTGCGCTCAATGACGGACAGCCCTCCCCTACCAGTACCGTGGTTGTTGCAATAGTTCCATTCGCATCCTTGGCGGTAACAGTATAAAGGCCCGGCTGAAGATAGGTAAATGTATTGCTGGCTGAGAAATTTATGCCGTCGAGTGAATAGAGGAACGGAGCAGTACCATTCACAACAGTCGCTGTCAGACTGCCGTCGTATGCTCCGCATTCCGCATTTGTTGATAGAGCACTTACACTAAAAATGCAAATTTCCTGGATCGTCTCCGGGACGCTTGCAGTACAACCGTTCGCATCGTTCACGACAAGATTGTAGTTGCCTGCGACAAGCCCTGGAAAGATCGGACTGGTCTGGGAAGGTTGCGCATTGACCGAATACTGGTATGGAGCTGCCCCGCCGGTTACTTGCGCCAGGATAGTACCTTGCTGGACACCACAGATGGCATCCGTAACAGAACCGAACAGGGACGGACTCGAAGCCGCATAGACGATCTGTTCCGGTTGGCTGTTGGTACAGCCGGCGGCATCCCTGGCCGTGAGGACATAACTGCCGCCTCCCAGTCCGCTGAAGGTTCCGCTGTTCTGAAAATGAATGCCATCGATACTGAATTGAATCAGTCCGTTCCCCCCTGTAGCTGTAGCGCTGAGCGTACCGGCGCCATTCCCGCAGGTAGCATCTGTCTTGCTGATATTCAGTATAGGTCCGTCTTGATTAACAATGGCTACCCGGACGCCGCCGGTGCAACCATTCGCATCTTTTGCATAAATGCTGTATGTCCCTCCGGCCAATCCATTGAAAATTCCGCTGGCCTGAAAGTGAACACCATCTATGCTGTAACTATAGGGAGAGAGACCGGCCGAAGCCAGAGCGGTAATGCTGCCATTCGTGTTTCCGCAAGTTGCAGCGGATGTGGTGGAGGAAAGGCTGATTTGGGGCATGGAAAATGGAGTCGATACCTCGATTCCGCTGCAACCTTCGTTGATGATCGCTCTGATGGTATAAATGGAGTCGGGTTTTAGTCCCGTGAATTGTCCCGTGGTATTGGTGCTGATTTGGGTAGTTCCCTCCAAAAGAATATAGCTAACGATTGATCCGGCCGGTGGTGAAGGACTAAGCGTCGCCACCGCCAAATTGCTGGAACAAATGCCGTTGACCTGGACTTTGTAAACTTGTGTCGGGCAATAAGCCGATATGTCAAAGGCAGCTACGAATCCGTCCCCGCTGGCATATAGGAGCTGCCTGGCGTTATCATAAGCCAGGCTGTACACCGAGCTGGCAGGGAATCCGGGTATGGCAATATCCGGTGCCGCTGCATCGTCAAAAGTCGATCCATTGAAAAGGTATACTTTGATTGTTCCATTAGGGAAGCCGACAAATACGTTATTACATTCATCAGCATAAATGCCGCCTTCCATAAGAGGCTGGTTAGCCGTGATCGAAAGCGGAGTCCCGACTCCGGAGCCGGTGGCTTTGTTATAAGCCTGTAAATTTACCCCATCCCAATAGAACAGGTAGGTAGAATTGACTGCCAGTATATTGGCCGAATTATCCGTGGGAGTCGGATACGTCCCCCCCATATAAGGGCGGTTATAAGGTTCGGCCAAAACCAGGTAGCCCGAAGGAACATTCCACAGAATGGTGGAAGAAGTATAGGGAGGGGCAAATTTATAAATATGATTGTCAACTGCAGCCGTGCCTCCGTTACTGTTGTGAAAGGAAGTAAAATAAGTATATATCTCGTTAGTTTTGGGATCCAGGGTGATATCACTGATGTCCTGGCAACATCCTCCGGTAGTATTGTTATCCGGAAGTCCGGTGACATTCTGAGGTGTAAGTATGATACTGGGCGCCTGGAAAATTCCGAAATTGTCGTTCGAGGAAGTGCTGCCGCCGCAGGTAAGGATCTCGGGTTGACCGCCATTGCAGATCCAGAACAATTTCCACATTTCCAAAAGATTAAGATTTCCATTGGTGATGAAATTGTCATACTGCCCGTTGGAATCCAGGCGGACGATTTGTGCTCCAAGATCGTTTATCCCCTGCCCCAGGTAAGTATAACCGGTGTTTTTTTCCACGGTCCATCCTCCATATAGTTGCCCGAAGGCCCAACCGGGATAGGATGTACCGGGCACCGTTCCACTGAAAGTCCACAACAGGGCCCCCGAAGGATCATATTTGGCGAGTTCATATTGCGCTTCACTCCCGCCGCCTACTACATATACATTGCCGGCATAATCAAAATTCACGTCTTTGGCTTTTCCGGCAAAGTTGCCAGTCAGGTTGCCCGTACCTGATATAAAGGGATCGATGACAAGGGTCCTTTCAGGTCTATAATCCTTGGGTAGAACGAATTTCAATATGTTGTTGGCAACGCTGACGTGCACTTCCGGATTTTTCGATTGAGCACTTCTTATCTGATCCGTAGATGCGCGGTCTTGATAATAGCAAACAGGACTGGATTGAGTAAGACTATTGATATCGGAAGAAATCAACAAATTACCGGTTCTTCCCCGCCTGACACTTTTCGTGTCTCCCCCAAAGCGCAGGCTTACCTTACCGATATCTGCTCCGGGTTTTAAAATGATCCTATATTCGACCCCCGCCTGCTGGTTGTCAGTAAACGAATAGACGATGTCTATGCCCGGATAGACTTCCTTATATACAAGGGTTTTGTATGCCCTTGCCCTTCCGGGTAGACGCCCGTACGTGTGATAGGCCCGTATCGGGTCTTCTGCTATGATGTAGGGGTTAGGGTTGGCATCCAGCCATTCCATAGAAATAACCTTGTCAGTAACGACGCTTTTCTTTTCAATTTCTTCTTCCCTCATTCCCTTTCGTTCCAAGGCTTCCCTTTCTTCATGGGTAAGACCCTTCACTTTCCTTTGCACATGAATCAGCCCTTTCGAAGTAAAGAATAGCGGCATATCAAACCCCTCAAAACCATACCGGATCTTTCCCATGGTCCCATGCTTTGCCAGGCTGTCACTATACTGCCCGACATTTTCAATAAAGGCCCTTTTCTTGCCGAATAAGTCGCCGTCAGCCTTAAGAGCAAATCTTGTTACTGCCTGATTCGTGGCATAACGATGCGCCGCAGTGGTTGCGGCCTGATGCTGCCCGCCGGTTTGGGCAAAACACAGTTGTCCAAAAAGGACCATTGAGAATAAGGCAAATGGTTTGACTGCACGGCCAGCCAATGGTAAAAACATGTATTTCATAAAAAGCAACAGGTCGGTAATGGGTTGTAACGAATATATTAAATAATTATTTGAAAATCAATCATCTACTTTGCTTTTCACCTATTGACACGCAGATTTGTCTTTTATTGCACGAATCTTGCCCGCCGCTCTGTCCCGAAATCCACTTAGTACATGTCTTACTCTAAAGGAACCGACTCTCCCCCGCCGCATTTTTGCCCTGTCAACAAAATGAAGGGCAATGTTACAAGCTATCTCCTGGCTGCAGTTCAGCAGCTTTCTTTTCTTCTGTTTACTGGTTTACTATGGGTATTTCCTGCATCGCTATTATGGGGCGAGGTTGTTGAGGGCTTTGGCGGCCCGACTGGATAAAATGGCTCAGGCGCAGGACGAATTCATCGAAGAAGTGGATGAAGCTGTGGTAGCCGCCGATGAAAAGGAAGAACCCAACCGCACCCAGGGCAAATCTATTTAAATAAAATCATATGAAAAGTGGCGGAAAGATTTTTGTGTACGGGGCTTTTTTGGAAGCGGCTTTGCTGATGACGCTGTGGGCCAATGCGCAGACGGCGGATGGCAATCAGGGGATCAACCAGGCGAATACCTTGATTCGGGGGTATTTCGCCACAGCGGTGCAATTGATGTACGCCATCGGGGCCATCGTGGGGCTGATCGGGGCGGTGCGGGTCTATATCAAATGGTCGCATGGGGACCATGACACGGCGAAGGTGGCGACGGCCTGGTTTGCGGCCTGTATTTTCCTGGTGGTGGTGGCGACGGTGATCCAAAGTTTTTTCGGGTTGTAAACGAACGCTCTATGGAAACGGGAAGGACATATACCCTTAACAAGGGAATCAATAAGCCGATCGAGTTCCGGGGTCTGAAGGCGCAGTATATCTGGCACCTGGCAGGCAGTATGGTGGGCGCTATGGTGGTGTTTGCGTTGCTGTATATAGCGGGGATGAGTGCGTATGTGGATGTTGCGCTGGCCCTGGGGCTTGGCGGCTTATTGGTTTCCCGGGTATACCGGATGAGCAGGAAGTACGGGCAGTTCGGGCTGATGAAGAAAAGCGCGAGAAAAGCGGTGCCGCGGGCGCTACTGTCACGGTCGAGAAAATGTTTTATTCAAATTTATAGCGATGATAGCGGGAAACCTGGCTGAGCGCCTGCCGATACTGGAAGTGGCAGCGGACTGCATAGTAAGCAAAATGGGCGACATAACAATTGCCCTGGAAGCAGAAAAACCGGAAATTTTTACCCTCGGTAAGGACGATTATGACCACCTGCACCTGGCATACACAAAGGCGCTAAAAGTTCTGCCGGTGGGCACAATCTTTCATATGCAGGATCTGTACCGGAAGGACCGGTGGGCAGCATCAAGCCCAACCGGGGCAAAAAGCTTCCTCGCGAAATCGAGCGACCGGTTTTTTGATGGCCGTCCTTATCTGCGCCATGAATGCCGGATCTATCTGACGCTAAAGCCGGCGGGACGACGGGCGGTCAGCTCGGCCAGCTCGGGCTTACTTCGATCAGTGCTGGTGCCGGCTGATACCCTGGATGCCGCCCTCATCCAAAGCTTCGAAGACAGCGTCAACCAATTCACGCGGATACTGACGGACAGCGGAATGCTGAAGCTGCGGCGGACAAGAACCG